>JAEEGL012429180.1_pt1 | contig 13897 bp, 13 predicted proteins | sample 9134231 | NCBI WGS metagenome assembly JAEEGL01 (sample SAMN16246548, study PRJNA631951) | gut metagenome | biome: gut microbiome; feature: rumen; material: fiber-attached | host: Bos | place: Iran: Karaj | collected 2018-10
ACCCTCTGCTTCATCTCGGAAGCCGCCTTGTTGGTGAAGGTGATAGCCATTATATTCCAGGGGTTTACACCACACTCATCAATAAGATAAGCTACCCTGTGGGTCAAAACCCTTGTCTTGCCGGAGCCTGCCCCTGCCAGTATCAGCACCGGGCCATCGGTCTGAAGCACAGCCTTTTTCTGCTCCGTGTTAAGTGTATCGTAAATTCCCATTAATTCTTATCCTTATTCTTGTTCTTCTTTTTATCCTTTTCCTTGTCCGCATTCACGTTGTCCAGGATCTTCTCGATGAGAAGCCTCTTTACATAGACGTCGTAGGACAAGAGCGTTATGAAGGAAAAGAGCTGCATCTTCTCCCTCTCTTCCTCAGTTAAATCCTCTTCTGTATAAGTCTCCAGAGCCCTCTCGTACTTCTTCTTAACGTCTTCGATAGCCGGCTCCAGAGATTCCTTCTGAAGTTCATAAGTGCTTTCATAAATACTGCTGAGATTCAGCTCATCACTTCCAACATTAAATCTCTCCTTCAAAGGCTCGAGAAGAGTCTGAATGTCGTTTATGGACAGGATACTCTTGCAATAGTAGATGTATAGCAAAAGAATCAGATGATCCTTGGAATACTTCTTCTTGACCGGAGGAGGGAGCAGATCATTCTTGGCATAGTTGTTGATCATGGTCTTGGTCAGGATCTTGTCAGTATCCGGATACCTGGTTGTCTTTTTGAGTCTTTCACCCATAAACGAAGTAAGCTGATCCATGTAGAGATCGATATTGGGCATCTCATCAAGAGAAATAGGATCTATCCTCCTGAACGACGCAATTATGCTATTTATCAAGTCATCATTATCTATTGTCATTACAAATCTCCTTCAAGGATCAAGCCATTTGCGTCAATCGCACGGCTCATTTCTTTCCTTTTGCCTCACTTGCCATCCTGCGCATCTCTCTGGCATTTTCCAATGCGCTGTCCGTTATCTCATCACCGCCAAGGAGCCTTGCCAACTCCATAACAGCTCCCTCCTCATCAAGAGGATGGATGCCAGTAACAGTCCTTCCCTCTGACAGTCCCTTCTCAATCATAAAGTGTGTATCTGCCATGGAAGCTATCTGTGGCAGGTGTGTTATGCAGATGATCTGATGATCAGCTGCCAGTTCCCCAAGCTTTTTGGAGACCTTGAATGCGGTCTTGCCGCTGATACCTGCATCTACCTCGTCGAATATAAGAGTGCTGATGTCATCTCTGTCTGCCAGCACTGTCTTCAGAGCCAGCATGATTCTGGAAAGTTCACCTCCGCTGGCGATCTGATCAAGAGGCCGCAGCTCCTCGCCTGGATTGGTTGAGATCATGAACTCCACATCGTCATATCCCTTAGAAGAGATCCTCTCCTCGCTTCCCTCTACCCTTATCTCAAACTTCACATCCAGGAAATTAAGGTCCTCAAGAGCTGCCCTCAGTTTGTCTGCAAGGCCTTTAGCGCCTTTCTTTCTGACAGTGGATATCTCTTCGCAGAGCTTAAGAGCCTCAGCCCTGACATTCTCAAGCTCCCCTCTCATCTTCTGCCTGTATGCGTCCAGGTCATTCAGTGTATCCAAACGGCGCTGCTTCTCATCCAGAGCCTTGATTATAAGGAGAATACTCTGACCGTACTTGTCCTTTAAATGATTGACTATATTCAGCCTGTCCTCGACATTCCTGAACTCCTCCGGGTCAAACTCCAGATCTGAAATATATCCCGACAGAGCGTGATTGAAATCAGTCAAAAGAGATTCCACATCCCCCAGCTGTCCCAGAAGATCTCCAATTTCATTATCGTACGAAGATACCGATGAAAGCTCCCTTACGGCTCTTCCTATCATATCAGAAACATTTTCTTCACTGTCTCCTGCTCCTGTGATGGCAGCAACTATACCTGCCGCTTCAGAAATTCTGCGGCTGTTAGTCATCTTTCTGTAAGCTCCCTCCAGGGTCTCATCCTCGCCGGGAACCAGATTTGCATCTCGTATCTCATCTATCTCAAACTGCAAGAGCTCAGCTTCTCTCTGCCTTGCATTGTCATCGATATCGGTCTCCGACAGCTCTTTTTCCAGCTCCCTCATCCTGCTAAACTTCCCGCCAAGGCGCTCAAAAAGACCGCCCAGTTCATCTGCGCAGTAGTCGTCCAGGATCTCCATATGCTTTTTCTTGTGAAGAAGCTCCTGATGGTCGTTCTGACCGTGAATGTTTATGAGAATATTTGAGATATCGCGGAGCTGCCTTGCTGTGACACTTTCTCCTCCCACCCTGGAAGTACTCCTTCCGGGCATGATCTTTCTCTGTATCACAAGGCTTCCGTCATCTTCCACAGGGATATCCATCTCCTGCAAAAGCTTTCGCTTACCTTCATCCTCGACTCCAAAGATAAGCTCTACAAGAGCGTAATCCTCACCGGTTCTTATAAGTGATGGATCTGCCTTGCCCCCAAGGGCCAGATTTACTGACCCGATAACGACGGACTTACCTGCGCCGGTCTCGCCGGTCAGAATGTTAAGTCCGTCGGTAAACTCAATCTCCTGCTCCTTTATAAGGGCAAGATTCTTAACGTGTAAACTGTATAACATATTTCTCCCAATAAAACTTTATGATCTTCCCAGCATTTCTTCAAATGCCTTCATTGCTTCTTCTGCTTCCTCCTCAGACCTGATGGCTGCAAAGATTGTGTCGTCACCTGCGATACAGCCAACAATCTGTGGCAGGTCCAGAGCATCGATGGCAGTTGCCAGAGCCATGGCCATTCCGGAAACAGTCTTGATCACCAGAAGGTTCTGAGCCAGATCCATGCTGACAAAGCCGGCCTTAAGCACGTTGACATACTTGTCATGCATTACTTCCGGATCAGCTGTAAAGTACACATACTTTTGTCTTCCATCCTCGATAACCTGTTTGGTAAGCTTCATCTGTCTGATATCCCTGGACACAGTTGCCTGGGTCACATCATAGCCAGCCTCCTTTAAAAGACTCGCCAGTTGCTCCTGAGTCTCAACTACATGGTTATTGATGATTTCGATAATCTTGTCATGTCTGTTTTTCTTCACAGCATACACCTTCTTTCATAGTTTCTTTTTCTTTTTATACCTCGAATTTCTTACTGATGATGTCCAGGAAGCTTACTCTGTTCAGCCTCAGGATCTTGGTTGTCTTTTTTGACTTTCTGATCTCTATCCTGTCCCCATTGTGCATTAAGATTGTTCCGCTGCCGTCAAAACTGGCGATGGCCTTTTTGCTGCCTCCGTCACGGGCAGGCAGTAGTTCCACCTCGATCTTGGTGTTCGGGGAAAAGACAACGCTCCTGGAATTAAAGGAGTGCGGACATACAGGGGTGATCAGTATCATGTTGGCAGATGGCTCCATGATCGGGCCTCCCGCAGACATATTGTAACCCGTGGATCCTGTGGGTGTTGAGATGATAAGTCCGTCAGCGTAATAGCTGTACAGGAACTGGTCATTGATGAAGATGTTGTAACCTATTGTAGAGATATCCTTATATCTGGTCAGAATAATGTCGTTTAAGCAATAATCCTTTTTGCCCTCAACGCTTCCCCTGAGCATCATCCTCTCTTCAATTTCGTACTTACCTTCAAGTACTCTCTCAAGAGCTTCCTCGACGGCGTCCTCCTCGATTTCTGTCAGATATCCCATCGTACCCATGTTCACACCGATCATGGGTATGTCATAATATGCCATACTCCTGGAGGCCTGCAGCATAGTTCCGTCGCCGCCCAGAACAATGCACAGATCAGTATCCTCGGGAATCACCGACAAGTATTTTCTCTGTACATAGATCTGATCCTCTTCGTTTCTCTCCTGTGCAATGACGCAGGTCTTACCCCTGGCTTCAAGAAAATCTTTGATCTGAGCAGTTATCTCGTGACTCTTTCTCTTGCTCCAATTTGCAACAATACAAAATTTCTCCATAAGACGCCCCATATCTACAGCAGATTTCCGTGGGCTGCTGCCACCGTTTCCTCGATAAGTCTGTCGTTATCCGGCAGAAAAGAAATACCGCTCTTATCTTCTGTTATCTCTTTTAACCTTTTTTCTCCCTCGGCTTCAGTTAGTCCTTCTGTCTCCTCATTTCTTGCAGGGTCCTTCCTGATGTGGATCAGATATTCGATGTTGCCCTCAGGTCCCTTGATAGGAGAAAAATCCAGATGGATCACTTCAAAACCGGCAATCCCCATGTAATCAAATATCTTGTGCACAACCTCGCTGTGGACTTTAGGATCTCTCACAACTCCCTTTTTCCCCACCTTGTCACGTCCCGCCTCAAACTGAGGCTTGATGAGACATACCATTTCACCGCCATCCTTTAAGAGGCGTCTGGCCGGCAAAAGTATTTTTGTAAGTGAGATAAAAGACACGTCACAGGATGCAAAATCCAGGTCATCCTCTATATCGTCCCTGACCATATATCTGAAATTGGTCTTCTCCATGCAGACAACTCTCGGATCACTCCTCAGCTTCCAGTCCAGCTGCCCGTGTCCAACATCGACGGAATAGACCTTGGCGGCGCCGTTCTGCAACATGCAGTCGGTAAAACCTCCTGTGGATGCACCTATGTCCATGCACACCTTGGACTCCAGGGAGAAACCGAAATTCTTTACTGCCTTCTCCAGCTTAAGTCCGCCCCTGCTGACATAGGGAAGCTCATCTCCCTTAACCTCCAGGCTCTTTATCTGAGCCTCCTCAAAGGTTGTGCCCGGCTTGTCCTCCCTCTGACCATTTACAAAAACGTCTCCCGCCATTATCAGAGCCTTGGCCTTCTCCCTGGAGGGTGCCAGACCTCTGCTCACCAGAAGGACATCCAGTCTTTCTTTTTCCTTTGCCATATTTATCTTTACCTTTGTATCTCCTGAATAATTCTCTGCGCTATGGATTCAGGATCCAGCGACAGCTCTTTATATAGCTTGTCCACACTTCCGTGGGTAATGAATCTGTCTGGAATAGCTATGGAGAGCACCTGGGCGTCAAGCCTTGCATCGTCCACATATTCCCTGACCTTCTCACCGTAGCCTCCGCTGGCCACATTCTCCTCCATGGTGACAAAGAGCTTGTGGTTCGAAGCAGCTCTGTGGAGATAATCAGTATCTATAGGTTTAACAAACCTGGCATTTACCAGGGAACATTTAATGCCGTTGTCCTTGATGATCTCCCTGACTTTCTCAGCTATTTTAACCATGCTGCCTACTGCAAGAAGACATACATCCTTCTCCTCATAAACAGGTTCGCATTTGCCCATGACGATCGGTGCCCTGAAATCTTTGAGGCCGTCATATGCATTGCCCCTTGGATATCTGACAGCCACAGGTCCTCCCAGATTTACTGCGAACTTCAACATGTCTGAGAGCTCCCACTTGTTCTTCGGAGCCATTACATGCATGTTCGGCATGGAGGACATATAAGAGAGATCAAATATTCCCTGGTGGGTCTCTCCGTCGCTGCCCACAAGACCTGCCCTGTCAATGGCGAAGGTCACAGGAAGGTTCTGAAGGCACACATCCTCAAGAATCTGGTCATACGCCCTCTGAAGGAATGAGGAATAAACCGCAAATACCGGCTTGTAACCACCCGTTGCAAGTCCCGCTGCAAAAGACACAGCGTGTTCCTCTGCAATACCAGCATCCACAAATCTGTCCGGATACATATTCCTGAAACGCCTTAGTCCCGTTCCGTCTGCCATGGCTGCAGTTATCGCCACCACCTTATCATCTCTGGCTCCAAGCTTGCACATAACAGTGGAAAAGATATCCTGGTAATTGGCAGTGGTCCTGGGATTCCTGGGAATACCATTCTCAACGATAAAGGGCTCAGTGCCATGGAACCTGGCCGGATGCCGCTCCGCGGGCTCATATCCTTTGCCCTTCTTGGTCATGATGTGGATCATGACAGCTTTTTTGACCTTCCTGGCCTCCTTGATGGCTCTTATGAGGCCGGCGGTGTCGTGGCCGTCGATGGGTCCCAGATATGTTATGCCCAGATTCTCAAATACCATGCCCGGGACAAAGAGCTGCTTAAAACTGTTCTTGGCCCTTCTGATGGAATCCACCACTTTGGTGGAAGTCTTCAGCTGTGCATAAACGTCCTCTTTGAGGTTCAGATACCCTTGCGCTGTGCGGACATTATTAAGGTATTTGCCCATGCCGCCCACGCTCTCGGAGATGGACATCTCATTGTCATTCAATATGATGATAAAGTTGGTCTCAAGCTTGGAGGCGTTGTTCAGCGCCTCATAAGCAAGACCTCCTGTCAGGGAACCGTCGCCTATTACAGAGACAACTGCATAGTCCTCCCCTTTGAGGTCTCTGGCCTTTACCATACCAAGTCCGGCAGAAATTGATGTTGAGCTGTGACCGGTATCAAAGCAGTCAGCATCAGACTCGCATCTCTTGGGAAATCCGCTCATTCCGCCGTACTGCCTCAGTGTATCAAAACCATCTTTTCTCCCAGTCAGAAGCTTATGAGTGTAGGACTGATGTCCTACGTCCCAGATTATCTTATCCCTGGGCAGATCAAGAACCGCATGGAGAGCCATGGTCAGCTCAACAGCTCCCAGGTTTGATGCCAGATGTCCGCCGGTCTTAGAGATCTTTTCAATAAGGAAGTCCCTTATCTCCTGCGCCAGCTCCGGGTACTGGGAAGGCTGTATGTTTTTGATGTCGCCGGTTTTGTTTATATTATCTAAAAGCATCTCTTACCACCTTATTTTTTCCTGTAGATCAGATACTCAAATAATTCACTCAAAAACGTATCATCAGAACCCATACTCTCCAGGAGCGAAAGTGCATCCTCAGAGAGTTCCTTAACTTTTCTCTTGGCCTCTTCCATTCCGTAGAGACTCACATATGTACTCTTTCCATTCTTGATATCGGAACCTATGGGCTTACCAAGCTCTTCCTGGTTGCCCTCGATATCCAGAATGTCGTCCTGTATCTGGAAGGCAATTCCCACATTGCTGCCTATCTGCTCCATCTTGCGAACATCCTCAGATGTAGCTCCTCCCAGAATTGCACCTATCATAAGGCTGCTCTCGATTAGAGCTCCGGTCTTATTCTCATCAATGAAGGCAAGAACTTCTTTCGGATCCTCATCCGGAAGTCCGCCTCTCTCTGCGCATATGTCGGCACTCTGTCCGCCCACCATGCCGCGATAACCTGCTTTTAGGGAAAGAACGCGAAGAGCCGCCAAATATCTGCTGGCAGTCTCACCATCGTAAGGAGCCAGTTCTTTTCCTAAAGCCGCACCCTCAATGGCTGTCTCAAATGCCAGATTCAGAAGACCATCCCCTGCCAGTGTTGCCATACCTGCACCGTATACTGCATGGGTCGTCTTCCTTCCGCGCCTGTATTCGTCGTTGTCCATGGCAGGCAGATCATCATGAACCAGGGAATAGGTGTGGATCATCTCCATGGCTGTCATGAAGGGATAGATATCCTTAAGATCCGCATCCTGTCCGGAAAAGAGCTTGTAAGACTCCATCATCATAACGGGCCTTAATCTCTTTCCCCCGGCCAGAAGGCTGTAGTTCATGGCCTCTATCACGTCTTTTGCAAAGCCCTCTTCCTTAGGAAGAAAGCCCTTTAATACGTTCTCAAAAAACTCAGCTCTCTCAGTTAATCTCTTCTCAAAGTCGTCTCTGATCATTTACTCAAACTCCTCCAGGCGACCGTCCTCTGCTATCTTGAGGACCTGCTGCTCAACCTTGGCAACCTCATCATGACAGTACTTCAAAAGGTCCATGCCCTCCTTGTACTCCGCAAAAGATTTCTCCAGAGTAATGTTCTCATCCTCAAGGGCTTTTATCTTCTCATCGATGGCAGCAAAGGCTTCTTCCACTGTCATTCTTTTTTCTTCTTTTTTTGATGCCATATATAGCTCCCCGCTAACTGTATGGTGATTTCATTTTCATGTCACTGTAAAAAACTGACATCTTCAGTTCCGGTGACTGTAGCATTGATAAGTCCGTCGCTGACATAGACTTTAACTGGATCACCTTCACTGACACTGTCCTTGCTGCGGATGTTCCTGCCTTCTCCATCTGCCAGATAGGAATATCCTCCCTGAAGTCTGATCAGAGGCGAGAGGCCGTTTAACCTCTCTGAGTCTATTCCGATCCTGTGTTTGAGGATTTCCAGTCTTCTGTTCATGAGCTGGTTCAGCTGATCCTCGTACTGATCCATCCGAAGCTGCCTGTCCCTGATCTTTCCCGTGGGGCTCAGGTGCTTAAGAGCTTCTCCAAGTCTCTTTTCCTCCAGCAAAAGAGCTTTTAACTTCCTCTCCATTCTCATCCTCAGAACATTTTGGTAATCCTCTATGTCCTGGAGAAAGCGGGAGTACTCATAAACCGCCAGCTCTGCAGCTGCCGAGGGAGTTGGAGCCCTTCTATCTGATACATAGTCTGCAATTGTGGTATCTGTCTCATGACCAACTGCTGAAATAATAGGGATTGGGCAGTCAAAAATCGCCTGTGCGACAATCTCCTCGTTGAAAGCCCATAAATCTTCTATAGAACCTCCGCCACGTCCGACAATGATGACGTCAACACCGGCTTTGGTCAGAGTTTCGATACCACTGACTATACTCCCGGCGGCCTTGTCACCTTGTACGATGGCAGGATAAAGAACAATCTGAATATGCGGATTTCTCCTGGTCGCGACGTTTATGATGTCTCGAACCGCAGCCCCGGTGGGAGCTGTTACAACACCGAGAGTATGTATGTACTTAGGGATCGGCTGCTTGTACTCTTCAGCAAACATGCCGGATTCCATAAGTTTTCTCTTCAGTTCTTCAAATTTCTCATACAAAGCACCCGCTCCGTCCAGTTCGATACTCCTGGCGTAGAGCTGGTACTTACCATCTCTTTCATATACTGTTACTGCGCCGTATGCCTTGACCTGCTGGCCTTCCTTCATATCGAACTTAAGGCCCTTTTCCCTGTCTGAGCGGAACATTACGCAGGCAATGGAACCCCCGCTGTCCTTGAGGGTGAAATACACATGTCCCGAGGTGTGGTACTTGCAGTTGCTGACCTCACCCTTTATCACCAGGTTTCTCAGAAGAAAGTCCTGGGTGAACATGTTCTTTATATAGGCATTGACCTGTGTGACTGTATATTCACTGCGCAAATTTAGCTAACACTCCATTCACAAATGCAGGGGAGCCATCCTGCCCGAATTTCTTGGCCAGTTCAACGGCTTCGTTGATGGCAACCCCGGTGGGCACCGAATCATCATACTTGATCTCGTAGACTGCAAGCCTTATGATCGTGAGATCAACCTTGGCAATCCTGCTGGTGTTCCAGCCTGTTGTCTCCTTGTTGATAGCTTCATCAATTTCCGGTAACTTCTCTGCTATCTTCTCATATTTTTCTCTGATATAATCGGCATCCTGGGTGGAAAACTCTGTGTCGGAGACTGTGGTAAAGAGTTCCTCCTGCTCCGCCATTTCTTCCATGGGATTAAACTCAACACGAAAGAGCAGCTGGAATACCTGCTCTCTTAACTGCGTCCTGTTCATCATAAACTGATCCTTCTCAAGCCTCCGGCATTGTGATTCCGGCTATTCTGATATTGACGTCTGTTACCTCGAGCCCTGTCATGTTCTCGATTGATGCCTTGACCCTTGTCTGGGCCTGCTGGCATGTGGCCGGGATGTTGTATCCATAGGCCATCATAAGTGCAAGATCAACCTTGACTGCCCCTGCTCCTACAAGCACTTTGGCTCCCTTGGAGAGGTTCTTGACACCAACCTTCTCAAGGACGTCGCTGGTGTAGTTGCCGGCCATTGCTGAAACTCCCTCAACCTCAAGAGCTGCCAGAGCAGCTATCCTGGCCACAACATCATCTGCTATCTTAACTGTTCCGATCTCTGCGATTTCTTTTGCCATAATACTCACTCCTCTTTATACATCTATAGTGAATATTTTTTACTTCACTATAAAACCACGAATAATTATACCACATTTTAAATTTTTATGCAGTTTTTTCTCATATCCAGAAGATAATAGTTCTGGTTCCTCCAAAGGTCGTATAGGTCACCTGACCCTTGTCGCCCTGCTTGTAATCAAATATTTTCCTGTTGGTGATAAGCTCCTCAAAGATTTCATCGTAGACCTTATCATTGGCACATTTAATGGTGACGTTATTGCTTCCGTCCTTGTATCTCCTGTCGAAAAGATCTGCCACCAGGTTCATGTCCGCCGAGGTGAAATACTCGTTCTCCCTGACGTAGTAATTGTCCTGCATCGAGGTGCACACAGGCATTGCTATTGTATCAGAAATGCTGTGGGTCGACTGAAGCTCCTGGGTTGTGACATTGAGATAATCGTAGTTCACCTCAGGAAGCTTGGAGATGTCGGCGGTCTCACCGGATACGATCTGATATGAAGCGTCGCCCCAGGTCACATCCATGTAGTAATATGTGCCGTTACACTGAACCAGATTCCAGGCGTGACGGCTGTCATCATTACCACGGTTTTTCACAAAGCCCGTGACAAAAGTGCAGCCGATACCCAACTTGCCAAGAAGGTACTGAGCCGCCTTGGCGTAGCCATTGCACACGCTTCTACCCTGCAGGAAGACAGAGCAGATATTCTGATTATCCTCAGCTGTCTCATCATAATCAGTATTCTGGATCAGATAGTCATAGACATACTTAACTGCAAAATACTCATCTTCAGAGTTCGGCGCATTTGCAAGACATGCTGATGCCGCAGCATCGATCTTCTTCTGTCTGGACGCAACTTCCTCCGGGCTGTAGATGTAGCTGCCGGTGAAAGTAATCTTCATGATCTCGCCGCCACGTGTGTGATTGACGTAGTTGTATCCCCCCACATAAAAGATCTCAGGATGGTCTGCCAGAACATGCTCGTAGACCACCTCTAATGCTTCATCACTGGTGGTTGATACCCAGATGTCATTTCCGAATTGTTCCAGCGCGATAAGTATCTCCGTATAGAGAGTCTTTCCTGAATCCGTAAGGCGCTCGTAGGCGTAGAGGCCCTCCTGCTCCTTCTTCTTGGCGGCTATACCTGCGTCTGTGATGCCGATGGCCTCCCTGGCTGCAAGGTATTCCTCGTCTGACTTAGGCTCTCCAGACTGCGGATTAGTGTTCTGTGATAAAGAATCATTTCCAGATCCCGATGTCTGACCGGCATCGAATCCTACTGTTACTCCAGAATCCGAATCAGTTGCATTCTCAGCTGTGGATGCAGTGCTATCTGTAGCTGATTCATTCCCTGTGATATCTTCAGTAGTCGATCCGTTATCAGTTGAAGGGCCACCGTCCATGAGACCGTTGCTATCCGTAGATGAAGTACTGTCTGTGGCAAATCCGGTTCCATCAGTTGTGTCAGTTCCTTCAGCAGGTCCATTACCGGATTCCGAGCTGTCATCCCCCAGCGCACTGTTAAGATTTGAACTCATGGCAGAACCCTCGGATTTACCATCATCACCTTCACCGGTGGTATCTTCCTTGATGGAATCCCAATCGAAGCTTATATGCATCTCATCATCGGAAGAGCCCTCGTTATCACCATAGGTATCCGGATCCTTTATTCCAAGATCCTCCAGATAATCGTCTACACTGTCATACTGGCATCCGGACAAAAGACCTGATACCATCACCAAAGATAGCGCCACGGCGAATATTCTTTTTTTCCAAAAAGAGCTTTTTCTCAACCAGACCTCCAAAAAACTCCAATCAGTTCTTCTTAAACTCAGAGAGCTTAAGGCCCTTGTTTCTATCCATGGTCATGCCTACGCTCCATTCATTGATGAACAGGAGCAGCGGTCTGTCGTGCATGTCCTTGATCTTCTTCATGTCTGATGTGCCCACAAGAGTTGACATGTCCACATCATCATTGTCCACCCATCTGATGTACTCATAGGGAAGATTCTCAAGAACTATATCTACATTGTACTCAGATTCCAGCCTAAACTTCAATACATCAAACTGAAGTACGCCGACAACGCCAACTATGATCTCCTCGAGACCTGTGTTGTACTCCTGGAAGATCTGGATCGCACCTTCCTGGGCTATCTGAGTGATGCCCTTAACGAACTGCTTACGCTTCATGGTGTCGACCTGCCTTACCCTTGCGAAATGCTCAGGAGCGAAGGTAGGTATTCCCTCATATGTTACGCTGTCGCTTGGCATACATACAGTATCTCCGATTGAGAAGATACCGGGATCAAATACGCCCATTATGTCACCGGCATAGGCTTCGCTCAGGATCTTTCTCTCGTCAGCCATTAGCTGCTGGGGCTGTGAAAGACGCATTGTCCTGCCGCTCTGCATATGCTTGACTTCCTTGTCGGCGTCATATCTGCCAGAGCAGATTCTCATAAATGCAACCCTGTCTCTGTGGGCTTTGTTCATGTTGGCCTGGATTTTGAAGACAAAGGCTGTGAAATCTCTTTCTAACGGATCGATAACTTCACCTTCTGCTGAAGTCCTGCCTGTTGGCGGAGTAGCCATCTTAAGGAAGTGATGTAAAAAGAGCTCTACGCCAAAATTCTGAAGTGCGGATCCGAAAAATACTGGTGTGAGCTCTCCGGCTCTTACCTTATCCAGATCGTACTCAGCTCCGGCACCATCTATGAGCTCTATCTCACCACAGAGTTTTTCATAGGCGTCCTGTCCTATCTCGCTGTCGATGGCTGCCTTGTCATCTAAATTGATTATAGTCTCTTTTCCCTCTTTGGTGCCTTTCTGGGTCTCGGAGAAAGTAACGATGTGCCCCTCTCTCCTGTCGTAGATTCCCTTGAAGTTCTTACCGGAACCAATTGGCCAGTTCATAGGGCAGGTGGCAATACCCAGGTTGTTCTCAATATCATCAAGAAGGTCAAAGGTATCCATGGCATCCCTGTCCAGCTTGTTGATAAAGGTGAAGATGGGAATATGGCTCATGGCGCAGACCTTGAAGAGCTTCCTGGTCTGGGCCTCAACACCCTTGCTGGCGTCGATGACCATGACAGCTGAATCTGCAGCCATCAGGGTTCTGTAGGTATCCTCCGAGAAATCCTGGTGTCCGGGGGTGTCCAGAATGTTGATGCAACAGCCCTCAAAGTTGAACTGGAGAACGGAGGAAGTAACTGAGATACCTCTCTGTTTCTCGATTTCCATCCAGTCTGACACCGCATGCCTCGCCGTTGCCTTACCCTTTACACTGCCGGCCATGTTGATGGCTCCGCCGTAGAGGAGGAACTTCTCCGTCAGGGTGGTTTTACCGGCATCCGGGTGAGAGATGATGGCAAAGGTGCGGCGCTTATTAATCTCTTCTATAGTTTCTTTTGTGTTACTCATACTGTTATCCTTATCTCAAAATAAGGCCGGTATGCATTATACACGCCGGCCCTTTAATAGCGATTATTTTGTGTTCAAGTTATATTTGAACAAGGAAGTTCTGTTCTCGTGCCAGGGGGCACTCGCCAGAACAAGCTTCCGACTAAGCTCCAAAAGACGATCGCTAAGTCGTCAGTTTTGAGCACAATCCTTAATTGAGAAGCTGATCCTGCCCATCTTGTCCTTTCCGAGGCAAACGACTTTGACTGTGTCGCCAAGAGTGAGAACGTCCTCAACATGATCGATCCTCTCCTTAGAGATCTTGCTGATGTGAACCATTCCCTCCTTGCCGGGAGCGAACTCGATGAATGCGCCAAATTCCTTGATGCTCACAACCTTACCTGTGAATACCTGGCCCTTCTCGAAGTCTGTCACGATGGTCTTAACCATATCTACAGCCTTCTGGATCATGGCTGTGTCCTCACCGCAAACTGAAACCTTACCGTCGTCTGTGATGTCAATCTTAACGCCGGTTCTTGCAATGATCTCGTTAATGGTCTTACCTCTCTGACCAACAACATCA
>JAEEGL012681224.1_pt1 | contig 13897 bp, 14 predicted proteins | sample 9134231 | NCBI WGS metagenome assembly JAEEGL01 (sample SAMN16246548, study PRJNA631951) | gut metagenome | biome: gut microbiome; feature: rumen; material: fiber-attached | host: Bos | place: Iran: Karaj | collected 2018-10
AATGTTCATGTTATAATTGCCGTATTTATTGTAATAGCTGCCGAAACTTTAGGATTATGGTTAGTTTGTAATAAACTTGTAATCCCGGAAAATAGATATGAAACAGCATTGTTAGTATACCAATGCTCGATAATCTCTTCTGTTGTGTCGATAATTCAAGTACCTTTTAATGCGACTGTAAATGCACATGAAAAAATTTAATGTCTATGCAATAATAAGCATTTCTAAAGCAGATTGTTGTTTGCCTTGCTTATTAAGCATTTAATAGATTTGTTATAATCAACTTTTAGTGTTTACAATCTACTAGTGAGATAATTTATATAGTTTAGATGTATCCTTTTTTATAAGCTATTTATTTGCTTATATTTATAATATAAACCTCTTAGTAATTGTGGATTTATAGGTATAAAATAGTACTGATGCGATAAATCGTGTGTAAGTTTTACATATCGTTAAACAGAGGTAGCTCTTTGACATTTTGATTGAATTTGACGAAAGTTCGCGGCTTAGTAATCAACTCTCTGAGAGAAGTTTTTTCAAAAGCCGAAACTCTTATTAACGTTGCCACTTCGGTGATGGGGTATGGACTTTTTGTGTCAGCCTTTATTCTCGCAACAAGCAGATAGGCAATGACGGCAACCCAAAGGTGGATTCTAATAGCGTTCTCGGAATCCCCCCACAAGGTTTTAACGACAATGTTCTGCTTGATCCATTTGAAGAAAACCTCAATATCCCATCTGTGCCTGTATAAGATGGCAACCTCCATTGCGCTTATTTCAAAGTTGTTGGTAATGAACACTATTTCATCGCCAGTTTCTTCGTCATAACAGCAGACAGCCCTGAATGGTTCTGGATATAGAGCATTGGTTTTTCCCTGAGTCAGTCGGATAGTAAAGTCTCCTCTTATACCATCCTCACGGTCAAAGTTTTTCCTATGACCGATTATCTCGTACTTCATGTTACTTTTGGGTCTGGATACCCAATAAGCTCCAGCCAAATGAAATCTGAAGAATTCGTCAAAATCGCCTATGCCCTATCCATCATATAGAAAGCAAGCGGTTCGGGGGTAAGCAGTTCCAGTTCATTGCTGTCATGCCACTTTCCGTTCGTGATGTGTATGTTGGCAGGAATGCTTCCACGCAAGTCTAATAGACTGTGCATCTTAACTGCCCCCTTGCTGTATTTCCCATATGCCCATGTTGCCAGCTTTATGCTGGTGGAAATGGTTGTTGAGTCGAGTGCGTAGAGCTCATTATCCATGGTAATATCTGAAACAGAACTCTTTGTATACAAAGGTCTTACCAGATGAATCATAAAAACTCCAAACTCCTCATATATATGGAAATCACGGTTATCGTTTGCACGAGACAATGACGATTGGTTGACCGTATTGCCAAAGCCCAAATGGTACAGATTTTCTTTATGTGCATCAAGGCATAGGCAGATGTCTCTAAGCGAGTCGCAGTTTGTCAGTTGACCGAACAAAAGGTGTAGTAGTTGATTATAGCAAGTCAATTCCTTGACATGCCTGTCGCCTTGATACTTCTTCACGCATTTTTCAAACTGATAACGTGGAACATATTTTACAACTTGGGAGAATACATAGCGACCTAAATTCATAACTAAGCAATTTTTGGTTGCAAAGTTACTTCGCCATTTTCAAGTCAAAAAATCAAAGAGCGCTCTGAAGCCCCCATAAATAAAGGGCTACACGACATTGAGTCGTATTTTATTGCATCAGTAGTAGGTATAAAACATTAATTCTTGCAAAAGGGCATTAAATGAAAAAATCTATATACATATTTGTTATATTAATATTAATAAGTGAGATTTACAGTTTAAAAATCTTTCATTCGTTGTTTTTAGGGGGAGATTTAGGATATATATTATTGTATATTTGGTTGCTTTTTGGCTTTATTATTTATAGAAGGAAAACAAAGAATCCTCTTTATAAAAAAGATAATTTAATTCCTGTTTGTTTTATCTTATTTGGAATTTTGCTTTCAATGTTTTCTGCTTATATTTTATATGGGCAGACGTTTATTCAATCACTGATAGCATATCGACGTCAATATTTTTGGATTGTAGTATTTGTTTTGTTATATGTACGTCCCAGTGAGCGGAGTATAATTAAATCTCTCAATTGTTTTTCAATAGTATATATTGTTGCAACTTTTTTACGCACTTATATTTTACCACAATGGTTTGTCGAACGAGAATTATTTAGTGCACCAGGTGTTGAGATGCAATTTTGCATAGGATTGCCTTTACTAACAATACCTATGTATTATTATTGTGGACGTGTTCGTAATTATTTTGAGTTAAGGGATTTTTTGGGGGTCTTATTTTATGCTATTTTTTTTGTTTTGGTAAAAAACAGAAGTGTACTTTTTGTGGTAATAATAATTGTTGCTTTCTCTTTCATTACGAGTAAGAGAAAAAAAATCTCAATACCTGTAACATTTATTGCGGGAATTTTATTTACTTATTTTACTTTTGATACTTTTGTTGAATTAAATGATGAAACTGTGAATCAAGTAAATGATGCGGATTATAATAGAGTTAAAGCTTTTGATTATATGCTGTTTAGTTCACACAAGGATTGGCTTGCTATTCTTTTTGGAAAAGGATTTATTAGTTCTCACGCATCAAGTAATATGTCTAATTTGATGTCGATGGGAATTTATAATACTGATGTTGGTTTTGTTGGTTATTGGGATCAATATGGGATAATTCCTATAATTGTTTTTACCTTTATTATAATAAAGGTATTAATATCAAAATTCGTTCCTTTTTATATAAAAGCTATAGGAGGACATATTTTGGTATGCTCTATTACAATATCATATATGGGAATTGCATGCAATATTATGTGGTTTACCCTGTTTTATTATTTGTATTTATATTATAATTATAGAAATCGGTGTTCTATTTATAAATATCATAGAATCTTAAATCTAAAAAATAATAATCGATTATTGTTTAAAAAAAACTATACACTTTTGCATAGATCACGAAGATTTCAAGTTAGATCATAGCTTGTAAATAGAATAAGTCGTTGTTGGAGAAAGAATCCATTGTGCAGATTGTTGTAATTTTTATTGACCATATTTAATTAGTCGTCCCTTAAGAATACTACAATCATTTGTTATATAATAAATACATTATCTGTGGTATGCAGGAGTTTACGCCAGCCTTCCCATGCAATGCGACTGAGCTTGTCCATTTCCGCAAGCGCATAGGTGAGAAGGGTATGGAACTGATTTTTCAGGAAAGCATCCGTGTGAACAACAAGGACAATAGCGACGATCATCATGACACGGCATTCATAGACTCAACCGTACAGGAAAAGAACGTGACATACCCGACGGATGCAAAGTTGCATAAAAAGATAGTGAAGCATGTGCTCAAAATTGTACGCGAGTACAACCTGCCATTGCGTCAAAGCTATAGGTTCGTCTTAAAGGGAATCTATCGTGACCAGTGTTTCCGCAATCACCCAAAGAACCACCAGGAGGCATTGAAGGCAGACAGGAAACTGCGGACGATAGCAGGACGACTCGTGCGTGAACTTGAGCGTAACCTTGGAAATATCCATGACTATGACAAGCTTATAGAAACATTCAAGACGATACTCTCCCAAAAGCGAAAGTCTCCCAACAAGATTTATTCCATTCACGAACCTCAGGTGCTGTGTATCAGCAAAGGAAAGGAACACAAGAAATACGAGTTTGGCAACAAGGTGTCGGTAATACGTTCCTCCAGTGGAATTATTCTTGGAGCGATGTCCTTCCGCAACGAATATGACGGACACACGATAGAGGAAGCCCTCGGACAGGTCGAACGTCTGACAGGCAAATGTATAAAGAAGCTTGCAGGAGACAGGGGATACCGTGGCAGGAAAGAGATAAGCGGAACGCAGATTCTCATTCCGGGCGTTCCTAAAAAATCTGACAGCAGGAATCAGAAATTGAAGAAGCACAAACTATTTTGCAAGCGTGCAGGCATAGAGCCGACAATAGGGCATCTTAAATCCGACTACCGTTTAGGCCGCAACTTCTACAAAGGTGTGGTCGGCGATTCTATAAACATATTGTTGGCTGCTGCCGCTTATAACTTCAAAAGAGCTATGAAGGTTCTTTTGTCTCCGATTTTGGATTTTGTCAAAATGGTGTTCGGGATGCTATTTTGCAATAGCATCCCGATGAAATATACTTTTTAAGGGATGACTAATTATGCTTGCAATAATAATTGTAAATCATAAAAGTAATGATTATTCGCAAATATCACGTATATGAAATCGCCGATCATGATTTTTTTTAAAAATTTGCCACCAAAATATAATCAAAATGAAACTGATAGATTTCTGCAAACGGTTTGACAGCGAGCAAGCCTGTGAAAAACACCTCAAGGCAATTCGCGAAAAGGAAGGTGTCGTATGTTCCAAGTGCGGCGGCAAGAAACACTACAGGGACAAGGCATCCAAAAGCTGGCGGTGTGCGCATTGCGGCCATGAAACGACCTTGACGGCAGGAACTGTGATGCACGGCAGCAAGCTTCCGTTGATGTATTGGTTCACGGCCATGCATCTGCTTACAGCGACCAAGAAGACCATATCAGCATCAGAGATGCAGCGTCAACTTGGGCACAAAAGATACCAGCCGATATGGGAGATGATGCACAAGTTGAGGAGCGTGACGGGTCAGAGGGACGGCAAGTATAAGCTTTCCGGAACCATAGAACTGGATGAGGGATATTTCACGACTGATTCACCTTTGGAAGAAGACGAGCCCCTCAAGTCGGGAATCGGCAGTCAGCGGAAATCTAAGGTGATGGTGATGGTCGAGAGCGAGAAGACTGAACACCCGAGAAAAGGAGAAAGCAAAAAATTTCAGAAAAGAAATGCCTGCACATATATGGTATTATTGGCCCTAAGGTTGTAGGCTTGAAAGGCGAATTACAAAGTCCTGAACCATATATGTCTTTTTGGGACAGAAATGTGTGGATGTATCTTTCAACTCCATTTTATTCAAAAGAAAAAAAAAAACAGCGCTTTCAATTGGATTATTCAAGAGATGCAAAAGAAGGATTCCATTACAAGTTAATGGGTTCTTTCTTTATGGTTCGCAGTAAGGATTTTAAAGAATGTGGAATGATGGATGAACACACGTTTCTTTATGCCGAAGAACCTATTTTGACGGAGAGAATGTTAAAGATCGGCTTACAGCCATATTATTATCCTCAGGTTGCGGTATTGCACAATCATGGTGCTACAACGAAAAAGTATTTCAGAAGCAGTCAGATATAGTGGATAAAATTCGAGAGTGAGTGTTATTATTATCTGCATTATAAACATACGCCACTCTGGCAGATTATGGTTGGAAAACTTGTACATAAATTGATTGGTTTAAGATGACTAATCTTAAGAAAAATTACGTATTATGACTAATTTAAGAAAAATTACATGTTCTTTCTTCTTTTTTTGGATTTTTGTCCAAATCCTTTTGATCGTGTTTAATTGGAATATGATTTCAGAAAGCGATTATCGTGCTTATCAAATTCTTGCCGAAAAATGTGTAAATGCAAATTCCTTATATCCAATGAACGAGAATCTTTATGATAATTTCATTTGGGCTCCTGGCTTTGTGAATTCTTTGATCATTCAGCTGAAATTGTTGGGATCATTCAAGGGAAATATGTTTTTGAATTTGTTTTATAATATTGGAATTGTCTCAATGATTTTTTTCATTGCAAAAAAATATTGTTCTGAAAAAACGGCGTTAATATCTGTGATTCTTTTTTGTTCATTATATTCTAACTATCTTTTGGTTTTACCTACGGCGACAGAATTGCCATTTCTTTTCTATTCTTTGTTAGGTTTGTGTTTGTCGATTAAAGGAGGTCGGTTTTATTATTTTGCGGGTTTATCTTTTGTTGTTGCTGAAACAATACGGCCTATTACAATTATTTTTTTGATGTCTGCTCTCATTTTGATGTTCTTGAAAAAAGCAGATAAAATTTCATATGTTCGTCTTTTGCTTTCAATTCTTGTTACGGCTTCTTTTTTTGGTGGCTTGACTTATATGCGCACAGGTTTTTTCAATTATAAATCAACTACGGGTGGTTATAACCTCATTATGGTGGCGAATGATCATGCTTCAATGGACGGTGGTTTTAATGGTGATATTTTCTATGATAGTTCTTCAACGGCGTTTATTCCAGGATTTCAAAATATAACAACATTATCATATACAGATGAAAGTCGCAAAATGACATTTATGGAACGAGACAAGAAATGGAAAAATGAATCTGTGAAATGGATTGTTGATAATCCTATGAGGTATTTGAAATCTTATTTTGTTAGATTCTTTCATTTATATGATAAAGATCTTGTTTTTGATGTTTACAAGTTTGATTCTTCTATGGTTAATAATTTTATGAAAATTGTTAAATGCTTGACTTATTATTTTATTCTTTTTTGGGCTGTTGTCGGTTTTTTTAAAATTAGAAATAAAAATTTTTATGCTTTATTGTCTATTAGCGTAATGGGAACTTTGGCAACGTGTTTGTTTCCTGTTTCAGACAGGTATCACTATCCAATGATGTTTCCTTTAATTCTTTTTGCAGCTGCTGCAATTGAAAAATTTTTAGAAAATAGGAAGGGCCTATGTTGAAAAATGTCTTTATGATTTTACGTCCACAACAGTGGCTGAAAAATCTTTTTGTGTTTCTGCCATTGTTTTTTGATAGGCGATTGACGGATAGTTCTTTTATGATTCCGTGTTTTTTCGCTTTTTTAGTATTTTGCTTTGCTGCTAGTGGAATATACTGTTTTAATGATATTATTGATGCGCCTTCTGATCGATTACATCCTTCGAAGTGTAATCGTCCAATAGCAAGTGGATCTATAACTAGGATACTGGCATATATAATAATGATTAGTTGTTTTTTTGTGTCTTTTTTATTGATATTTGTGGGCGTTTTTCCTGAAGATGGCGGATGTTTTTTTACCCTTTTAATTATTGTTGCTTTTTATATTGTGCTAAATATTGCTTATTGTATTCTTTTAAAGCAAAAACCTATAATAGATGTTTTTTGCATTGCTGTTGGTTTTGTTTTGCGAATTTGTGCTGGTGGAACTGCTACGGGAGTATTTTTATCACATTGGATTATTTTAATGACCTTTCTTTTGGCTTTGTTTTTGGCATTTGCCAAAAGAAGGGATGATATTGTGATTTATGAGAATACTGGGGTGAAAGCTAGGAAAAATGTTGATAGATATAATCTTGTGTTTATGAATACTATAATTTCCATTATTGCAAGTATAACAATAGTGTGTTATATTATGTATTCTGTATCTCCTGAAGTCGTCGAACGTTTTCAGAGCTCGAATGTATATCTGACATCATTATGGGTGCTTGCAGGGATAACTCGTTATATTCAAATTACAGTTGTTGATGAAAAAAGTGGAAGTCCGACAAGAGTTCTAATAAAAGATCGATTTATTCAATTGTGTGTTCTTGGGTGGATATTTATGTTTGTAATTATTTTATATGTATGAGGTCTTGTATGAATAAGAAAATAATCGTTGTATTTGATTTTGATGGAACCTTGACGACAAAGGATACTTTGCTGGAATTTGTAAAATTCTGTTTTGGAACAAGGCGTTTGTGTATAGGATTATTTTGTTTTTTACCTTTAATATTTTTGATGAAATTAGGGGTTTATTCAAACTGGAAATGTAAACAGAAGTTTTTTTCTTGGTTTTATAAAGATATGGAATATGAAAAATTTAAGGAATTAGGACGTCTTTTTGCAAAAAAAGCGTGCTCGCTATTGAAAGATGGTGTTGTTGAAGAAATCCAAAGATTTCAAAAAGGAAATGCCTACACATATATTGTTAGTGCTAGCGTTGAAGATTGGGTTGCTCCTGTTGCTAGTTGCTTAAAGGTGGATAAAGTTCTTGGAACTAAAGTTGAAGTAAATTCAGAAGGTAAATTAACCGGTTTCTTTTCTACAGAAAATTGTTATGGTCAGGAAAAAGTGAATAGGTTTTTGAAAGAAGAACCTAACAGAGATGAATATTATTTATATGCATATGGTGATAGTCGGGGGGATAAAGAAATGATTGCTTTTGCCGATGAAGGCTTTTGGGTTTGAATATGTTGGAAATTTTTTTCAATTCTCCCAATTTATTGGAATTTTATCGATTTTGTTGTTGGTATTATAGCAACAATTCTTGATGCGATTGTTTTTTACCTGGTTCGGAAGTATGCTATATATCAAGTTGCTTTGATTCGCGGATTCTTTATATCGTTAGTTGTAAATTACTCCTTACGATATTATGGGGGTAAAAAGAAGCCTTCAAAAAATGCCTTGAGTTATCTTATTGTATATATTTTATTTTTGTGTGAATGAGTTTGATGTATAAGTTCGTAAATAAAATAGGTTTGGGGGATGATGTCGCCTATATTCCTATATTGGTTTTATCGCCTATATATTAATTCTTTGTTGTAAGATTTGAGTATTTATGTTTGGTACGAAAATGAATGTTCTATTTATAACACATCATTATCTTAATGGATCAAGTGGTGCTGTTTTTGCTTCAAGAGCTTTTATAAATGCTGTTGCAGAAATAGCGGATAAAACCATATTATTATATCCTTACAAAAAAGGAAACGAAAAGGAATTTATAGATAGTAAAGTTAAATGTATTCCGGTAGAATATAATAAATCTAAGGTCTTTAAATTCTTTGATTTATTGTTTGGACGTGTCCATAGGTATTATGATATATTTGAAAATACTTTAAGTCGTAATAATATTGACGTTGTAATTTTTGATACAAGTATTGTTGCTTTCAATTTAATAGAAATAGCTCGTAGGTATAATGCAAAGGTGATAACAATTCATCACAATTATCAGTATGAGTATTTTTGTGATAGTACAAAGTATCCATTAAAGCCAATAGTTCTGTATTGGACAAAGAGATATGAAGAGTATGCTGTAACCAAAAGCGATCTAAATCTGACATTGACGGAGCAGGATAAATTATTGTTGGCTCAAAATTGTAATGGAGGTAATACCTCAACAATTAAGGTTTTGGGATGTTTTGATTTCCATAAAGATTGTGGAATTAATTCGAAACCAGAAAATGAGGAGAAAGGTTTGAATTTTGTAATAACCGCTTCGTTGGATGCATATCAAAACAAAATTTCAATTATACCTTGGATAGAACATTATTATCCTATACTAAAAAAGACATTGCCAAAGGCAACATTAACTATTGCAGGAAGAAATCCAACTCCAGAATATTACACTATTTGTAAAAAATATGGAATTACTTTGATTCCTTCGCCTAATGATATAAATGAGATTATATGTAAGGCTGATTTCTATTTGTGTCCTATGGATAAGGGAGGAGGTCTGAAATTAAGGGTTTTAGATGGCTTGAAGAATGGGTTGTTAGTAGTTACTCATAAAGTTTCAGCCAGAGGATATGATGATTTTGTATCTCAAAAGTGTATGTTCTGTTATGATGATGAGCAATCTTTTATTGAGGCTTTGAGAAATGTGGTAAACTCAAATTATTCAAAACATGATATTCTTAAATTATATGATAACATATTTAGTTTTAAGTCAGGAGTAAATAGATTTAATAAATATGTTATGTCTCTTTTAGAAGAGTAGTTTACTTTATTTGATATGAAAAAAAAATTACTGATATTCCATCCTTATTTAGCAACTTACAGAGTCGATTTATATAATAGGCTTGCTGAGGATTTTGAAGTCAAGGTTTTGCTTACGGGGCATCCGAATGAGATTGCAGGTCTTGGCTTTGATATAAAAAAGGTAAATGAACAAGCGCATTTTGATTATGAATATTATCATAAGGGCAAGTATATTGGACGTCATTTAATTTCGAATATATACATTAAGGTTATACGGGAATTTAATCCAGATATTATATTTGCACATGAATATGGTGTGAATACTATTTGGGCAATTCTGTTAAAACGTTTGTATCATTATAAGTTATATATCACTTGTGATGATAGCTTGCAGATGGCACAGTCGTATAGTTTTAATCGAAAACTTTTAAGAAATTTTGTAGTCAATAGTGTTGATGGGCTGTTTGTTGTAAGTACAAAAACAAGAAACTTCTTAAAATCGTTATATGGAAAAGAAAAGTTTTTGTATTTTCCAATCATTAAGGATGATCGAATATTAGTAAAGAAAATACAAAATTGGAAAGAAGAGGAATCGGTTTATAAAGAAAAATATGACATAAAGGACAAGAAAATAATACTATATGTCGGACGTTTTGTTCAAGTAAAGAATTTACCGCTATTGCTTGATGCCTTTTCTATGATAGGAGAAAAAGATGTGCGTTTGGTAATGGTTGGTGATGGTATAATGAGAGAAGAAATTGAGCACAAAATTTCAGATTTAAACTTGAATGATAAAGTCATATTGACAGGTGCTTTGTATGGAGATGATTTGTATGCATGGTATCGTATTGCAGACTATTTTGTACTTACAAGTTTTCAAGAAGCATTCGGTGCTGTTGTTAATGAAGCTTTGGTAGCAGGATGTTTTTCTATTGTTTCAAATTTTGCCGGTTCTCATACCCTTATAGAAGATGGGGTGAATGGTTATGTGTTTGAAAGTGATAATGTCAATGATTTGAAAGAAAAGATGTCGTTAGCATTGAAACGTCCAAAGAAGGAAAGTGTCAAATGTCTTATGACTAAGACATTTATTGATTTTTATAAGGATTTATATATGTTTTTTAATGATCAGCATCGATTATCATAATATACCTTTGGGGACTAGTAAGAAAAAGTTTGCTTTAACATATATTTATAATATTGTCAGAACTTTTTGGCTGTTTCATGTACGTTATCCATGGATAAGGTACAATGGTTTTGTCCGTGTTATGAAATACACATCTTTTGCTCGTCGAAAAATAGAATTGGGGAAAAATGTGCAATTCGGGAAATTTTGTAGCATAGCATCGAACCTAAAAGTAGGGAATAACGTTCTAATTGCCGGAAGAGTATGCTTCTTAGCTGGTAATGACCATTCTTTTGATTGTCCGGGACAATTGATTTGGGATTCACCTCGCGGTGAAGAAAAAACGATAGTAGTTGAGGATGATGTTTGGATTGGAAATGGCGTGAATATAATGGGAGGAGTAACCATTGGACGTGGTTCTGTAATTGCAGCTGGTGCCGTGGTTACAAAAAGTGTTCCTCCTTGTGAAGTTTGGGGAGGAGTTCCTGCTAGAAAAATACGTGATAGATTTAAAACGGAAGAAGAAAAGATTTTACATCTTGAGTTTTTAAAGTCGTTGAATTCATGAAAAAAATAGGTGTAATAACGATTGAACAGGTTGGTAATTATGGTGCTGAGTTACAATGCTATGCTACTCAAAAGGTTTTGCAGAACATTGGATATGATGCTGAAGTAATAGATTACTGCTATTACAAGGACTATAGGTATAAGGACTCTAATATGTCCGAACCTTTTGTTCCTATGACATTAAGGGAGAGGCTTTCTTATGTGATAAAGTATCGTATTGTAAATAGACTCATAGACAATGTTTTATTTTTATTCAATTCTAATGTTGCACGAAGGAATAAGAGATTTTCTGCTTTTCATATTGAGAATACGAAAATGTCGAAAAGGTATATGTCAATGCCCGAATTATATGAGGCAAAAATGGACTATGATGTTTTTGTTACAGGTAGCGATCAGGTGTGGAATCCAAGTGCACAGTCAAGCATTGAACCATATTTTTTGACATTTGCTCCAGAAGGTGCAAAGAAAATCTCGTACGCTGCAAGTTTTGGAGTTTCTGAAATAGGTTTGAATTTACAAGAACGCTATAAGAAATATTTGTCAAAATATGATTACATCTCTGTTCGTGAGCGTAATGCGTGTGATATAGTCAAGCAGTTGGTTGACAAAGATGCTGAATGGGTACTTGATCCAACACTTTTATTGAATAAGGATGAGTGGCTGAAGGTTGCAAAGCAATATGTCAACATTCCAGAACGTTATGTTTTGGTTTATACACTTTTCGATTCGCCAGCGATATTCAACTTAGCCAAGCGGATAGCACATGAAAAAGGAATATCAGTATTGCGAATAACCAAAAGAGCGTATTTTGTAAATAAAATTGATGGCGTACGCAACATTTTAGATGCTGGACCTGCCGAGTTTGTTTCGATTATTACTGGTGCTGATTATGTCGTTACCGATTCTTTTCATGGAACTGCTTTTTCCGTAAATTTAGGCATTACATTTTCTGTTGTTGTCTCGTCTAAAAAGCAAAACAACTCCAGAATGGAAAGTTTGCTGAATGTTGTAGGGTTAGGTGAGCGAATGATAACAGATGATCGTGATATGGATTCTGTGGAATATGAAGCACCGATAGATTTTAAAGTCGTTGGGCAGAGGGTTGAGGCTGCCCGTAATAAATCGATAGATTTTCTTAAAAAAGCTTTATGCTGAAGATAATAGTAAATGCGTATGCAATGTGTCCGGGAATGGGCAGCGAACAAGGTATGTCTTGGAACTGGTGCTCAAACCTCGCAAGGCATTGTGAACTTTTTATAATAACAGAAAGCGAATATAAAGATAAGATTCTTTCTGTTGTTAAAAAGTCTCCTTATGCTGAAAATATGCATTTTTTTTGGAATGAGGTTTCTCCTGCTGTGAGGAATATGTGTTGGAATCAAGGGGATTGGCGTTTCTATTATTATTATCGCAAATGGCAACTGAAGACTGCGGAAATAGCTCGTGGCATTGTCGAGAATTTACGTTCAGAACAGGGAAGTACAGGTGGTGTTATTTTGCATCAACTTAACATGATAGGTTTTCGTGAACCCGGTTATCTGTGGAAAGTAGCGGAAGAATACGATATCCCGTTTGTATGGGGACCTGTAGATGCAAAAGATGGATTTCCGATGGCTTATGCTTATGGTAGTTCTTTAAAGATTGTATTTTTCCTTATGTTAAAGAATCTGATTAACAGATTTCAGTTAAAGTATGGTTTCCGAACTCATAGAGCTGCTGCTGTTGCAAGTTGTGTCATCGGCGCATCTTCAAATTCTGTTATATCATTCAGAAAGTATTTTAATAAAAATGCCGTTTTGATAAATGAAACAGGATGTAGGGTAGCAGAATCTATTTCAAAAGAAAAGAATACCGAAAAAGATACATTGGATGTGCTATGGGTCGGAAAAATGGATTTCCGAAAACAGTTGGCTCTTGCATTGAGAGTTGTTGCTGAGAGTGGAATTGAAAACATAAAGTTGCATATAGTTGGTGGAGGGGATGATGAACCTTATCGAAGCATATCTAAGAAGTTGAATATTTCTGACAAATGTAAATGGCATGGTATATTGACTCATGATAATGTTCAGATCTTGATGCAGCAATGTGATCTTCTTCTTTTTACATCTGTGGCTGAAGGTACTCCACATGTCGTTTTAGAGGCTATTGCTAATTCGTTGCCAGTTATCTGTTTTGACACATGTGGGCAAGGAGATTGTGTTAATAACACAATAGGCCGAAAAGTTCCTCTTACCACCCCAAAGCAGTCTGTACATGATTTTGCAGGACATTTGAAGTATTTTGCTGAGCATCGCAACGAGTTAAGGACAATGTCTGAGGCTTGTATTGAGCGAGCCAAAGAATTGTCTTGGGAAAACAAAATCTCAAAACTTATGTCGATATACGAAAAATTATAGATTTATTTGGTGACAGATAAAAAAAATATACTACCTTTGTTATATGATTAATCTTAGGGATTTAAAAATTCTGGGAAACAAGGCTCTGTTGGCATCTTTGCCTGAAGGTAAGTTGCTGATAAATACAATCAATGCACAT
>JAEEGL012925135.1_pt1 | contig 13897 bp, 13 predicted proteins | sample 9134231 | NCBI WGS metagenome assembly JAEEGL01 (sample SAMN16246548, study PRJNA631951) | gut metagenome | biome: gut microbiome; feature: rumen; material: fiber-attached | host: Bos | place: Iran: Karaj | collected 2018-10
ATCGAGAACCCGACGGAGATCGATCTGGAAAGCTTAAGCGGCACCTCGGATATGAAGAAGGTGGTGGATATGAAGGGAAATCCCCTGCTCCTGTGGGTCAACGCCTGGAGCGTGCAGATGACGTTGGACCGCAACAAAGATCTGCGTTTGTCCGAGTTCGGAAGCGCAAAAGAAGAATAAAGAAAAGGGGCTGTCGCGTGACAGCCTCTTTTGTTCGGTTTCCGCTCTTGTCAAATGGTTTATCGTGTGTTATGATGCGTTTGTTTCATGCATGTTCTTGCATGGTCATTTCGGCCGGTCGGCCGGGTATTTCCTTATTTGAAAAAATCAGAAAGCACATGAGAATGCTGTAGAACCGTTGATTTGCAGCGAAGTGCTGCTTTCGGAGGAAGGAGGAAAAATTTATGTAAAAACTGTTGACAGAAAAAGACAAGTCGGCTACTATTGTTTTTAGAAAAGCGAACATAAGTTCGATTAAGGAGAAGATCAATGACAAAAGATAATCAGAAAGATAATCAGAAAGAAGTGAACTCTGCGCAGAAAGAAGAAAAACTTAGAGCGCTGGACGCCGCGATCGCCCAGATCGAGAAACAGTACGGCAAGGGCTCCGTCATGAAACTCGGGGACTCCGGCGCAAATATGAATATCGAGACCGTGCCGACAGGCTCTGTCTCTCTTGACATCGCTCTCGGTCTCGGCGGCTTTCCGAAGGGCCGGATCATCGAGATCTACGGACCTGAGTCCAGTGGGAAAACAACCGTTGCCCTCCATGCCGTATCCGAAGTACAGAAACGCGGCGGGATCGCCGGCTTTATCGACGCGGAGCATGCGCTGGATCCGGTGTATGCAAAGAACATCGGCGTGAATATCGACGAACTCTATATCTCGCAGCCGGACTCCGGTGAACAGGCGCTTGAGATCTGCGAGACCATGGTGCGCTCCGGCGCCGTGGACATCGTGATCGTGGACTCGGTGGCTGCGCTCGTGCCGAAGGCCGAGATCGACGGCGAAATGGGCGATTCCCATGTGGGCCTGCAGGCCCGCCTCATGAGCCAGGCCTTAAGGAAACTGACCGCTGTGGTCAGCAAGACAGATTGTATCGTGATCTTCATCAACCAGCTCCGTGAGAAGATCGGGGTCATGTTCGGAAATCCGGAGACCACCACCGGTGGCCGTGCCCTCAAGTTCTATGCGTCCGTCCGCCTGGATGTCCGCCGCATCGAAGCCCTGAAGCAGGCCGGTGAGGTCATCGGAAACCGCACGCGGATCAAGGTGGTGAAGAACAAGATCGCGCCGCCCTTTAAGGAAGCCGAGTTTGACATCATGTTCGGCAAAGGGATCTCGAAAGAGGGGGATCTTCTGGATCTCGCCGTCAATATCAACGTGATCAACAAAGCCGGCGCGTGGTTCGCTTACAAGGGCGAACGGATCGGCCAGGGGCGTGAAAATGCCAAGACGTATCTCGCGGAGCATCCCGAAATGATGAAAGAAGTGGAGGAACAGGTGCTCGCGCATTACCGCGGCAGCGACGAAGCTGAGGATAAGAAGGATGAAGGAAAAGATGCCAAGCCGGGAGAAGGTGCGAAGAAGGGCACTGTACCTGCTTCAGCAGCAGGACCGGACAGAAAGTAATCTCCGCGATAAGCTCTCGCGAAGCAACTACCCGGAGGAACTGGTCGAGGACGCGATCGCCTATGTAAAATCATACGGCTATATCGACGACGAGCGCTATGCCGGCCGGTTTACCGAAAGCATGAGCTCCTCCCGCAGCAGGAAAAGGGTCTATCAGGATCTTATCAAGCGCGGGATCGACCGGGAATTGGCCGCGAGCGCGATTGAAGAAAACTATCAGGGAGACGAGCGGGAACAGATCCGCTCGCTCCTTACCAAAAAGAATTTTGATCCGGAACATGCGGACCGGAAAGAGCAGCAGCGCATTTACGCGTTTCTTTTGCGAAGAGGCTTTTCAAGCCATGACATTCTGGCCGTGATGAAAATGGAGGACACGGATTACTGAGCGCAGTCAATATTTTATCGAAATGCCCGCGCATGTAAGGATTTTTCCGGCTAAAGCACCCCTTCCGGACCACAAACGCATCTTGACAGAAGAGGGCGAAACGTATAAAATCTAATAGTTGTTATTTATGACAGGAAGAACTGTATTTTTTTGTTATAGATCACAATAAAAACTGAATAAGGAGGTGTTTGTGTGCCGTATTTGCCATACATCGCATGCGCTTTGATCGCAGCGGCAGTGGCTGCCATAGTGACCTGGATCGTTGCACAGAAGGTTGTGCAGAATAAAGCAGACGGGAAACTGCAGACAGCGGAAGCCAAAGCGAGAGAGATCATCGATGATGCCGTGAAGACCGCAGAGAACAAAAAACGGGAAGCCCTCCTCGAAGTCAAGGAAGAATCGGTGAAGACGAGACAGGAGCTTGACAGAGAGATCAAGGAACGGCGGAACGAAATTCAGCGGAACGAGCGCAGGGTGGAGCAGAAAGAATCCAACCTGGACAAAAAACTGGACGCCGTTGAAAAACGGGAACAGAGCTGCACGGCGAAGGAAGCGGATCTCGAGAAGCAGAAAGCGGAAGTTTCGCGGCTCACAGAAGAGCGAGTAAAGGAGCTCGAACGAATCTCAGGATTTACCTCCGAAGAAGCTAAGGAATATCTTTTAAAAGCTGTTGAAGAAGACGTGAAGATCGACACTGCCAGGTTGATCAAGGAACTGGAGGCGCAGGCCAAGGAAGAAGCGGGAAAGAAGGCGAAGGAATATGTCGTCACCGCGATCCAGAAATGCGCAGCCGACCAGGTGGCGGAATCCACGATTTCCGTGGTTCAGCTGCCGAGCGATGAGATGAAGGGCCGCATCATCGGGCGGGAGGGCCGGAACATCCGGACTCTTGAAACGATGACGGGTGTGGATCTGATCATCGACGACACACCGGAAGCGGTGATCCTTTCCGGATTTGATCCGATCCGCCGTGAGGTGGCGAAGATCGCTCTGGAAAAACTGATCGTGGACGGGCGGATCCATCCGGCCAGGATCGAAGAAATGGTGGAGAAGGCGCAGAAAGAAGTCGAAAGCCTGATCCGCGAAGAGGGCGAGGCAGCGACCCTCGAGGTTGGAGTACACGGTATCCATCCGGAATTGATGAGACTGCTCGGCCGTATGAAGTTCAGAACCAGCTACGGGCAGAATGCCTTGAAGCATTCCATCGAAGTGGCGCAGATCGCAGGCCTTCTGGCCTCGGAAGTGGGCGTGGACGTGCGGCTTGCAAAACGCGCAGGACTTCTGCATGATGTAGGAAAAGCGCTGGACCACGAGCAGGAAGGTTCCCATATCCAGATCGGTGTCGATCTGTGTAAGAAATATAAGGAATCGCCGCTCATCATCAATGCGGTTGAGGCGCATCACGGGGACGTGGAGCCGGAAAGCCTGATCGCCGTTCTTGTACAGGCGGCCGATACGATCAGCGCGGCGCGTCCGGGCGCGAGAAGAGAAACATTGGAAACGTATTCCAACAGACTGAAACAGTTAGAAGATATTGCAAGCGAATTCAAAGGAGTGGACAAGTCCTTCGCTATTCAGGCGGGGCGTGAGATTCGAGTCATGGTCGTTCCCGAAGAGGTATCCGATGCCGATATGGTATTGCTTGCTCATGACATCAGCAAGCGCATCGAATCGGAACTGGAATATCCGGGACAGATCAAGATCAATGTGATCCGGGAATCGAGAGTTTCGGACTATGCGAAATGAAAAAAAGAGGCGTGCCTTTTCGGCACGCCTTACTTTTAAGAACACCTCATATGTTTATTTTCAGGAGAAAAGATGGAGAAACGTGTCAGCAGGGAGCTTGTTTATCAGGGCTCCATTTTAGATGTATATAAGGATCACATGGTCTTTGATAACGGCCATGAAGAAGACTGGGATTATATCGAGCATCGGAAGGGCGCTGCGGCGGTTGTTGCGGTGGATGGAGACGGAAAGCTCCTTCTGGTGCGGCAGTGGAGAAATGCCCTCGACCGGGAGGCACTCGAGCTTCCGGCCGGCGCGAGGGACAGCGTGGAAGAGGATACGGCGGACTGCGCGGCGCGGGAGCTGGAGGAGGAGACCGGCTTTAGGGCGAAGAAGCTGCATCGGCTTTTATCGCTGAAGACGACCGTGGCGTTCTGTAATGAGCTTGTGGATGTTTATCTTGCAACGGACCTGGTTCCGGGGAAGACCAATTTCGATCCGGCGGAAAATATCCGGCTGGAACGATGGGAGCTTGCGGACCTTATCAAGCTGATCTTTGAAGGTACGATCCAGGATGGAAAGACCGTCGCGGGGATCTTGGCGTATGCCAGATGGAAGGAGGAAAACCATGATTGAGAGTATATCCGGAAAAACAGGGCTTTTATGCCTCATCGGCTCACCGGTGGCGCATTCGATGTCTCCGGCCATGTATAACTACAGCTTTGAAAAATGCGGGATCGACGCCTGTTATATGGCGTTTGACGTGAAGGAGGAGGACGTGCCGGCGGCGTTTTCGGCGATGCGGCTCTTTTCCATGCGGGGGATGAACGTGACCATGCCCTGCAAGATCAACGCCGCGAAAAATGTGGATGAGCTGACCCCCGCCGCGCGGCTTTGCGGGGCGGTCAATACGGTAGTGAATGAGGACGGAAAGCTGATCGGGTACAATACCGACGGGATCGGCTTTGTGATGAATTTAGGCGCCCATGGGATTGAAGTGAAAGGAAAAAAAGCGGTGATCATCGGCGCCGGCGGAGCGGCCGCATCGATCCAGGCGCAGATGGCGCTGGATAAAGTGGCGGAATTGTCACTCTTTAATAAAAAAGACCGGTTTTTCGAAAGACTTACCGACATGAAAGAGAAGCTGAAGGCGGAAACTCCGGAAGTAAAGGTTTCTGTTTTTGATCTGGATGAGCAGGAGACGCTGCGCAGGGAGATCGAAGAGGCGGATATCCTCATCAATGCCACGATCGCCGGCATGAAGCCGATGGAGGACGCGACCGTGATCACGGACCCGTCATTCTTCAGGGAAGGGCTTGTCGTGGCGGATACGGTTTATAACCCCGTGGAGACCAGGCTGCTGCGGGAAGCAAAGGAAAGAGGCTGCGTATGCGTGGACGGCCGCGGAATGCTGCTGTATCAGGGCGTGGCGGCCTTTAAGCTTTACACCGGGCAGGACATGCCGGTGGAGGAAGTAAAGAACAGGTATTTTTCATGAAAACCGTACAAGTCAGAGAGCTAACGCTCGGCGAGGGGCGGCCTAAGATCATCGTGCCCGTCGTCGGAAAAACAGAAGAAATGATCCTTTCGGAGGCTAAGGAGGCGGCGCAAAAAGCCGAGATCGTCGAATGGAGGGCAGACCTTTTTGAAGGGGTAAATGATCTCCTTCAGGTCACGGCGCTTCTGACGCAATTACGTGAGACGCTTGATGAAACGCCCCTTCTTTTTACGCTGCGCACAAAGAAGGAAGGCGGAGAATTTGAAGGATCGAAGGATTCGTATTCCGAGATCGTGAAGGCAGCGGCGGAGCACAGGGAAACGGATCTTGTCGACATTGAGCTTTCAATCGGGGAAAGGGAAGCGGCGCCGCTCGTGAAGGCTGCGCACGGGAAAGAGAAGGCCGTGATCTTAAGCTTCCATGATTTTGAAAAAACGCCCGATAAGAAAACGCTGGTGGAGAAGCTCATGAAGATGGACCGCGCCGGCGCCGACATCTTAAAGATCGCCTGCATGCCAAAAAACGAACAGGATGTGCTGACGCTCCTGGCGGCGTCGCTGGAAATGAAGGAGCTGAACACCGAGAAGCCGATGATCGCGATCTCGATGGGAGAGAAGGGCCTGATCTCCAGGCTTTCCGGCGAGGTTTTCGGTTCGGTATGCACCTTCGGGACGACCGGCCAGGCTTCGGCGCCCGGTCAGATCGACGCGGAGGAAATGAGGACGGTTTTGGAAACGATCCACAAGAATATTGAGGGAGAGAAATGAATAATATCTATCTGGTCGGCTTCATGGGAGCCGGGAAAAGCACGATCGCGAAGATCTTATCCGAAAAAACGGGGCGGCCGCTTTTGGAGATGGACGCCTGCATCGAAAAACAGGAAGGAAAGCCGATCCGCGTGATCTTTGAGGAGGACGGAGAGGAGTATTTCCGCAAAAAGGAAACGGAGTTCTTAAAGAATCTTTCGGATGAAGAAGCCGTGATCGTTTCCTGCGGCGGCGGCGTCTGCCAGCGCCCCGAAAACGTGGATGCGATGAAGGCGAAGGGGAATGTGGTGCTCCTTACGGCAACGCCGGAAACAATCCTTTCACGCGTCAAAAACAGTACAACAAGGCCGCTTTTGAACGGCCACATGAACACGGACTATATTGCCTCGTTAATGGAAAAACGGCAGCCCTCCTATGAAGCTGCCGCGGATGTGATCATAGAAACGGATCATAAGACGAAGGATCAGGTCTGCGCAGAGATCCTGTCTTTCTCGGCCCAGTAATCCGGCTTTTCATCATAGGATGCGTTAAACCAGTCTACAGCATCCTGTATCCCTTCATTAGAGAAGGAGAAGGTCTTTTTCACCTTTTCCTCATCCGGCGTGTTTTCAGAGGAATAAGGCCCGGGAAACACCGTGGCGAGTAAAACCGTTTCGGTTTCGCCTTCATGGTCCTCCTCGTGTTTTTCCAGCCGGTAATGCATGCCGCGGTAACTCCCGGTGAAGGGTTTACGCTTATAAAATTCAAGAGAAAACAAGTCTTTTCGTTCGATCATAAGTTTATTATACCGAATCGAAAGCAAGGAGCAAGGGAAATGTATGATAAAGTGACAGAACTCGATCTCCGGCGTATGGAGGAGGAGATCAAGTACCGGAAACTCGTATTGAGGGAGGAGCTCATCGAGGCGGTGAAGGAAGCAAGGGCGCATGGCGACCTGAGTGAAAACTTTGAGTATCATGCGGCAAAACAGGAAAAGAATAAAAATGAGAGCCGGATCCGCTATCTCGAAAAGATGGTGAAGACGGCCCGCGTGATCGATGAGGACTCTGCGGAGGACGAGGTCGGGCTGAATAATACGGTGCGCGTGTATATCGAAGAGGATGACGAAGAGGAAGTCTTGAAGATCGTGACGACCGTGCGCGGAGATTCGGCGAAGAATCTGATCAGTATAGAGTCGCCGGTGGGGAAGGCGCTTTTAGGCAAAAAGGCGGGGGACCGCGTCGAAGTCGTAGTGAATCCCGAATACAGTTATTTTATGACTATCCGTGAGATCGTCAAAACCGTGGATGATGGGACGGATGCGTTGAGAAAATATTAAATGATTTGATGTGGTTACCCGGACGGTCCCGCCCAGCATGACGCATATAACGCTTCGAAACCGGACGGTCCTGCCCGGCATGACGCATATAACGCTTCGAAACCGGACGAACCCGCCCGGCATGACGCAAATTATGCTTCATAAACGGACGGCCCCGCCATGAATGATCCATATAACGCTATGAAAACGGACGGCCCCGCCCGGCATGACGCATCATCGACACGCAGACCCGTTTGCACTTGGGGACGCTTGCGTACGTTACTAAGCTCCCAGTTCGCAAGCTCACTGGATCGCTAAGTAACGCGTAGCGTCCACAGTCTGCTTAGTCGATAATGCGCATGCAGGACGGGGCCTGTTTGTTGGAAAAAATACGCATGCAGGGCAGGGCCTGTTTGTTGGAAAAAATACGCATGCAGGGCAGGGCCTGTTTTTTAGAGAAAATATATGCGCATGCAGGGCGGGGCCTGTTTGTTGGAAAAAAAGAGCCTACTACTTGGTAGGCTCTTTTGATTCGGTGCTTTCGGTAGATTCCGTTGACTCCGTGGATTCAGTGCTTTCCGTACTTTCAGTGCTTTCAGTTTCGGTCTCAGTCTCCGTTTCCGTCTCGGTTTCGGTCTCCGGCTCCGGCGCGGGTCTGGTGGAGGGGGAGACGATGATCTTCTTTGTCTTTTCTAAGAGGACTTCGCCGTCTTCGTCGAGGATAAAGAAGGTCAGCCGCGTGATGCCGACTTTCTTACCGGTGATGTTCAGCTTCACCCAGTCCTTCTTCGGCTTGGACTTGGAGGAGTCGAGGGTGCAGGTGGCGATCGTTTCGTCGTCGATGGTCCATTCGACGCTGTCGCGGTCCGGTCCGCCGTATACGATCTTGTAGATCTTGCTTTCCCATTGTTCCACCCGCATCTTTGTCATGTTGATGAAGTAGGGCGGTTTGATCTTTGTTGTGATCGGCGAATTGTTTAATACGCTGCTGACCGCGCTGTCGTCCAGGTCGATGGCACGGGCGTAGAAGGTGTGGTTGCCTGTGACGGACAGGGAGAGCGTTTTCTCGAAGCCGTGCATCGAACCGCAGGGGAGGCCGGCGTCGACCAGATCCTGGCGTTCCTTCTTGGCGCGGAACTGCTTCACGAGGGTGCCGCCCTGTTCGGGAAGGGCATCCATGAAGATCTGGATCGTCACGGGATCCTGCAGATGATCGGGATCATATGCCCAGCCACGCACCTTGACGGCGCCGTTTTCACCGGCTGCGGTATCCAGAAAGCCCTGCGGACGCTGGTTAAAGTTTCCCGGCGAGCCCAGAGGGATCGTGAGGTAAGTGGTGTCAGAGTATCCGTATCTCCAGACAACGTCTCTGATATCTCTGGTGTGCCCGCTTACGACCGGAACGCCCTGTGCGTTGTAACCGGTGCAGAGTGTCACATGCTTCAGCGCATAAGAGGACTGCCAGTTCCCGTGCCATTGATAACAGACGGGGCTGCCGACGAAAACATTGCTGTCGTCGGCTACATACCGGGGGAGCCCATAGGTGCCGCATAAGTAATTGGAAAGAGCGATCACGGCGATCCAGGCCTTGGAGTCCTTATACCAGGTACCGTCGGATGGCAAACCGCCGGCGCTTAAGCACTGGGATACGAAGTTCGCGCAGTCACCGCCACGTCCGGTATAGTCGGAAAAGGCGGGGTTGCGGGCCAGCGCCCACTGCTGGGCATAAGCGACCGCGCCGTTCGGATCATAGGAAGCGACCCCGGTCTGAACCAGACCGTTGCTGGTTTCATACGCTTTTGCCGAAGAAGCTGCGCTTTGCGAGGGAACAGGCTCTGCTTTGGCGGCCTCGTCCATTTCCGCGAACAGCTCGGCCCCGTTTATGACCGCGCTGATCGAAAGATCGTTTTCGTCGATGACCATGGTGTAATCCAGAAGATACGCGGAATAGTTGACCACATCCGAGATAGAGCGGTCGCTGTAGCCGAGCACCATCCATTCGTCGATCGAGAGCTTATACTGTCCGTCCCCCAGCTCTGCAGCCTTTACGACAGAGAATGAGGGAATCAGGGCCACAACATCCGAGGACGCGCAGCCGAAATAGAACTCATTCAACTCCTTCTGCCGTTCCCAGGCATAGCGGGTAGCTTCGTCGGGAGCATCATTTTTTTCTTCCCCGAGAAGGAACAGCGTCTTTTTCGCCTCATACGCTTTGACAGCGCGGATCATTCTGGCCCCGTTCGGAAGCTCTTCCAGAGCCGAAAGGTCCGACGGCTTCTCGGAAAGGATCGAGAGCGCCTCGGTATAGGTGATTCCCATATGCTTATCATATAAGGCAGCCAGATCGGCTGCGCCGGAGCTTTCGGTGAAAGCTGCATACGTGGGCACTTCGCCCACGGTCATCAGCCGTGTTTCCATTTTCGCCTGAACCTTCCCGCTCGTTGCGTCCGGGAAAACGGCTGTAGATAAGATCAATCCTGCGGACAGGATCAATCCTGTAAATCTTTTTATTCTATTTTTCATATTTTTCCTTCTTTTTTCCATAGTATTTTTATTATAACCTTTCCTCTTTCATTCGCCAAATACAAATTTTTACTTGTTTTTTTGCCTCCTCTTGACAAATCTGCCAAAGATTATTAGAATAGACAAGGCTTGAGGAACCGTAGCTCAGCTGGGATGAGCGCTCGCCTCACACGCGAGAGGTCAGGAGTTCGAGCCTCCTCGGTTCCACGAACGGTCATCCTTTCGGATGGCCGTTTTCATTCATGTTTAATGTTTTCCCAAAAATCACAGAGGTTCACATATATGTATACGATCAAAGGCCGCATTGGGTACAGCGAATGTGGAAAAAACTGGAGATTGACCCTGCCGGGGCTTATTGACCGGCTGCAGGACTGCAGCACCATGCAGAGTGAGGATCTTGGCATGGGAGAGGCGTTCGTGATGGAGTACGGGGCGGCGTGGATCCTGGCCTCATGGGATATCAAGCTGTTCCGGTTCCCGTCGCACGGGGAGTTGGTGGAGACGGGGACCTGGCCGTATGACTTTAACCGGCTTTTCGGTTTCCGTAACCACATTATGAAGGCCGAAGACGGGGAAGTGCTGGCGGCGGCGGATTCCCAGTGGTTTTATTTTGATTTTGCGAGAAAACGGCCGGTGCGCATTCCGGAGATCGTTGTGAACGGGTATGAGAACAGTTTTGAGGAAAAACTACCCTATGATTTTTCGTCGAGAAAGATCCCGTTGCCGGAAACCTTTGAAGAAAAGGAAAGCTGTGTCGTCAGGAAGATGGATATCGATACGAATGATCACGTGAATAACGCCGTGTACGCGGCATTTGCGTTGGATTACCTTCCGCCTGTGGAGAGACTGAAGGAGATCAGGATCGAGTATCTGAAGGCGGCGGTGCTTTCGGACCGGATCATTCCGGCAGTGTACATCGGGGAAGAACGGACGGTCCTGAACCTGAAGGGAGAGGACGGAAAACCGTTTGTCGTGATCGAAGCAAGGGAGCGGTAATGCGGAATATAAAGAAGGTCTGGTCGCTCCTTACCTATCATTGGAAGGAGCTGTTTCTGTTCGAGCTCATCTACAAGGTCATCTGCTACGGCGTGGCCGTTCCGCTTGTGCGCCTTTCTATTTCCGGCATCATCTGGGTCACGGGATTTCGGTATATCACAAAAGCCAATCTCTGGGCGTTTCTTTTGCATCCGGTCACGATCCTTTTGGCGCTGGTCCTTCTATTTCTGATGACCTGGTTTTCCATGATCGATATTTCCACGGTGATCTATATTCTGGACCGGGCGTATCAGAAAAAGGGCGTGTCCATTCTGGCGGCCGTGCGTTTTTCCATCGCGAATACGAAAAAGATCTTTCATCCGAGATATCTTGCTCTTGTGGGCTATGTTCTTTTTATGGTGCCGTTCATACACCTCGGTCTTTCTACCGGCATGATCAATTCCATTGTGCGGCCGGAATATATTGCCGAACGCGTGAACGACCACTGGTATTTCATGCTCCTCCTGTACGGCGGGATGGCGGTCATCGTGTTCTTTCTTTTGCGGTGGCTGTTCCTGTTTCACAGCTTTACGCTGGAAGGGACGAATTTCCATGATTCGAAGGTGGTGAGTATCCGCCTGGTAAAGGGGTACCGGCTGAAGTTCCTGCTTGTGCTGGTGATTCTGGAGCTGGTGCTGTCGTTTCTCTATTGGCTGGTTTCCCTTGGCGGCGTTGCGATCATCACGCTGATCGGGAACATACCGAGCGCGCACCCGGTAGCGGGGTCGATCCTTTATTCCGTGATCCTCGTGTTTCTCAGCGTCATCATGATCCTTTTTCTGGCAATGGCGTTTCCGTTTATTTACTCCGTGATCTCTGTGCTGTATTATAGCCGTAAGGAGAGTCTCGGAGAGGAGATAAAGCATCCCGAGGCAAAGGAGATCCCAAAGAAACCGGCGCGGCGTTTCAGGGCGCTGGTGCTGGTCGCATTTTTCGTAGCCGTTGGGGTCGGGTCAGTCTTCCTCTACGGAGTGACAAGAGGAAAATATGATCTTCTGATCGAGAATGTACATTCGGTGCAGGTGACGGCGCACAGGGGGATTTCGGAAGGGTATCCGGAAAATACGATCGCTTCGTTTCGCGGGGCGTATGAGGACGGGGCCGACTGGATCGAGCTGGATGTGCAGCAGCTGAAAGACGGGAACCTTATCATCTGTCATGATAAAAACGTGAAGCGGGTCACCGGCGTCAACAGAAACGTCTGGGATATGACATTAGAAGAGGCAAAGAGCTTAGACGTGGATGGGGAACCAATGCCTACGCTGGATGAAGCGATCGAATTCGCGATCGAAACAGGGATCCGCCTCAATATCGAGATCAAACCGACGGGGCATGAAACGAACCTGGAGGAAGAGGTGGTGGCTTCGATCGAAAAGTATTTGTTCCAGCCGAACTGCGTGGTCAGCTCTTTCAACCATAATTCGCTGAAAAAGGTCAAGGAGCTGGATCCGATGATCACAACCGGTTATATCACGGATGTCGCGGCCGGGCAGATGGAAGAGATCGAGCAGGTGGACATTATCGCGATCGAGCCGACCTTTGTCACGGAATCGATGGTCAGCGCGATCCATAATGAAGGAATGCAGGTCTGGGTGTGGACCGTAAATAATGAAGATAATATCATAAGAATGATCGATCACGACGTGGATAATATCATCACGGACCGTGTGCCGCTCGTCAAGGAGCTTGCGAATGAGAGCCGGACCGGGAACGCGGTGGCCGAGGTCGTGGAAGGGGTCGGGAAACTGCTAAAATAATAAAAATAGAAAGGAGAAGGAAAATGGCGGAAAAAAGTCTGGATGTAACAGCGTTGGGGGAGCTGCTGATCGATTTTACGAAGAATGATGTGAGCGCGCAGGGGAATCCCATGTTTGAAGCGAACCCCGGCGGAGCGCCCTGCAATGTACTGTCCATGCTGCAGAAGCTCGGGAAAAAGACCGCGCTGATCAGCAAAGTCGGACGGGATATGTTCGGGAACTTCCTTAAAGAGAGGGCGGAAAAGGAGGAAATCGACCTGGAAGGGCTGGTTTGGGATGAGGAGATCCCGACAACGCTCGCCTTTGTGCAGACCTTCCCGAACGGCGACCGGGATTTTTCCTTTTATCGGAAGCCCGGAGCGGATGTACGGATCTCGCCCCTGGATGTGCGTAAGGTGGAGAAGAAGATCAGAGAAGCGAAGATCTTTCATTTCGGCACGCTTTCGATGACCGGGGAGCCCGCGGATGAAGCGACCCGCACGGCGATCACGATCGCGAAGGAGGCGGGCTGCCTTTTGTCTTTTGACCCCAATTACCGCGCGCCCTTATGGAGCACGGAAGAAAAGGCAAAGGACAAGATCCGTTATGGCCTGGAGCATTGCGATATTTTAAAGATCTCTGACAATGAGATCACATTTTTGACCGGAAAAGAGGATATTGAAGAGGGGCTTAATGTGATCATTGAAAAATGGAAGATCCCGATCGTGTTTGCAACGCTCGGTCCGGACGGCAGCATGGTGTTATGTGAAGGGAAGAAAGTGAAACGCGCCGGCTTTAAGAACCCAGACACGATCGAAACGACGGGCGCGGGGGATACCTTCATGGCCTGCGCTTTGAATGGCTGCTTGGAGCACGGGGGCGTAACGGGCTGGAGTGAAGAGGAGCTGGAAAAGGTGCTCACCTTTGCGAACGCCGCGGCGTCGATCATTACGACACGGCGCGGCGCTCTTTCCGTGATGCCGACGAAGGATGAGGTGGAAAGCTTCCTTCAGCGGGTTCTGTGACGATCCAGATAGGAAAATACTTTTTCGAAATAGGCGGCCGGATCTTTTTCCAGTGACTGGGCGTGGCCGGCGCCTTCCACGATCATGAGTTCTTTGTCCGGCGCCGTGGAGGCTGCGTACAGAGAATAGCCCTGGTCGACGGAGACGAACTTGTCAGCGGTCCCGTGGATGAAAAGGGTCGGGAGAATCGCGTCCGGCATATATTTCAGCGGGGCAGCGTCACTGAGGGGATGGCCTCCGCGCAGCAGCAGGAAGAGCTCCGCGGTCTCAAGCA
>JAEEGL010729889.1_pt1 | contig 13896 bp, 13 predicted proteins | sample 9134231 | NCBI WGS metagenome assembly JAEEGL01 (sample SAMN16246548, study PRJNA631951) | gut metagenome | biome: gut microbiome; feature: rumen; material: fiber-attached | host: Bos | place: Iran: Karaj | collected 2018-10
GCTTTCAGCTGCCCGACGGCGGGATACCGACGGAGAGGATCGCCAAAGCGGTCAACGACAAGCTCGCGAAGGACAGGCTCGAGAGCGTCGGAGACATCCGCGTGCTCTGGGCCAAAGAGATGCCGGAAGGCTTCCACGCCAGGTTCAGCAGCCTCGGCAAGCGCTATATCTATAGGATATCGGACGGCGGAGAAAAGAGCGTATTCAGGCGCACGAGATTCTATCAGGTCACGGGGCGCCTCGACGTCGCCGCGATGCGCGAAGCCGCCGGATACATAACCGGCGAGCACGACTTCGCCTGCTTCATGGCTTCCGGGAGCACTCCTCAGGAGAGCACCGTCCGCACGGTGTACCGCCTGGACGTAGAGGAGCTTCCGCTCGCCGAAGAACCGGGAAGCGCTGCCGGCCGGGAGATACGGATAATAATAGAAGGAAACGGATTCCTGTACAATATGGTCCGCATAATCGCCGGCACGCTCACGGAGGTCGGGCTCGGACGGCGCAGCGCGGAAAGCGTCGCCGCCGCGATCGAGGGCCGCGACAGGTCTTTGGCGGGGCACACGGCGCCGCCGCAGGGCCTTTACCTGGACGAAGTGTTTTATCAGCTCTGAGGAGAAAAACGATGGACAGACCTACATGGGACGAATATTTCATGGAGATGGCGGAGCTCACCAGAAAGCGCTCCACGTGCCTGCGCCGCGGCGTGGGGGCAGTCATCGTCAAGGACAACAGAGTAATGGCCACCGGCTATAACGGGGTGCCCAAGGGCATAACCCACTGCGAGACGACGGGATGCCTGCGCCAGCAGCTGAACGTCCCCTCCGGCCAGCGCCACGAGCTGTGCAGAGGGCTCCACGCCGAGCAGAACGCCATAATACAGGCCGCCAACCTCGGCCAGAGCATCGACGGCGCGACGCTGTACTGCACGACGCAGCCGTGCGTGATATGCACGAAGATGATAATAAACGCGGGAATAAAGCGCGTAGTCATAAAAGAGAGCTACCCCGACGAGCTCGCCGAGCAGATGGCGCGCGAGGCGGGGCTCGTGATCGACGTATTGGGAGAGAGAAAATAGATGCACATATCGATCAAGGTGTTCGCCATGGCGATAGCGATAGCCGCCGCCGTGACGCCCGCCGCGATAATAATAGCCCCTAAGATAGGAGCGATGGACGTTCCGAAGGACAACAGGCGCATGCACGACCACGCGATACCCCGCTTCGGAGGCATAGCGATCTATCTGGGGATAATAGTGACCTCGCTCGTCTTCGTCCCGATGTCGCGGCAGTTTCAGGGGATACTCGCCGGCGCGACGCTAATAACGCTCCTCGGGATCGTCGACGACATAAAGGGCCTCCGCCCGAAGGTCAAGCTCGCGGGACAGATCGCCTGCGCGATCGTTCCGTTCATACTGGACGTAAGGGTGCGCGGCATCGGCGAGCTCATGTTCCCGCTCGCGCTGTCGTGCTTCATAACGGTCGTCTGGATCGTCGGCATAACGAACACGATAAACCTGATCGACGGCCTCGACGGGCTCGCCGCCGGCGTAGCCTGCATCGCGGGGCTGTCGGTAGCCTACACCTCGTATCTTATGGGGCGCCCCGAGGTATCCGTCATATCGCTCGCGCTCGCGGGCTCCTGCGTGGGCTTCCTGATCTATAATTCACACCCGGCGAAGATATTCATGGGCGACGCGGGCTCGATGCTGCTCGGCTTCGTGCTCGCGTGCGTATCGCTCGTGAGCGACACGCCGACCAAAGGCACGACGCTGTTCGCCGTCATAATACCGCTGATAACGCTGGCGCTGCCGATATTCGACACCGCTTTCGCGATCGTCAGAAGGGCGGCGAACCACAGGCCGATCATGCAGGCCGACAAGGGGCATCTGCATCACCGCATAATGGCGATGGGCTTTGGCCAGAGGCGCACGGTGCTCGCGCTGTACTGCATAAGCGCGATAATGGGCATCGCGGGGATCCTCTGGACGTCTCACAAGCGCATGGAGGCGCTCGTCCTGACGATGATCGCGATGTGCCTGATCGTCGTCTTCCTCGGCATAGGCCTGCACCACAAGAAGCCGGAGGACGCCGCGGCGGAGCGCGCGCCGGAGGCTTCCGGAACGGAGGACAGCAAATGAAAGTGATGACAGTGTTCGGGACGCGTCCCGAAGCCATAAAGATGGCGCCGCTCGTAAAGGAGCTGCGCGCGAGGGACGGCGTGGAGTGCGTCCTCTGCGTGACGGCCCAGCACCGCGAGATGCTCGACCAGGTGCTGGAGCTTTTCGAGCTCGTGCCCGACTACGACCTCAACATAATGAAGCCGGGGCAGACGCTGTCGATGATAACGGCCAACGTGCTCAAGGGGCTCGAGGACGTCTTCATAAAGGAGCGCCCGGACCTGGTGCTCGTGCACGGCGACACTTCCACGACGTTCGCCGCCGCGCTCGCCGCATACTACCAGCAGATACCCGTCGGACACGTCGAGGCGGGGCTGCGCACGTTCGACAAGTACTCCCCGTTCCCCGAGGAGATAAACAGGGTGCTCACGGGCCACATCGCCGACATCCACTTCTCGCCGACCGAGCGCAACAGGCAGAACCTCCTGCGCGAGGGCGTCGCGGACGAGAAGATCGTCATAACGGGAAACACCGTCATAGACGCGCTGCTCGAGGTGGCCGGAAAGCCCTACGAGTTCGAGGACGAGACCCTCAGGAACATAGATTTCGAGAACAAGAGGGTAATAACGGTAACGTGCCACAGGCGCGAGAACCTCGGCGAATACATGGCGGAGATCTTTTCCGCGATCGCGGACGTCGCGCGCGAATACGGCGACGTCGAGGTCGTCTACCCGGTGCACCTGAACCCGAAGGTCCGCGAGGCCGCGGCGAAGTATCTGGGAGGCATACCGAACGTCCATCTGATAGAGCCGCTCACGTATCAGCCGTTCGTGAATCTTCAGGCTAAGTCTTTCTTTATAATAACCGACTCCGGCGGGATCCAGGAGGAGGCGCCGGGGCTCGGAAAGCCCGTGCTCGTGGTGCGCAGGGAGACCGAGCGCCCCGAGGCCGTGGAGGCCGGGACGGTCAAGCTGGCAGGCGTCGATCGCGGGACGATCGCGGCCATGGCCCGCGAGCTGCTCGACGACCCCGAGGCGTACCGGGCAATGGCCCGGGCCGTCAACCCCTACGGGGACGGCCACGCCTGCCGCCGCATAGCCGACGCGATAACCGCCCGTTTCTGAAGCGCCGCGCGGCTTATGAAAACGCGTCAATGATCCTGCGCGAAACGCCCTTCGGGGCGTTTTTTATTTGCGACTTTTCCAGTCACATCGAAGAGGTATTTGAAATAGTCCTTTGCGCGCGCATTAATTCCGAAGATTTTAAGAAGATAAACCCGGTTAATAAAAATTGAAAACGTTTTTCAAAACCCCTCGGCAAAAACAAGTGTTGAAAGCACTTGTCAAAACTGTTAATATAGGAATGTCGTATAAGGAAAATTAGAATGGGGAAGAATTCCAACCATTTTCGATCCGGGTGCGGCAGACAGGCTATATAAAACTTGGTAGAGGGGACAGGTGATAACTTGGATTTTGAAGCAATCAGAAGCATCGCAGACGTCGAGAGCAGCGCGGACGCGCTCTGCGTAAAGGCCGGCGCCGACGCGAGAGCTCTGCTGCAGCAGGCGGAACAGAAAGCTGTTCAGATCCGGGAAGACGCCGTAAAGGCCGCCCAGGAAGCCGCCGCCAAGGCTCTCGAAGACGCGAAGCAGCGCGGAGAGGCCGACGCGGAGGCGAAGAAGGCCGAATACGAAGCGTCTCTCGAAGCAGTACGCAAGGCTGCGCAGGAAAAGGTCCCGGACGCTGCCAGACTTATAATCGAAAGGATCGTGGGCAGATAATGGCGATCGTAAGAATGAAGCGCCTGAGAATGCTCGTTCCGCTGGGCGAATGCCGCGCGCTGCTCAGAGACCTCACAAAGGCGGGGTGTCTGGAGATAGAGCGCAACGACGACTGGCTCAGCGATTCGCAGCTCGCCGTGGTGCTCTCGCGCCGCAAGACCCAGGCGAACAACGCGGGATGTCTCAGCGAGGTGTCGCAGGCGCTGGACAATCTGAAAAAATACGCGGGCGTAAAGAAGGGCCTCCTTCAGCCCCGCAATATAATATCTGAAGACAGTCTGGCGTGCGAAGAGCCGTCCGCGGAGGTCATGGCCTCCGTGTCGAGGATCAACGAGGCGGCGAGAGAGCTGTACTCGCTCGGTTCCGACGTGTCGCGCGTACAGACTCAGAAGCTCGCTCTGCTTCCCTGGCAGGGCTGCGACGTTCCCCTCGATTTCGCGGGCAACGGCAGCTTCGCGGTCCACTTCGGCACCTCGCCGGCGATATTCCGGTTCGAGGATATCAGCAAGGCCGTCGAGGATTCCGGGCTCGCCGCGGAGGTCTCCCTCGTCGGAAAAGACAAGGAGATGAACTACCTCCTGCTCGCCGTCCACGCGGACGATTCGAAGGCCGCGTTCGAACTCTTAAAGGACTACGGCTTCGGAAAGGTCTCGTTCGGCACGGCTCAGGGCACTCCCGCCCAGGGCATCGAGGACGCGGACAGCCAGCTCGCCGCTCTGGAGGAGCGCAGGCAGGCCCTCATCGCCGGCATAGCCGCCGAGAGCGGAGAGTTCGACGGCATCGGAAAGGCCTTCGACTACTACAGCATACAGAGCCAGTGGGACGAGATCCAGAGCTCGCTTCCTTCGACGCGCAGCGTCAGCTTCATAACGGGCTGGATGCCCGAGGAATGCGCCGACGCCGTCTCGAAGATCGCGGAAGACCGCGGATGCGCCTACGAGTTCACCGATCCCGAAGAGGGAGACGTTCCGCCCACGGCGCTCTCGAACGGAAAGTTCGTAACGCCGTTCGGCCAGGTCACGCAGCTGTACGGCATGCCGGACTACAGGTCGCTCGTCGATCCAAACCCGATAGTCGCGATATCCTACTTCGTGTTCTTCGGGATGATGTTCTCCGACGCGGCCTACGGCATAATCCTCTTCTTCGCGTGCCTCTTCTTCCTCAAGAAGGCGCGTCCGGACGGAGGAATGAAGAGCTTCGTCACCATGTTCTGCCTCTGCGGCATATCCACGTTCCTGTGGGGCGTCGTGTTCGGCAGCTGGTTCGGAGATTTCGTGACGGTCGTCACGGAAAGGATAACGGGGACGGCATGGGCGATGCCCGTGCTGCTGGATCCTCTCGAGGATCCTCTCACGATGCTCGGCCTTTCTCTCGGCCTCGGCATAGTGCATCTCTTCGCCGGAATGATACTCAACATAGTCCGTCAGGCGAAGCGCGGCGAGTTCCTCGACATACTGTTCGACGAGGTAACTTGGATGCTCGTCATAATCGGCATCCTGCTCGCGTTCTTCGGATTCGGCGCCGCGATATACATCGTGGCGGCATGCCTGGTGATCGTCGTCCTCACGGGCGGCAGGAACAACAAGGGCCTCGGAAAGATAACAGGAGGCCTCGGAGCCCTCTACAACGGCTTCACCGGGAACCTTTCGGACGTTCTCTCATATTCAAGGCTCATGGCCCTGGCGATGTCGACCGGCGTAGTCGCGCAGGTAATGAACACTCTGGGCAACATGGGCGGCACATCTTTATTCGGTTGGATATTCTTCGTCCTCGTATTCGTCGTCGGACAGGTGTTCAACTTCGCTATAAGCATTCTCGGTGCGTTCGTGCATTCCTGCAGACTTCAGTTCGTAGAGCTGTTCGGGCGCTGCTATGAGGGCGGCGGCAGAGATTTCAGGCCGCTGCAGTACAGAACAAAGTACGTGGAAATTTCTAAGGAGGCTTAATTAAATGTTTAACTTCGGATTAGCATTCGCACTCATCGGCGCGGGTCTGGGCGCAGGTCTCGCAGGCGCAGGTTCAGGTATGGGCGTAGGTATCGCAGGCGCGGCCGCCGCGGGCGTCCTCTCCGAGGATCCCAACAAGTTCGGTCAGACGCTGCTGCTGCAGGCGCTCCCCGGCACCCAGGGCATCTACGGTCTGCTCTACGGCTTCCTCGTCCTCATAAGGATCAACCTCTTCGGAGGCGGCATGAACCTCGACATCACCCAGGGTCTCATGATCCTCGGTTCCGCGCTTCCCATCGCGCTCGCGGGCTACTTCTCCGGCGTAGGCCAGGGCAGAGCCTCCGCAGGAGCCATGGGCATCATCGCAAAGCGTCCCGAAGACCTCGCCAAGGCTATGATCTACCCCGCGATGGTAGAGACCTACGCGGTACTCGGACTTCTCATGTCCATCCTCATGCTCTACAGGATCCAGCTTTAATCCTACGCACGTCATCGTCTGCAGAGGAGATGGAGATACGGCATGAAAGGCATTGACAGCATAAAGGAAAAGATAACGGCGCAGGCTCAGGCGAAGGCTGACGAGATCATGGCTCAGGCCAGATCGCAGGCCGAAGCCGTGACGGCCGAAGCCGAAAAGCAGGCGGCCAGAGAGGCCGCGGCGATAAAGGAGAGAGGCGAAAAGCAGGCTCAGGAAGCCTACAAGAGGATCCTCTCCGCGGCCGCGCTCCAGCAGAGAAAGGCCGTCCTCGCCACGAAGCAGGAGGTCCTCGAAGAGGCCTTCTCCAGCGCTTTCGACCAGCTCAGGGAGCTCTCCGGAAGCGACTACGAGGCTATGCTCGTAAGATATATCGTTGAGAACGCCGCCGGCGGCGAAGAGCTCGTCTTCGGGTCCCTCGACAGGGAAGCGGCTCCGAGAGTCGCGGAAAAGGCTGCCGCGGAGATGAAGGCGAAGGGCGCTGATACCGGTTTCACGGTCAGCGACGAAGCGGCTTCCTTCGGAAAGGGCGTTCTGCTGCGCAGGGGAGAGCTCGAGATCAACTGCTCTCTGGCCGCCATCGCGCAGAGCATGAAGGACAGCCTCAGCTCAGAGGTAGCAAAGGTTCTGTTTGAGTGATATGGACGATTTAGATTATTTGTTTTCAACCGCAAAGATAAGAGCCATGGAGTCCAGGCTCCTGAGCGACCAGCAGCGCGAAGAGCTCATAAACACCGAGAGCATGGCGGACGCCGTCCACAAGCTCGAGGAGCGCGGCTGGCAGCACCCGGACTTCTCCTCCCGCGAGGCCATGGACAAGTGTCTTGAGGAGGCCCGCAGCGAGAGCTTCCGGGAGATCGCGGCATTTGCTCCGGACAAGAGCATGGTCAACGTCTTCCGCCTCCGCTACGACTACCACAACATCAAGACGCTTCTCAAGGCAGGCTCGCTCGAGAAGAGCTCCGACGGCGTGCTTTCGGACTGCGGCATCGTAAGTCTGGACAAGATGACGTCGGCGATGCACGAGGAGAACTATTCGGTATTCTCCCCGGCCATGCGCCACGCCGTCGAGAACGCCAGGGAGATCCTCGGACGCACGCAGGATTTCCTCTCGGCCGACATCGCGCTCGACAGGGCGTGCTTCGCCGAGATGACGCAGATGGCCAAGAACAGCGGCAGCGACTTCCTGCTCGCTTACGTAAAGCTGCAGATAGACGCCGTAAATCTGCGCACCGCGGTCAGGATAAACAGGAGAGGGCTCGGCTACGAGTACCTGCGCACCGCGTTTATCGACGGCGGCAGCGTGGAGATCAGCAAGCTCCTCTCGGAGCTCACCCCCGAGGTGCTGGAGGCGGCCTACGAAACGACGGGCCTGCTCGGCGCGGCGAAGGTCGGCGGCGCCGTCCTGCGCGGGGAAGAGAGGCTCTCCGCTCTGGACATGGCGTGCGACAACGCGCTCATGGCTTATCTGAGAACCGCGAAATACATCGGTTTGGGCGAACAGCCGCTGGTCGCTTATATGGCGGCCAGAGAGGAGGAGCTCACGGCCGTGAGAGTAATATTCAGCGGAAAGCTGTCGGGCCTTTCGCCCGCAGAGATCCGGGAAAGGTTGAGGGAATCGTATGTATAAGATCGCAGCCATAGGCGACCAGGAGAGCGTTCTCGCCTTCGAAGCCTTCGGACTTCTGGCGGTCCCCTGCGATTCGCCCCAAGCCGCGGCGAAGGCTATGAGGAAGATCGCGGACGAATGCGCCGTCATATTCCTCACCGAGCAGCTCGCAGCGCAGATGCCGGCAGAGATAGCGAAATACGAGGAGAGGGTCACTCCGGCCGTCATCCTCATCCCTTCTGTAAAGGGTTCGCTCGGAATAGGAATGAACGCTATATCATCCGCGGTCGAAAGAGCCGTGGGAGTCAACGTCTTTGCCGACAGCGAGGACGCTTAGTCGCAGACCAAGGAAAGGGTACACACAATGGAAAAGGGTAGAATTGTCAAGATCGCGGGTCCGCTGGTCGTTGCCGACGGTATGCAGCAGGCCAACATGTACGACGTAGTTCGTGTAGGCGCTCAGGGCCTGGTCGGCGAGATCATCGAGATGAGAAACGGCAGAGCCTCCATTCAGGTCTACGAGGAGACCGCGGGTCTCGGACCGGGGGCGGAGGTCGTATCCACGGGCGCTCCTCTTTCAGTAGAGCTCGGGCCCGGACTCATAGAGAACATGTACGACGGTATCCAGCGTCCGCTCAACGCGATGCTGGAGATGGTCGGAACGAATATCACCAGAGGCGTCAAGGTGGACAGCCTTCCCAGAGACAAGGAATGGGAGTTCGTCCCCTGCGTAAAGCCGGGCGACGAGGTCTGCTCCGGAGACGTCATCGGAACGGTGCAGGAGACCGTCTCCGTAGTGCACAGGATCATGGTGCCCTACGGCAAGGACGGCAAGGTAAAGGAGATCAAGAGCGGCAGCTTCCGCGTAGACGAGACGGTCTGCGTCGTCGAAGGCCCCGACGGGACCGACATGGAGCTCTCGCTCATGCAGAAGTGGCCTGTAAGAAAGGGCCGTCCCTATAAGGAAAAGCTCACGCCGAGCACTCCGCTCGTGACCGGCCAGCGCGTTATCGACACGCTGTTCCCGATCGCCAAGGGCGGCGTCGCCGCCGTTCCCGGACCGTTCGGAAGCGGCAAGACGGTAGTCCAGCACCAGCTCGCGAAGTGGGCTGACGCCGACATCGTAGTCTACATCGGCTGCGGCGAGCGCGGAAACGAGATGACGGACGTACTCATGGAGTTCCCCGAGCTGAAGGATCCGAAGACGGGCGAGCCGCTCATGAAGAGGACCGTGCTCATCGCCAACACCTCCGACATGCCGGTAGCTGCCCGTGAAGCTTCCATATACACAGGTATAACGATCGCGGAATACTTCAGAGACATGGGCTACTCCGTAGCGCTCATGGCGGACTCCACCAGCCGCTGGGCGGAGGCTCTCAGAGAGATGTCCGGACGTCTCGAGGAGATGCCCGGCGAGGAAGGATACCCCGCGTATCTGGCGAGCCGTCTGGCTCAGTTCTACGAAAGAGCCGGCAGAGTAAAGGCTCTTGGCAGCGACGACAGAGAAGGCGCGCTTTCGGCCATCGGAGCCGTATCGCCTCCGGGCGGCGACCTCTCCGAGCCTGTATCCCAGGCTACGATGAGGATCGTAAAGGTATTCTGGAGCCTCGACTCCTCGCTCGCGTACGCACGCCACTTCCCGGCCATCAACTGGCTGTCGAGCTATTCGCTCTACGTCGACACGCTCATGAAGTGGTACGGCGAGAACGTCGACAGCGAGTTCCCCGCCCTCCGCACGGAAGCCATGAAGATGCTCCAGGAGGAGGCGGAGCTGCAGGAGATCGTCCAGCTGGTAGGTCAGGACGCGCTGTCGTACGAGGACAGACTCAAGCTCGAGGCGTGCAAGTCCATCAGAGAGGACTACCTGCACCAGAACGCGTTCCACGAGATAGACACGTACTCTTCGCTGAAGAAGCAGTTCCTCATGCTGAAGCTGATCCTGTCGTACTTCAACTTAGGCGTGGACGCCCTCGCCAAGGGCGCTCACTACGCACCCATGGTCAACCTGCCGGTCAGAGAAGAGATCGGACGTTACAAATACACACCCGAGGCTGATATCGAAAAGGAATACTCGAGGATCAGCGCGGATCTTGCAGCCGCTATGAACAAGCTGATCGAACAGGGGGTAAGCGAAGATGATTAAGGAATATAAGAGCATAAGAGAAGTTGTCGGACCTATCATGCTCGTCGACGGCGTCGACGGCGTAACATACGACGAACTTTGCGAGATCATCCTCCCCGGCGGAGAGATCCGTCAGGGCAAGGTCCTTGAGATAAACGGCAGCAAGGCGATGGTACAGCTGTTCGAGAGCTCCACCGGACTCAACCTTTCCGAGAGCAAGGTCCGCTTCCTCGGCCACGGCATACAGTTCGGCGTATCCGAGGACATGCTCGGAAGAGTATTCGACGGCATGGGACGTCCCAAGGACGGCGGTCCCGAGATCATCCCCGAAAAGTACATGGATATCAACGGTCTTCCGATGAATCCGGCCGCCAGAGACTATCCGGCCGAGTTCATTCAGACAGGCGTTTCGGCTATCGACGGACTGAACACTCTGGTAAGAGGCCAGAAGCTCCCGATCTTCTCGGGCTCCGGTCTTCCCCACGCGAACCTCGCGGCGCAGATCGCGCGTCAGGCCAAGGTCCTCGGCGGCGAGAGCAACTTCGCCGTAGTGTTCGCTGCCATAGGCATCACCTTCGAGGAAGCCGAGTTCTTCATCAGCGACTTCAGAAGGACAGGCGCTATCGACAGAACGGTGCTGTTCACGAACCTCGCGAACGACCCGGCCGTAGAGCGTATCTCCACGCCGAAGATCGCGCTCACCGCGGCAGAGTACCTCGCGTTCGAAAAGGACATGCACGTGCTCGTAATCCTCACGGATATTACCAACTACGCGGAGGCCCTGAGAGAGATCTCCGCCGCGCGTAAGGAGGTCCCCGGCAGAAGAGGCTATCCGGGCTACATGTACACCGACCTCGCGACGATGTACGAGAGAGCCGGAAGAAAGAAGGGCAGCAAGGGCTCGATCACGATGATCCCCATCCTCACGATGCCCGAAGACGACAAGACCCATCCGATCCCCGACCTTACCGGATACATCACGGAAGGTCAGATCATACTTTCCAGAGAGCTCCACAGAAAGGGCATCGTTCCTCCCGTCGACGTGCTTCCGTCGCTGTCCCGACTCAAGGACAAGGGTATCGGCGAAGGCAAGACCAGAGAGGACCACGCCGGCACGATGAACCAGCTCTTCGCGGCTTACTCGAAGGGCAAGGAGGCTAAGGAACTCATGGCGATCCTCGGCGAGGCGGCCCTTTCCGAAGTCGACCTCATGTACGCGAAGTTCGCCGACGAGTTCGAAAAGCAGTACGTCTCCCAGGGCTACGAGACCGACCGCAGCATCGAAGAGACTCTCAACATCGGCTGGAAGCTGCTTGCGCTGCTTCCCAAGAGCGAGCTCAAGAGGATCAAGGACGAGCACATCGAAAAGTACTGGCCGAAGGAAGACTAAGGGCAGGAGACTGAAATGGCAAGAATGAATGTGAACCCGACCCGTATGGTGCTGACGACGCTCAAGCGTCAGCTCAAGACGGCCGTACGCGGTCACAAGCTTTTAAAAGATAAGAGGGACGAGCTCATGAAGGAGTTCCTGGACCTGGCGCGCGAGAACAAGATCCTGCGCAAGGAGGTCGAGGAGGAGCTCATGCGCGTGTACAGCAGCTTTACGATCGCCGGCGCGCTCATGAGTCCCCAGATGCTCACCGAGGCCCTCATGGCTTCGACGTTCAGCGTAGGCGTAGACGTCGCTACTAAGAACGTCATGAGCGTCAACGTTCCGGTGTTTACCGCGACGCAGGAGGAAGGCTCGAAGGCGAACATCTATCCGTACGGCTTCGCGGCGACCTCTTCGGAGCTCGACGCGGCCATAAAGGCGATGTCCGAGGTCTTCCCGAGGATGCTGGAGCTCGCCGAAAAGGAAAAGCAGGCGGCTCTCATGGCAGAGGAGATCGAAAAGACGCGCCGCAGGGTAAACGCCCTCGAGTACGTAAAGATCCCGCAGCTTTCGGAGACCATCCGCTACATCCGCATGAAGCTCGACGAGAACGAGCGCGGAAGCCAGACGAGGCTCATGAAGGTCAAGGACATGATCGCCGTCGAGGCGATCCAGGAACGCCGTCAGGAGACGGAAGCCGCGATCGCGGCGTACGAGCGGTCCGTATAGAGGCCCTCGGTCAGACAGATCCTTTCGCGAGCCGCGCGTCTGCCAGACGACGCGCGCGGCCGGCGTTGGATAAAGGAGCGCGGACGGCCAACACCGGGCTCCGGTTCGAAGAAAAGAAAATGGGCGGCGCGGAACCGATCAAGACCGGCGCCGCCCGGGCGGCACAAAGAAACGAGACGCCTTGCGGCGTCTTTTTTCGTGCCTCGCGACGGAACTATCAGGCGGCATTGCCCGCGCCGGAAAGCCTTCCCCGCGCCGGGCGGTCTGGTCAACGCTTTCTGCAGATCCTTGTTTCGATCAGGCTTCTTATCTCTTCGGCGTCGATCAGACCGCTCTCGTCATCGAAGCTCAGGATCAGATTCTTCCATGGAACTATTCCTACGGAATAATACAGTCGCAGCTTTGATAGCTGCTTGTCGTAATACTTTATATCCGACACTTTGCCCATATGCTCCCAGTATATCTGCGTGCCGTCAGTGCGCAGCACAGTAAAGTCCGGCGCGTAGCAGAGCCCGTCGATCACCAGGACCTGCTCGTAGCGAAATGGGATCCCGCATGAATAAAGCACCTCGGCGATTATGACCTCTGATTTCGACCGGACCATGAGGCCTCGGCTCGTACAGAAACGTTTCCCCTCGGAGTGAAAGTCCGCGGCCCTGTACGGCGCGAGCTCCCATTCACTTGCCGCGTTTAGCCCGAGAACAGCTCTTCGCATCTCTTCGGACCGTTCGGGACAGCGGCGATCCAATATCGCGCCGAGGATATCGCTCTCTTCGCTGCAGTATCGCAGCTTTTCGAGCAGCTTGATGATCTCGCCGCGCCGCTTTCTATCCTGCTCCGCGCATACGTTCAGATACTCTCTTCGGAGCACCGGAAGCATCTCTTCAACGGAACGGATAGTTTTTCTGATACGCTTGCCGTTTTCCTTTGTCACGCAGTAAGTCCTGACAGCGTTCCCGTTTTTGCTGTGCCAGATACTGGCCTCAGGAATGCGGTCCAGTTCTTTTGTGTACAGATCGATGCGTTCGCTCAATTCATACACAAATCTTTCCATTTGGTCTTCGTAGTATCCTATTTTTCTATACCTCCTCCGCTAAAATGTGTACTCCCGCAAATAAAGCCTTCTTTCAACGCACATTGCCTGACAGCCGCGCCGCGCTCTGCCGGAGGCGTAAATATCGTTCCGCAGAAGACCTTGATATTTCAAGGCCTTTCGGCTTCGTCCAATATGCCAGCGGTCGAAATCATCACTGCCTGAAATCGCCGCGAGACGTTTGTGTGCCAACTCACAAATAGACAGGATAAATACACAAAAATGCGCACCTTTTGTGTATTTTGAGTAGCGTGCGCGGCTTTTGTGCACAAGGTGACTATCGCAGCGTCCTTTAGGCGAACGGCAAAGCAAAATGTAAATAAATGGTAAATCTATAATATTCGCTTTTCGGGGAAAAGTCCAGCTCATTTTAGGCGGGCGCGGGGCGGTGCATGCGAGGGGCGGTGACGGGGCGCACGGGGGCGAAAGCGAAGGAGACTGTGACGGGGCGTACAGGGGCGGAAGCGAAGAAGACTGTGACGGGGCACTTGGGGAAGGTCGCGAGGACGGCGGCGGATCGAGGGATTCGTGCCCGCAAAAGTAACATATGTGACCTTTGTTTTTAGGTTTTCATACTATTATTAATAGACCACGGAAAACGTATTCATCTTTACTGTATCAAGCGTGAAAGGAGTGGACTCATTGTCGTCAGAC
>JAEEGL011768273.1_pt1 | contig 13896 bp, 9 predicted proteins | sample 9134231 | NCBI WGS metagenome assembly JAEEGL01 (sample SAMN16246548, study PRJNA631951) | gut metagenome | biome: gut microbiome; feature: rumen; material: fiber-attached | host: Bos | place: Iran: Karaj | collected 2018-10
GGCTCCGGCTGCGATTCGGGCGCCTGCACATATTCCGGCTCCTGTGTGGGCTGCGTATCGGGCCGCGGCGCAGCGGTGGCTTCGGCTGCGCGCGGCTCGGCCGCCATCGGCGCCGATTTCGTATCGCCGTTCAGACGGATCATCAGCCCCACGACCAGCACGACGGCGGCAAGGCTCGCGGCGGCAAGGCCGTAGCCGAGCCAGCTCCGACGCGATTTTTGCGGTGCGGAGGACGGATCGGCGGTCGATCCATTTGCAGCGGATGCAGCCGAACGCTGCTTTTTTGTTCCGTTCAGCGCGGCGTCGAAGCGCGCCTGCGCCGCTGCGGGGATCGGTTCATCGGACGCGGTCATCCGCGCGCCCTGCTCCTCGGCTTCGAGGATGATCGCCGCTTTCAGCAGCTTTTCAAACGCTCTCTTACGCATGGTCCGCCTCCTTGCAAAGCTTCAGCACGGCGCGCCGCGCGCGCATCAGGTACACGCGCACGGTGCTTTTCGAAACGCCCAGCGTCCTCGCGATCTCGCCGTCGCTTAGCTCCATAAGATACTTATAGCGCAGTACGTCCTTTAGGCTTACCGGCAGCTTCTTGAACGCCTCCTTCACCTCCGCGACGGTGAGGCTGTCGATCACGCGCTCCTCGACCGAGGCGGACGGATCCGCAAGCTCGAGCTCCTCGACCGGAACGCCTTCCCGACCGCCCGCTTTCAGGCGGTTCAGCGCATTGTGCTTCGTCGCGGTCAGAAGATAGGTCGCACGGGCCTGCTCCGGCAGTGCGCGAAGCGTGTCCATCCTGTCCATGCAGCGCACGAACGTGTCCTGCACGGCGTCCTCCGCCGCGTCCGGCGTGCGCAGGATCGCCAGCGCGACGCCCCGCATCCGATGGTAGCAGGCGGTGAACAAGCCGGAAAGCAGCGTGCGGTCCGCCTCGCTTTCCAGGATCAGCAGCAGTAAAATCATATCGGAATACCCCTTTCGGTCTCTCTGTCCTTATAGACAACGCAGCGCGCAAAAGTGTTACATTTTTTTGTAAATCCTTTTTTATTGTACTGTATCTGTGCGGACGGGTCAAGCGCGGCGGAACATGCTTGCGATGATCCGGCCTGTCCGGGCAGCGCGCATCGGCCCTGTGTCATCCTGAGGAATCCCGAAGGGTAACGAAGGATCTTTTCGGATTCTTCGACTGCGCCTCAGAATGACACATTTATGTTTTTGCGGCGAAAAATGCGTTATTTTGGTGAACAAAAAATAAATATTGAGAAATATGCAACATTTCGTCGTTTCAAAGTGTCATAATAGAAGAGACGATATTGGGAGGACAAAACTATGAAACGCATCCTTGCCGCGCTGCTTGCCGCGATCCTGCTGTTTGGTGCCTTCGGCTGCCGCACGGAAACCGAAAAGCCCGCGCCCGCTGCCGAAGCGACGGAACAGCCGAACGAAACGCCGTCATCCACCGAGGTCCCGACGGAAGCGCCGACCGAGGCGCCGACGCCGGAACCCACGCCGACGCCGGAGCCTACGCCCGAGCCGCCGAAAACAGCCGCGGAGCTTTGGGCAGAGCTGGACAAGTCATATCCCGCGCTGCACGCTGCGGTTTCAAAGCGCGCGCTGCGAACGAATATCTGGGATCCGGCCGCGTTCGGGATCGACGAGAGTACACTCCCCGAAAACTGCTTCGGCTCCGAGGAGGAGTATCGGCAGTATTACGATACGATGCGCGCGCTTCTGGACCGTGTCAGTAAGATCGACCGCTTCGCGCTCGACGAGAAGGATCAGTTCGCGTTCAATACGGTCACCGAGGCGCTGAAGGCGGATCGCAAAAATCGCGAATACATCCTCTATGAGGATCCGTTCAGCGAAGGGCTCGGCTGGCAGATTGCGCTGCTGCTGGATTTCGCCAACTTCCGGATCGAATCCGTCGACGATATCGAGGCCTATCTTTCGGCGATCTCGTATATCCCTACGTTCCTGGACAAGCTGATCGTGCGGGAGCAAACGCGCGTGGAAAACGGGCTCTTTATGACCGAATCGTCGCTCGATACCGTGCTCGAAGAGATCGGCAGGGTGCGCGACGCCGGCGAAAGTTTCTTCGGCTATACGTACCTCGGCACGTGCATGGACGCGCTCGGCATGCCTGCGGCGGAGCAGGCGCCGTATCTTGAACGCAATCAGGCGGCGGTCGACGCCGTGATCGCGGCATACGGCAAGCTCTACGACACGCTGGACGGGCTGCGCGAACATTGTGAAAACCCGCTCACGCCGTACGACAATGAACCGACCGCCGAAAACAGCGCGTGGTATCAGAGCTTTTGCGCAAAGCTTGCGAGCGTCGCCGGCGTTCAGGAGCAGCATACGCCGATCGACGTCATCAGCACCTATGATCTCTTGCTCTCTCTCCTCTCCCGCGATTTCTCCTTCGTCGAGTTTCCGGAGGATGGCGACGAGGCATACGAGTTCGCACCGCCGGAGCAGGTCTTTGCCGACACGATGCAGCGTCTTCAGAAGGAATATTGGCCGCTCAGCGCGCCGGAGCCCGCCGTGCGCTATCTGCCGGAACTTGACGAGCCGGATTTCGGCGCCGTGAAGATCAGGTTCTATTACGACGCGCCGGACCGGACTGTCCTGTATTTCAATCCGAAGGCCGACGCCTCCGCCCTTGCAACGCGGTACGTCGCCTGCAACAGCTATTTCCTTCGATACCATCTGGAGCGCGAGGATCTGAGCCGCGCGCAGATCCTGTCCGCGCCGGACACCTATTATGCCGGTCTCGGCTTCTACGCCGATCTGGCGCTTCTGCAAGACCTTGCCGAAAAGACCGGCAGCAGCGCGTATTACGAAGAATACTACTCGCAGTTCATGATCGTATTCGATTACTCGCTCACGGCATATACCGCCTGTCTTATCGCCATGGGATACGGCGTCGATGATATCAAGAACGACCTCACGGACTATTTTCATGTGCCGGAGGACGCCGCGGAGTCGATCTACAAGCAGGCACGCTCCGATCCGATGTCTGCGATCGAGCTGACCTACGGCTTTGCGCGGCTGTATTTGCTGCGCGAGTCGTGCCGCATCAAGCTGCGCGGCCGCATGAACGAGCGGCAGTTTTTGAAAACATACCTGAGCTTCGGCCCCTCCTTCCCCGATCTGCTCGAAGAGAAGATGGAGGCTTGGTGCGAGTCCATGCTGAAATCCAGCGACATGTAAGGAACGGTAAAGGAAAAGGCGGTCACATTGACCGCCTTTTGTTATATTCCGGTATATGAGGATCCCTCGGCTGCGCCTCAGGATGGCACAGCGATCGTATCGGGTTTTATCGGCATCGCAAGGGAGATGGCGGTACGGCCCATAGGGACGTGCCTTGCGCGTCCGCAGCAGGGGACGCCGACCCCGGCGTCCCGTCGCTCGACCGTCTTTTTCAATCCTCCGCGTCCGGCACGCTTAAGTGTTTCCGGAAGAACAGGATCAGGAACGGAATGGAAACGAGGAACGTCAGAAGATCGGCCGCGGCCTGCACGGTGACGATGCCGTTCAGTCCGAAAAAGTACGGCAGCAGAAACACGAGCGGCACGAAGAAGATCCCCTGCCGACAGGAGGCAAGGACCGTCGCGCCGACAGCGAAGCCGAGCGATTGATAGAGCTGGTTGACATACGTGGAAAATCCCATCAGCGGGATCGTAACGCACAGATACGCCAGCATCATGCTTCCGACGCGCACGACCTCCGGATCGTCGCGGAACCATACCATGATCGGCCCGCGGAAGAAATAGACCGCAAGCGCGATGCCGAGGCAGATGACGGTCGCAGACGCCGTCGCGTACCAAAAGACCTTCTTCACGCGCGAATACCGCCTCGCGCCGAAGCAGTAGCCCGCGATCGGCTGAAAGCCCTGCCCGATGCCGATCACGATATGCCGCACGAACATATAGAGCTTGTTTGCGATCGAGATCGCCGCGACCGCCGCCGCGCCGAACGGCGCCGCCTGAATGTTCAGAAGCGCGGTGGAAAGGCTTGCCATGCCCTGCCGGAACAGCGTCGGCACGCCCATGCGTACGATGTTGAGATAGATCGACGGTTTTCTGCCGATGTATTTCGGCCGCAGGCGCACGATGCTGCGGTCACGCAGGAAGATGACCGCCATGATGAGAAAGCTCGTCATCTGCGAGATCATGGTCGCGAGCGCGGCGCCCGCGATGCCCATTCCGAACACGAAGATCAACAGCGGATCGACGAACAGGTTCAGCACGCCGCCGGTGATCATGGCGATCATCGAGTAGGTTGCCTGTCCCTCGGAGCGCAGAATGTTGTTCAGCACGAACGCCGAGGTCATAAACGGCGCGCCGAGCAGGATAAAGCGCGCATAGTCCATCGCGTACGGTACGACCTCGTCCCGTGCGCCGATCAGGGACACCAGCGGACGCAGAAAGATCAGACCGATCGCGCCGATCAATGCGCCGGAAACGACGCTCATCAAGGCCGCGGACGTACCGACCGTGCATGCGTCGTCCACGCGCTTCTGCCCGAGCATCGGGCTGATCAGGCTCGTAGCGCCCATGCCGATGCTGCCGCCGACCGCCTGGATCACCGCCATCAAAGAGAACACGACGCCGACCGCGGCCGACGCGCCCGTGTCGATCTTTGCGACATAGTACGTGTCCGCGGTGTTGTAGATGACGGTGATGAGCTGGATCAGCACCGTCGGAAATGCCTTTTTGAACAGCAGCCGCCCGATCGGCTCGGTCAGCATCCGCTGCCGCTGCTGCGCGTTGTCCGGGCGCATAACTCCTCCGGTTTTATTCTGCGGAGATCGAACGCTCCGCCCCGATTTCGAAATGGTATTGCACGATGCCGAGGTCGATCAAAGAATACGGGCCGGAAAGCGCCTTGATCTTCGCCTCGCCGTTGTGCAGGATGATCTTAAACCGCTGCTGATTGATCGCGGTGGGCGCCTTCAAAGCCGCCTCCACGCCTGCGCGGAACCACGGCTCCACGGGGCCGACGGTCTCCGTTACCTGCTCGTAGGTCTTGCTCTTATGCGGCTTGCCGGGCTTGGCGGCGTAACCGATCGAAATGATCGCGGCAAGCGCTTCGCCCGCCTTCAGCGTCTTTTTCACGCGGCCCTTCTTATACGAGCCCGCGATCCAGCAGGTGGAAAGCCCGAGCGTTTCCGCAAAAAGCACGAGCCGCTCGCCCCAGTAGCCGCAAAGGCGGTAGAGATCGTCCGTGTCCGGTCCCGCAAGCAGAATGTAGTTGTCCGCGTTCTCGAACGCGCCGTAAGCCCAAAGTCCCTTGATCGCGTCCGGATCGTTCAGAACGAGACGTATCGAAAGCCCGCTCTGCGCGTTGCAGGCTTCGATCTCGTCCTCCAGCGCTTCCTTGATCTCGCCGTCGATGGGACGTTTCGTGTATGCGCGCACCGAATGCCGCGCGTCGATGGCTTCTTTGATCGTCATCCGTTCGTCCTCCCTGTGTTTGTGATTCTATTATAATATGCCGCATTGCTCCTTGTCAAACGACAGCCATTGCCAAAACCGACCGTTTTCGCTATAATGGGAAAAAACAGGAGGCTTTTATGATCCGTTATGCGATCTTTGATATGGACGGTCTGATGTTCGACACCGAACGGCTCTACGTCCGCGCGCTCGAAGAATACGTAGGCCCGAAAACCGGCGTTGCTTTCCCACATGAGAACATTCTGAAAACGCTCGGTATGAACCACGCCGATTTCGAGCGTGCATTCCCCGCGCTGTTCGGAACGGCCATCCCGTTTGACGCGTGCTACGCGATGATTTCGGACTGGATGAAAAACGAGATGGAAACGTACGGCGTACCGGTCAAGCCCGGTCTTTATGCGCTTCTGGACGCGCTGAAGCGGAACGGGATCGGGATCGCGCTTGCGACCGGCACAAGCCGGTATATCGCGCTCGAATACCTCCGGCTGACCGACACGCACAAATACTTCGACGCCTTTGCCTTCGGCGATCAGGTCGCGCACGGCAAGCCGGATCCGGAGATCTTTCTGCTCGCCTGCAGGCTTTTAGGCGGCGAGCCCTCCGAAACCGCCGTCTTAGAGGACTCGGTAAACGGGCTTACGGCCGCGCACGCCGGCGGGTTCTTCTCGATCTGCGTGCCGGACCTCATCGACCCTCTGCCCCGTCTGGATTTCACACCCGATGCTGTGTTTCGCTCCCTTGACGAAGCGATCCCGCTCTTCTGCCGGGAATAGTCGATCTGTTTCTATGATCCGCAGCTCATACGGGACGCCGAGGTCGGCGTCCCTTGCTGTTTACCGGATGTATCATCCTACGCGTAAGCGAAGAATCTTAAGGATTTTTCGTCGCTTCTCTCCTCAGAATGACACAGATCAAGGTTGCACGCAACTGCAGATACGCTGCAGCAGAATCCGGTCATTCCAAAAAACAGAATCTCATGTCCGATTTTCCGCTCTGCCGGGCTCTTTATAGGTGAAACCGGTTTTCGAGGGTACTACGGAACCGCGCGAAGCCTTCCGCCGTGTCTGCGGCGCCGCACGGGAGGAACCTGTCCTCGCCTGTTTCCCGATCGAATTTTGTCGAATATATTGCCGCGCCCGCTTGTATTTCGGCGGACGCTGTGCTATGATAGAGGCGCAAATTTGATACGGAGGATCTGATCGAAATGAAAATCGCGATCATCGGCGGAACCAATATCGAAACGCTCCCGATCCGTTATAAGGAGCAGGCAGTTTCCACGCCTTACGGCGACGTCGTCGTGTTCAAAGGCAAGCTTAAGGAGGGCAACGAAGTTATCTTCCTGAGCCGCCACGGCATTCTCTACGCGCACGATCCGGGCGACATCAACTATCGCGCGAACGTCTACGCGCTGCACCAGATCGGCGTCACGCACGCGATCGGCGTCACCTCGGTCGGCGCATGCGACTACTCCATGCGGCTCGGCGAATACTGCCTCATCAACGACTTCATGGACTTCACGAAGGGCCGTCCCTCCTCGTTCGAGCGCGAGCACCGTCCCGCGCTGCACACCGGCATGGAGAACGTGTTCAGCGAATCCCTGAACACCGTCCTCGAGGAGCTCATCCGTCAGCACGGTTTCCCGTATTCCGGCCGTGCCGTCTATGCCTGCCTTGAAGGTCCGCGTTTTGAGACCGCCGCGGAAGCGCGCGCGCTCCGTATGCTCGGCGCGCAGGTCGTCGGCCAGAGCATCGTGCCCGAAGCGCCGCTGTGCCGCGACCTCGGCATCGAGTATGCCGCGCTCGGCATGATCACCAACTACAGCACCGGCATGACCGGCGTTGTGAACGACGTTGTGATCGAGCACGTGATGGATGAAAACCGCGCGGACATCTTCGAACTCTGCTTCGATCTGATCCGTCGCATGACCACCTACGCGGAATAATAACGCTTCGCTTCGGTCTGTCGAATTCTATTCGACAGACCGTTTTTCGGTTTTCGCCTGTCATCCTTCGGATGCTGCGAGCGGCGTGGCCAAATCCGCCGCGTACGTCGCCGGATTTGATGATTGTCAGCCCTTCGTTTTCCTAAGAAGATAACAAAAAAAGAAATGCGCCCCGCTTTTGCGAGGCGCTGTACTGTTCTGTTCGGTGCGGATTACTCTTCCGGATCGTTCTTTTTCCCCTTCCTTGCGATTACGATCACGATCGCGGCGACGCAGACCAAAACCGCGACGCCCGCAAGCGCGAGCCCGACGATCAGCAGCCACGGTATGGGTTCTTCTTCGTCCTCGGTCTCCCGATAGCGGACAAAGTCGATGACCTCTTCTCCGCAAACCACACAGGTTCCGCTGCGGATGCCGTCCTTTTCTTTGGTCGGTTCGGAAAGCGTCTTCCATTCGGCGACCACATGATCCGCCACCCCGGTCCGTTCGCCGCAGGCGCATTCCAGCCAATGCTGCCGGCTGTCCTTATGATAGACGCCGTCGAACGAATGCGAATGCGTAGGCACAGGAATATCGACGAGACTCACCGTAGGTTCCGGCGAAATCTCCGCAACCGGTTCCGCCTTCGGCTCCTGCGTCGGCGGCGCCGTGATTTCGGGCGTCGGCGTGATTTCAGGCGTCGGAACGGCGGTCGGCTCGGGCTTCGTCGTCGGCGTATTCTTCCCCTTTACCTGAATCGACGCGGTATCCGACTCCGCCGAATCCGCCGGATTGGTGAACTCGCACATAACGCTCCAGCCGTCCAGCTCGACCGGAATATGGCTGAGCTTCAGCTTTTTTTCGTGGATGCCGGAAGCCTTCAGCCCGGGAAAGCGGCTGTCATTCTTTTCCTTGACCGGAATGACGTCATTATCCTTGACAAAGTACCAGGTAAACTCTGTCGCGTTCTCCGCCTTGACCGTAAACGCGCACGAGCCGCCCTCGTCGACGATCTCGCCGCCCGGATGCTTGGTGATCTTGATCTTGTTGTAGACCTTGACCTTGATCTTTGCGGTGAAGGTTTCGACGTTATGCTCACCGGTCAGATCTGCAGAGACGGTGACGTACTGCTCGCCCGCTTTTGTAAACTTGGTCGGCGAGATCTTCTTGACATACTTCGTGCAGTCCCACTTTTCGTCCTCCGGCGGATAGTAGCCTTCGCTGTGCGCGTATACCTTGAGACCGCTCTTGTCGAACTCTTCGCCGACCAAATAGACGGTCTTTTTCGCCTCTGCCGTGATCTTATAGGTCCAGTACCACGGCGGATCGCCTTCCTCCTCGAATACGTCCACGTACAGCGACGTGCTGAGCGGCTCCATCTTGCCGCTCGACGTCAGACACGGAACCGAAACCGTGACCTGGATCTTTCCCGCTTTCGTGAACTCCTTCGGTGAGAACGTCATGTTCTGCAGCCCCAGCGTGTACACGGTTGTTGATCCGTTCGTTCGCTGTACGTTTCCGCGGATCTCCATGCCGGTCTTGTCAAAGCTCTCTCCGACGTAATACTCCATCTTATTCGGATTCTTATAGATAAAGATGGACGTGTAATAGTCGAATCCCGCCGCGTTTGCGACGCGAATCGGCGGAAGGAGCATGATCACGATCAGCGTCAGGATCCAGATGGTTTTCTGTAATTTCCGTTGCATTCCTGTCCCCCCCTTTTCTCGATTGCCGTTTTTCAGTATGAACCGGAGAAGCGCCGAAATCGGCATTCCCCTGCGGTTTACATGATCCGAAGCGTGTGTTTTTCGTCCTCGAGCGTCCAATGCAGCACGATACCGTCGTCCGCATTGACCGACACGTCGGTCGCCTTTTCCATGAGATCGCGGACCTTCCGGAATTGCTCCTTCTGTCCGTCGGAGTACTTGTTCAGCGCGTCGGAGGTCAGAAGCATACCGCCGAGCAGCGCATTCACCGTGAAGAGCTTTTCCTTCTCCTCCGGCGTCAGCTTGCAGTTCAACTCGCGCAGGAAGAACACATCGGGATCGCCCATGAACGCGCGGCCCGTAAGTTCGCGGCGGAACGTCGTATCCTCGATCGACTGCTTGGTGGACACGCGCTCGCGATGCGTCATCTGCATGATCTTTGTGTCGTTCCAGTCGAGGCCGACGTCGCAGCCTACACGGCAGTATTCCACAACGCCGAACGCAGGCCAAAGCGGAACGCCGCAGCCCAGGATCTGTTTTCCGCGGCAGGCCTTGCGGAGAATGTTCATTGCGCGGCACATCCGCGCGGCTCTGGATTCGGTTTCCGTGCCGAACGGCGCCGCGCCGTATAGGAAGTCGAGCTTCACAAGATCGAAGCCCCATTCATTCAGCACACGGTCGAGAAATTTCTCGACGTACGCCACGACCTCGGGATTATCAATATCGAGCGAATAAAAGCCGCCCCAGTTCGAACCGTTTGCCCACGGCTTGCCGTCGTGCTTCAGAAGCCAGTCCGGATGCTCCTCCATGATCTTTGAACCCTTTTGGCAGACGAACGGCGCAAGCCACAGCCCGGCACGAAAACCCGCCTCGTGGATCGCATTGGCCGCGTTTTTGAGTCCGTTCGGGAATTTATGCGCATCCGGTACGAGCCAATCGCCGACCGCAGTCTCCCAGCCGTCGTCGATCTGGAAGAGATCACCCGGACGAAGCAGCGTCTTTGCGCCGACGAGATCGTCCGTAATCGTTGCGTCGTTGATATCCTGATAGCGGTTGTACCAGCTCGAATAACCGAACATCTTTTTGTCGGTCAGAGGCTTCACGCCCATCGTTTCAAACCAGCCGTCAAAGACCTCCTGCTCGGTCCCCTCCGCAAAATATAGATCAAATGCGTGAAACTCGCCGTTCACCTTCATGCCGACGCAATCGCGCTCGATCAAAAGCTCGCCCTTGTTCGCATTATAGGTAAATAGCGTATAGCCCGGGATCTCATCAAGCGAGCCGAACAGCAGAAACTGCTTGCCGTCTCTGAGATATCCCCAGGATTCGCCGTGCGTGACGCCCTTTTTGTAGGGGTAGTTTACAAAGTGATAGTCGCCGTAGCGGTTAATGCTGAACGCTCCGCGCAGAAAGAACGGAAGATGCTTGAGGCCTCTCGTGCGTCCGTTTACGTCGTATTCCGGGCTGTGCGTCCAGTTCTGATACCCGTTCATGAAGATGTGCGTCGTCGGCTTTGCCGGCAGTGCGATCTTCGCCGTAACCTTTTTGAGCCTCGTATCCTTCAGCAGTACGCGGACGTGCACTTCGCCGTCAGCGTTGACGCTGCCGGTCTGCGGCGCGCCGGTCTCCGTTTCCACCGAATACGTCAGAATGCGTTCCTTCTTTGACATGATCTCAATTTCCCTCTCGAATAATGAATTTGATCGAAACCGGAGCCACCTGCTCCGAGGATACCGTAAGTGTGCCTTCGCCGCCGTGTCCGACGGTCTTCACATACGCGCCGGTCATGCCGCCCTCGGCAGTCGAAACCTCCGGTCCCGCAAGCATGACGTCGCCCGAGACCGCAAAGCGGATCGGAAGCTGCGCATACGGTGCAAGGTTGCCGTTGCCGTCGAGTACGCGTACGCGCACCGCCGCCATATCGTAGCCGTCGCCCTCGACAAGCTCCGTGCCGCTGACCTTCACTTCAAGATGAAGCTTCTTATTCGGACAGCAGACGACCGACGCCGTGACCTTCTCGCCGTCGAGCGCGTCGAAACGCCATTCGGTCGCCGCGCCGCCCCAGTTGCCGACATACTTGCCGTAAAGCGCTTCGCCGTCCGCCCAGCTCATTTTATAGCGTTTCATGCAGTAAAACATCCGCAGCTTATCGGCGATCGGCATCTTTTCGAGGCCGTACTTGCCCGCGGCGAGCAGTTCACGGTGCAGCAGCGCTTCTTTCTTTCCTGTGATGCCCTCTTCGCTGATCAAAAGCTGGCCGATCAGATCGTCGATTTTCATCGGCGGGTGTCTGAGACCTTTCCACGGTTCGGGCGTAAAGATCTTCACAAGCTTATCGTTTTTGTACAGCGCGACGCGTTCGGCGTTCGTGAACGCCCAGATCTCGCCGATCTCGCCCGCCGGATAGTCGCCGATGCACATCGGGGTGCCGAGTTCCAGAACAGGTTTTTCCTCGCCCTGACTCGCGTATGCGGCCGCGGCCAGCTTCGGGTTGCGAAACGCATCCATGACGCCGTGATAGCACACGCGATCGCCCGAGCCGAAGTCCTTATGCGTCGGATAATCGAACATACACCATCCGAAGCAGCCCGCGTGTTCGCCGGACGCCTCTGCCGCGTCGAGCGTTCTTGCGTGACGCAGCGCGTGCATCTGCCGTTTGGACCATGTGTCGAAGGATTTCGTCGGGAACATATGCCCCGAGTGCTCGGAGATCAGATAACCCTTCTCGGGATCGGTCGTAATCTTATCCTTTTTTCGGATCGGCTCGTCAAAGTCGAACGGTTTGAAATCGTTATATGCGTAAACGTCCTCCAAAAGACGGCTCTTGACAAGGTAGCGCACGCCGGAGGTTTGCCGCGTCGGATCGAGAAAATGTGCAAGCGCGTTGGTCTTTTCGTAGAGCGCGTCGTTGTCGCGGCTCTCGTTGATGCGCACGCCCCAAAGCACGATCGACGGATGGTTCCGGTACTGGATCACCATCTCACGGACGTTGTTGAGCGCCTGCTCCTGCCATGCTTCGTCGCCGATGTGCTGCCAGCCGGGAATCTCTGTAAAGACCAGAAGCCCGAGCTCGTCGCAGGCGTCGATAAAGTATTGGCTCTGCGGATAGTGCGAGGTGCGAACGGCGTTGCAGCACAGCTCCTCCTTGAGGATACGCGCATCCTCGCGCTGCAGACTCTTCGGCGCGGCATAGCCGATGTACGGATACGCCTGATGGCGGTCGAGTCCGCGCAAAAACGTGCGCTTGCCGTTCAGGTAGAAACCGTCCTTTTTGAACTCGGCGGTGCGGAAACCGAAGCGTCGCATCAGAACGTCCAGCGGCCGCATTTCAACGTCGTACAGCGTTGTCTCAAGCGTATAGAGATTCGGCGCTTCGCACGACCAGCTCAAAGCGTCCGGCGCATGGACGGTCGCCGTCCAAACGAGCAGTCCCTCCGGCGCTTCAACGGCGGAATCGTCATTCGCTTCGGCATTCTGCGCAATGCACCGCCCCGCCGCATCCAGTACGCGATGACGGATCAACGCAGCGCGCTTGCCGGATACGGTGGTCTGCACTTTGACCGTATGCAAATTCGGGGTCTGAATGAAGACGTTTGCGATGCAGGTCGTGCTGCGCACATCGAGCCATACGTCGCGATACAGACCGCCGTAGGTCAGATAGTCGATCACGTAGCCAAACGGCGGCACCTCGGGGTTCTCGGTCGAGTCGAGACGCACGGCAAGAAGATCCGTCCCGTCGAGCCGGACATGATCGGTGATCTCCACGCGGAACGCAGTATAGCCGGTGCGATGCGTGATCAGCTCCCGACCGTTTATATAGACCGTCGCAATATGCGCCGCGCCGTCGAACTGCAGGAAGATGCGTCTGCCGCGCAGCGTTTCATCAAGCGCAAGCGTACGTCGATAGCCGTATATGCCCTCGTAATCCTCCGGTCCCGCGTAGTGCTGCGGGATGGGGCGCGGGTTGTGCGGCAGCCGTACCGGCTCGCCCTCGCCCTCGCCGAGACAGAAGCCGTTCGTCCAGACCGGGGTAAACTCCCAACCGTCAGCCAGTTTCTTCATCGAGTGTCCTCCGTTGTTTCGTATACTTTATTGTATCATGGATCACTGCACGAAACAAGGCGCATCGGCAGAAAAACGCAAAAAAGCGGACGGAAAATCCGCCCGCTTTTTACCGGTTTTGATTATTCTTCGTTCTGATAGATGAGGTTCTGCTCGGTCTCGGGATCGAAGAAGTGCATCGCCTTGCCCTCGAACGTAATGTAGAGCGTCGCGCCGGTGACCATATTCTTGCGCTGTTCCTGCGTAAGGTCGATCGTCGGAACGCGGACGATCCAATGCGTACCGTCCTCGGTATTGACGTGGAGATGCAGCTCGCTGCCCATCATTTCCTTGACTTCCAACGTGCAGGGGATCGCCTTGCCGTTCATCTCGTTGGGCGCAAGCGTGATGTGCTCCGGACGTACGCCGAGCAGGATCTCTCCGCCCTTAACGCCCTTATCCGCAAGCAGCTCTTCCTTTTCGCCGGTGACCTCGATCCTTGCGCCGCACGGCGTGACGAAGTACCGATTGCCTTCCTTGACCAGGTTGGTCTTCAGAACGTTCATCTTCGGTGCGCCGATGAACTCTGCAACGAACAGGTTGTGCGGCTTCTCGAAGACTTCCATCGGGCTGCCGACCTGCATGATGTAGCCGTCCTTCATGATGACGATACGGTCGCCGAGCGTCATAGCTTCGGTTTGGTCATGCGTGACGTAGATGAAGGTCGTATACAGCTTCTGACGGAGCAGGATGATCTCGGCGCGCATCTGGTTAC
>JAEEGL012030679.1_pt1 | contig 13896 bp, 14 predicted proteins | sample 9134231 | NCBI WGS metagenome assembly JAEEGL01 (sample SAMN16246548, study PRJNA631951) | gut metagenome | biome: gut microbiome; feature: rumen; material: fiber-attached | host: Bos | place: Iran: Karaj | collected 2018-10
TATAAATGTGCTTTAGAACCAGAATAATGCCAAGTTAAGCAGCGGCATGAGTAAGATGTAAAAAGATGTTTACAAATACGAAAATACTTGTATTTTTCTTGTTTTAGAGATGTTCTATTGTTATTATTTAGTTGCTAAAATGTACAAGTTTTAGGATGTACAAGATTTAGCTTTTTTATAGGTAAGATGTTAGTAGATGTACAAGAAATGTACAAGAAAAAAAGAGATGGGACATAATCCCACCTCTTATGTGCTTGGTATTTGGACTAATTATTAGCCGAAGTATCTCTTGAGAAGACCAGCAAATGCCTTGCCGTGCCTTGCTTCGTCGCGACCGATCTCATGCACGCTGTCATGGATGGCGTCGAGATTCAGCTCCTTTGCTCTCTTTGCAAGATCTGCACGACCCTGTGTTGCGCCGTACTCTGCCTCTGCTCTGAGTTCAAGGTTCTTCTTGGTGGAGTCTGTAAGGACTTCGCCGAGGAGCTCTGCAAACTTAGCTGCGTGCTCTGCCTCTTCCCAGGCTGCCTTCTCAAAGAAAGCGCCGATCTCAGGATAGCCTTCTCTTGTTGCTACTCTTGCCATTGCAAGGTACATACCTACCTCGCTGCACTCGCCTTCGAACATGCTGCGGAGACCCCGAAGGACATCTTCAGGTGCGCCCTGTGCTACTCCGAGAACGTGCTCGGCAGCCCAGACCTTCTCGTCGCTCTGCTTAATGAACTTTTCTGCTGGTGCCTTGCATACAGGGCACTTTTCAGGTGGCAGTTCGCCTTCATGGATGTATCCGCATACGCTGCATACCCACTTTGCCATTGTTTATTCCTCCTGTTATTCATATATATAACGGCATAGGCACTGCCGTTAAACTCTGTCTAGATTATACTTGAAGCCTCGATTCAAGTCAATGTGCCGGCAGTTTCGCGGCATCAGATGTCGAACCTTCTCTCCTTTGTGATGAGGTCGTTCGAGAAGGTGAATCCGCCTTTCTCAAGAGCCTTCTGAAGCTCTTCGTTCTCAGCGCAGAAAGTGCAGGTGATGCTGTCGATGCCCTGAGCCTTTGCGTAGTTGACCGCAAAATCGATGCAGGCGTCATAGTCTCCGTCCATCATTCCGATATGAAGGGTCTTCTGATGCTGGAACCTGGCTCCGCACACTATGAAGCTGCCGCTCTCGGTGTCCTCAAAGACCTTTCCCTCGATGGCAAAGCCCTTGACGTTGGCTTCGTTAACGTGATAGAAGGTCCTGTTGAAGCAGATATAGTCATGGTACTCATCCTTCTTTGGGAGAATGAGCTCGAGAGCCCTGTACCACGGCACATGCTTGAAGGAATGAGGATCTCCTCCCGAAAGGTCAGTCCTGACGAAAACATGATGCGTATTGGTTATGTTGAGTCCGTTCTTCTCGGCAAGTCCGGCGCTCCTGACATTCGTAGGGCCGGTGAACATTGCCATTGACGGGCATTTAAGCTCCCGTGCAAGCTCCAGCCATTTTCTGTAGATCGCCTTTCCCACTCCCTGATTCTGGAACGGAGGAATGACCCTGAGCGTCTCGAGCCAGCCTGTTCCGTCAAAGAGCACCGAAAAGCGTCCGATGCCTACCATCTTTTCGCCTGCATAAACGCATACGAGGCCTCCGCCGAGCGTGGAGAAGAAGTGCCACGCGTCCCTCAGATAGGTGCCGGTCGGCATTGTCTCTTCCTCAACGGCAACAGCCCGTTCGATATCAGAATAATCCGCAAGCTTCACTGTGTATTCCATAGTCGTCCTCCTTAAATGTGTTTCCTACCTGCATTATATTTTACGAAACACTGTTATGCAACCATATGCCCGCAAGTTGAAAACAGGCGGGCTGTATGTTACTATTACCTTGATTTTTCTTGGAAAAGAGGGACAAAGTCAACTACCCACCCACTAAAGTGAGTGGGCTTGCAACTATCCAGTAGTGCAAACGACCTACGGTCTCCTACCTTTGTTACAAGCAGGCTTGCTGATGTCACATCATGGGACGGTTGACAGCGCCCCTGACATCTCAGATATGCTGAGACGCCACTGTATCCGGTACTTGACTATTTACAAGATAGTTGATTCCCATGCGATACAGATTCATTGCTCCGATGCGGTCATCGTTGGAGGTGTAGCCACAACACTTGCACTTAAAGATGTGCAGCCTCTTGTTGCGATTAGCCTTCTCGGTGTGCCCGCAAACAGGGCAGGTCTGACTTGTATATCGTGGATCTACGCTAATAACAGAACTCTCATTGAGCGCGGCTTTATACTTCAGCTTTTGTTCTAAGTCATAGAACGACCAGGATACAGAAACATAGCGATCTTTACGACGCACCTTCTCGGTAGCAGAGCGAACACCAGACAGGTCTTCTAAGATAAAGAGCGTATGCTTCGGATTAGATTCAACGAGTGCCTTCGATACTTGGTGGTTTACATCCTGCATCCAACGGTTTTCTCGCTGACCGATAGCTTTAAGTCTTCGTCTTGCAGAAGGAGTTTGTCTTTGCTGAAGTTCCTTGCGGAGCTGTTTGTACTTGGCACGCTTTTGTTTAATGGCTTTACCACTTACAAAGCCAGATTTGTGTTTGCTGTCATAGGTCGCAACAATAAAGTTAATGCCTCTGTCTACGCCAACAACATTACAAACACCCGAATCCAGTGCTTCAGGAATATCTCTGGTAACAGGAATATGTAAAAAATACTTACCGTGCTTTTTCACAAGTTTAGCGGTGCCAAAGGAGTAAATATCGTGGTCAAAGTATTTCTCCATACCACCAGAATAGTGTGGCAACTTCACGCGACCGCTAAGTGTATTTACAGAGAACAAGTCCTGTGTAAGAGAATAGTCCCTATTCCACACAAGGTCGTATTGAGGTTTGGAGAAGTCAGGCTTAGTCCATTCACGCTGGTTTTCCAAAATAGTTTTATATCTTGCGATGACTGTCTTAAAAACAGACTGTGCCATCTGGGATTTTAAACCATAGCGCTTACGGAGGTCATAATACAACGCCTTATTAAGAGAAAACTGCTTTAGGTCATGCGTTTGGAAGATGTAGTTTGCAACAAAATTACACGCATTGCGATAAGTGTCCATAGTAATATCCAACAGCTCACGCTGTTCGGGTGCAACTTGGACCTGAATCTTTGCAGTAGTAGTGATCTGCATCAGTAACATCTCCCTTCGTTGTATTTCACTATGTATTAGTATAGCAGATTTAGTGAATATACAATAGGAGGAACTGAATTTATGCGAAGTCGCTACAATCACAGAAACAGACGCAAATATATTCTTAAAGCACATATCGTGCTTGTTACGAAATACAGGAAGGCTTTACTACAAAATGGTATCGACGACTTTGTAAAGCGCGCTATATGCTATCTTGCCAAACAAAACAACTGGAACATCATCGCTATGGAAGCGGACAAGGATCACATTCATGTGCTTTTAGAATACGACACGACGGAATGTATCTGCAATATCATCAGTGTACTAAAAAGGCAAACAACACACTACCTGTGGATTCGATACAAAACATATCTTGTCAAATACTACTGGAAGAAGCATATCTTCTGGTCTGACGGATACTTTGCCTGTAGCATTGGAGAAGTATCATCAGCAACCATTGAAAAATATATAGCTGAGCAAGGCTAAGAAAGGAGAAAGTGGCTCCTCCCACCCTTCAAGAAGAGTGGGTTTCCGCCGCTCAAATTTTTTATGAAACTGCGGCACAGATACAGGCTGCTCTTTGAGGGCAATGACCTGGACGCCAAAACAGTGCAGAGGCTTTCTGCCGGAGACAGCCTTGTCATGGAAAGGCTGAGGGACGAAGAGGACACCTTTGACATAGTGGTAAAGACCGCTTCCGGCAAGGAGCTGGACATGCTGAGCTACGGCGAATCTTTGGGAGTGGCTCCGTATCTTGACAACGGGAGCCTTGTCGTGACCGACGCGAAAGTGGAAAGCGTGAACGTGAAAGAGGGCAGGACGAGAGCCGGGGATCTGACGGGACTTGAATTCAGCGTCGAATACGAATACGATGAAAGCCTGAAGCCTGTTGAAAGAGACGGAATACTGTATTTTCTCTCGGGAGATCCCATACTGGATACTGCAGTCGTCCACTTCTGTACAGAGCATAGGCTCATGGAAAGGCCGTATCTCAATGTTTTTGAACTTACGGGAGAACCTGAGGAAGGCCGAGGAATATGCCTTCGAGTAATATTCAACGAAAAGTTTACAAATTGTAGATTCGGTCTGGAGATCGGCGGAGAGGCGGCCGACATGGATGAGGAAATGAAGGACACCGCCATGGATCTCGTCAACCACAGGAGGATGCTCGTGGATGATGAGGAACCGGTGGATCCGGTCTATGACAACTAGGGAGGTACACAGGGTCATGACAGAAAAGATATATTACGAAAGCCCATATATAAAGGAATTTGAAGGAAAGGTCATCGAATGCATCGAAGACAAGAAGGGATTCAGGATAGTCCTGGACAGATCGGCCTTCTATCCGGAAGGCGGCGGGCAGCCCTGCGATAAGGGAATGCTGACATATCCTGGACCTGACGGAGAAGATGTCCAAGTCGAGGTATACGAGGTACATGACAAGAACGATACCGTTTATCATTACACCAGACAGCCCATTGCTGTAGGGACTGCCGTAAAGGGAGAGATCGACTGGGACAGGCGCTTCTATATGATGCAGCACCATACGGGAGACCACATGTTCTCAGGCATCGTACTGAAGGAACTGGGATATAACAATATCGGATTCCACCTCACAGACCACGATCTTGTCATTGACTATGACGGCGTAATGAATGAGGATGACATACGCATGGTCATGGACAAGTGCAACGAATACATCTGGATGGACCAGCCGGTCACTGCTTCCTATCCTGAAAACGTACGGGAGATGGAATACAGGTCTAAGATGTCAGGTGAGGTGGAGAACATCAGGATAGTCAGGGCAGGGGATGCAGATGTCTGCGCCTGCTGCGGCACGCATGTATCCTCCACCGGACAGGTCGGTCCCATAGTCGTGACCAGCTTCAGCCATATAAGCGACGGTACGAGAGTCAATATCGTCTGCGGAAAAAAGGCTGTTGACGTGCTGAAGAAGAGAAATGATGACTGCCTGTATGTCAGCAGGGCACTGTCGGTGCCGGTCGATGATACCGTTGCGGCATTTGATAAAAAGATGCGGGAGATGGAGTCGCTGAGGAGCCGGCTCGCTTCTCTCAGGAGAGAGCTCATCGGCATATGGGTCTCCGCGGCGGAGATAAAGGACGGTCTGGCGGTACTTATCAGGGATGGTCTCGAGAGCCGGGATGTACAGAAAGCCTGCATAGAACTGGCTGAGAAGGCGGATGTTGCCATAGTTATCTCAGGCGGCGGAGAGGCGACAAAAAAGATAGCGATAGTGTCTCAGAAGGTGGACACGAACAAGCTGGGAAGACATATTTCGGCAATCATAGGCGGAAAGGGCGGCGGAAGACCGGGCATTTACCAGGGCTTCGTGGAAAAGCTGCCGGATGAATATGAACTGAGAAGGATAGTTGCAGACTATAAAGCATAAAGGATCAGTTCTTCAATGACTGGACATATCATGGAACAGGCAGGTAAACGATCATGAAGAAGACAATCTTGATAACCGGCGCGGCCGGCTTTATAGGTGCGGCGCTGTGCGAAAGGCTGCTCAACAGAGAAGATAACAGATACCGGATCATCGGACTCGACAATCTGAACGATTATTACGATATCCGACTGAAGGAATACAGACTGGACAGACTGAAGGGATATGAGGGCTTCACGTTCCTGAAGCGGGACATATCCGACGGCGGAGCCGTGGAGGGAATATTCAGTGAATATGAGCCGGACATAGTAGTCAACCTTGCCGCCCAGGCGGGCGTCAGGGCGAGCATTACGTATCCTCAGCTGTACATACAATCGAACTTAATAGGTTTCTTCAACATCCTGGAGGCCTGCAGGCATCATACTGACAAACTGCAGCAGCTTATCTTTGCGAGCAGTTCATCCGTCTACGGAGACAGTGATGAAGAACTGCTGTCGACGGACCAGATGACAGACAAGCCGGTCAGCTTGTACGCAGCTACAAAAAAGGCGGATGAGGTCATGGGCTATTCGTATTCCAAACTGTACGGGATAAACATGACAGGGCTAAGGTTCTTCACTGTCTACGGACCTGCGGGAAGGCCTGACATGGCTTATTACAAGTTTGCCGACAGGATCTCGTCAGGCAGGAAGATCGAGCTGTATAACTACGGGAAGTCTTTCAGGGATTTCACATATGTAGACGACATCACTGACGGCATAATCAGGATCATCGAGAGCGACGGAAACAAGGGAATGGACGTGCCGTACCGGATAATGAATATCGGAAGAGGCAGGACAGTAGCGCTGGAGGATTTTGTCAGGATACTGTTTGACGGGATGAAAGAAGAAGGACTCATAGGCAGCGATGTCTCTCTCAGTGACTGCGTTGAATATCTGCCCCCGCAGCCCGGAGATGTTCTGAGGACACGGCGGGACGTCGGCCCAATGCGTGAGAGATACGGCTACCGTCCAAAGACCGACCTGGAGGACGGACTCATGGAATTCCTGAAGTGGTATAAGGAATATAACAGAAAATAGGACAGAAAAGTGAGGCTCCGGGCGGAGCCTCACTTTTTTTGTGTTCTGTTTTATCCGAGAGGGATCTCTACGACCTCTGCCATCTTGATGAGGCAGTGCTCGATCTGTCCGGAGATCTCCGAAACGAGCCTTTCAGTCATCTCGAGGTTCTTGTCCTCATCGATGCTCTTGAAGAGGTTTGCCTTGATCTCCTGAGCCAGTCTTGTGAGCCTGGATTCAAAGTAGGATCTGGACACCAGCTTTCTCAGCATTGACGGGATGCTTATGTTGACCATGGCATCCTGCATCTTGTCCTTACCGAGAGCAAGCACCCGCAGCGAGATCAGAGCCCCGGCGACGATACCTGTAGGTCCGGAGGATATCATCGCTATTCCGCTTCCGCCGCAGAGGAAGGAAACTATCAGGGTGATGACCGTATCAATGAGCCAGGTTATCTCATCGACCGCGAACAGGTTCTTTGCCTCCAGCTTGATCTCAAAATCGGACAGCGACATGTACGAGTTGAGGCTCAGGGCTGAATATGGGACGTTGTACTTGGTGCAGATAGGTATCGTGTACTCCTCGAGGGCATATGAGACCTTCTTGAGCCATGCGGCAACAGGCTTCATCATCAGATTCCTTGCCTCGTCCGTGTGCAGATAGTTCTCGATCTCTTCCTCAAGGATCTTGTCTATCTCGGAGAGCTTATCGATCTCGCCGTTGCGCCAGCGGTCCACGACAGGGATGGCGGCGTTGGTGAGGATCGGCTCTATCATAGCATCTATCGTGCTGTGGTAAAGATTGTCCAGATTGTTCTCGACTATCTGTTCGACATCCGTCGAGGATATGAGTCTGTTGACCTCATTCTTGAACTCCCTGAGATCGTCATCGATCTTTCCGCAGTAGGAAAGGCCTGTTGCGACTGAGAACTCAGGCGCCGAGCCGGTGATGACTATGGATTCCGGGAATACCTCTCTGGTCCAGTCCCTTACGGCAGCCAGCTTGGACACGCCTCCGGTCATGAATATGAGTTCAGGTGTCTTTTCGGTAATAGCGTCCCTCGCCCGCCTGAGACTTTCGATGAAAACTTCCTTGAAGGACTTTCCGTCCAGTCTTTCGACCGGCTTGTTGAGAAGCTTTTCGGCTATGTCAGGGTTCATCCTGAGAGTAAGCTTTGTAGGGAAGGTGGTGTAGTGTATCGAAACGGTCTGGGAGCAGTCGTTCCTCTGCCAGTATTCCTCGTCTGCGAAATACTTTTCCTTAAGCCTTCTTGCCGCAAACTCGCAATAGCTCTTCCAGGCCTCGCTCTCCTCGAAGATCTTTCGGATCTTCTTTGGATCCCTGCTGGATTCGACGGCCTCTTCAAGGAGGATCTCATCCATTATGCCACCGCCCAGGAAGACCTCGCCTCCTGTCTGGAGCTCCACTTCCTTGCCGCCCATGATGTATGCGAAGTCGGTAGTGGATGAACCGATGTCAACTACCAGCACCGGTCTCGAGAGTATGTCGTAGCCCACTTGGAGGTGCTTGGACTGGCAAGCACTGACCAGGGCTGCCCTGGATTCAGATATCACCTTTGAAGGAGGGAAACCGGTCTGTTCGAAGATCAGACGGTATTCCTCTCGTGCCACCTTGTCCCAGCCGGCCGGGCAGCCGATATAGAAGCAGCTGTCCTCGCCCTTGATCAGGTCTCCGTTGAGGTACAGTTCTCCCAGAACGCCTGCGGCGAAACTCTTTATATCCTTTGTAACATTGACGGTGTCAGTCAGGAACCTGCTCTTGAAGCGCAGCTTCCTGTTTACGGCATCCGGGCTGTAGCAGGCACCTTCTCCTATCAGGAGCTGGCCGTTCTTCAGCAGGGCGTATGCCGTTATGAAGCTCTTTGTGTCATTGACAGAGAGTATCTCGGGCTCCAGGCTCTCGCCTCGCTTGAGCAGAGCTATCGCGCTTTCGGCGTCGCCGAGGTCAAATCCGTAATACTTTTCCATTACTGTCCTCCGGTTGCAAGACCTTTCTTGAGCAGTCTTCCGTCCATGACAAGTGCCGGTCTCAGGGTCGCGCGCTGGCTTGACGGCATGAGATCGAACATTGCACGGTTTTCAGGTGTATAGTCGAGAGCATCTATCATGTTTGAGTGGAGATAGAACTTGATATGTGAGATCATCTCCTGGGCATAGACGCTCTCCTTTTCCGTATATGCATCTTCGAGTATCTGGCTGAGCAGGTCGATCTGCTTCGAATCGAAGCCGCCGTTATCCTCTCGAAGCCGTTTCTTCTTTTCAATAGCTTCTGCAGTCCTCATCTCATCCAGCCGCTTGTCTATCGCAAGCACGGTGGAGAGCATCGCTCTGTAGACCTTCTGGCCGTCAGGAAGGGTCACTCCGTACAGATCTTCCTTTTTGCCCTTGGCTGAAGACTTTGATCCCGCTCCCGCAAGGAACATCAGTATGACGCCTGCTGCTGCCAGCACCAGGACCGGAGTCTGACTGAGGATGGTGTCCAGAGCATCTTCCTGTGCCGCAAAAAGCAGTATCGCGCCGGCAACACAGACCAGGCCCAGAAGGGCAAGGAGGATGAAGGTCGGCGACTTCTTGCCTTCCTTCTGCGTATATGCGGTCTTTCCCCAAACCTTGGTCTCTCCGTTGGAGTCGAGAAGAAGGCTGGAGGATCTGGCAGCCCGGACCATGTTGTAGGCTGCAGTCTTTATGGTGTCGCTTTCCTCGGTATCGTTGAAAGCGTACAGGATCTTCGTATATTCGCTGTCGACGACTTTTGCCGCCTCTTCACTGGTGGGGGCGGAAGCTATCTGTGATATGATCTTTTCCTTATCCTTTTCAAGTAGTTCCTGCATGCGCATTTTTACTTTTCACCTCTTGTTGGATTACCTTTTATATTAACACTATGCACCATTCAATGCAAGTTGACCGGGACTCCGGCAGGGACCGGTCAGAGGGACCGAGACAGGCCGGTAATGAAACAATATTAAATATTCTTGCAATAATAATACATATGATATATAATTTCAGTATGTTTTTCGGGGAGGAAACGAAGGATGCTGGGAGCCATAGTCGGAGACATAATCGGGTCAAGATACGAGTTCGCCAACCACAAGAGCAAGGATTTTCCGTTGTTCGATGAGAATTGCAGATACACGGATGACAGCATACTGACTATCGCCGTGGCTGATGCGCTGCTCACCTGCCGTGACAGTTTCTTCACTGTCTCGGGCTATTTGGTGGATTCCATGCAGTGGTTCGGGAAGAAGTATCCGGATGCGGGCTGGACCGGGTTCTTCGGCAACTGGCTGAAGACGCTCAATCCAAAGCCCTACGGCAGCTATTCGAGCAGGGCAGCCAACAGAGTATCGCCTGTGGCATGGGTGGCAGGTTCGCTTGAGGACGCCCTCGATATCGCGGATGAAGTGACAAATGTTACGCACAACCACCCTGAGAGCATCAGGGGAGCGGAGGCCGTCGTCGCGGCCACATACATGGCTCTCCACGGGAGCACCATGGAAGAGATAAAGCGGTACATATGCGAAAACTACTATCCGATGGGCTTTACGCTCGATGAGATAAGACGGGAATATGAATTCGACGTGTCCTGCCGGGGCAGCGTGCCTCAGGCACTGGAAGCGTTCTTTGAATCAAAGTGTTTTGAGGACGCGATAAGAAATGCGGTCTCTATCGGAGGCGACAGCGACACGATCCGGGCAATAACAGGTTCCATAGCCGAGGCATACTACGGAATACCGTATGCGATAAGAAAAAAGGTAATGGAATACATGGATCCGGTGATGGAGGAAGTCATAGTCGAATTCGAAGAGAAATACGGAAACAAGGTCGGATAGGCCACACACGGAACAACAACAGGGAGCCGGAAGAAGATGAGGATCTTCTCCGGCTCCCTTAAATCTGCCGTTATTTGATCCGCCGGCGGTCACACATCCGCAGCGGCAATGCTTTCGACGGTGTACCTGCCGTCAGGATATTTCAGTTCTGCCGGACCGTATTGAAGAGTGCACAGAGATGCGGCGGCATTTGCGTATCTTACGATGTCCTCCCGGCCGTAGCCCTCTCTCCAGAGATACAGGCTGGCGGCGCTGCTCGTATTGCCGCAGCCGGTAGGGTCGATGCCTTCTCTCAAAATGAAGGCCGGGGCATCGGTGACAGACCCGTTCTCGATCCATGAGGCTCCGCCGACACCGCGCCTCAGGAAGCAGGGCCTGCCAAGCTCGATGATGCGTGCGATAAGCTCCTTTTCATCGTCTGTGGCAAAGAATGCAGAGGCCTCGTCAAGGCTCATTGAATAGGCGTCGGTAAGAAGGATGTTCCTCCTTACGGTCTCCCTGAGCGACGGGTCCTTGCTGGACATGGTCGGAGGTTCCCACAGAATGCGGGCGTTGGGAGCCAGCCTCCTTATCCGTTCCATCTCCGAGAAGATCCCTTCAAAGGCGTTGGAATCAAGATATATGCCCCTGGTCTCCTCTGAAAGGAAGGGCGCCAGCTTTTTCAGGGAGGTCCTGCAGTTTTCGGATTGCACCGCAAAATAGTCGTCGCCCCATATCGACTCCTCGGTCCATTTTCCGCCCCGTGAATATACAAGTCGCGTGTGATGCGTATGGGGCATGGTGATGTATGTGCCCTCCCTGCTGCAGCCGTTTCTGTCAAGATACGGTCCGTACCGTGCGAAGAAATCATCTCCTCCGCTGGTGACCAGGACGCAGCTGTCCGTGAAGAGGGAAATGGCGCTCCAGGCGAAGATCCCGCAACCGCCGAGTATGCCGACCGTCTTTGCCCCGTCCTCGTGAACGATGTCGTTCAGTATGGAGATCCCGGCGGCGATGTATCTGTAGCCCATTTCTATACCTCTGTCATCTTTCCGTCGCAGAAGACATACATGTTCTCATGCTTTATCCCGATATTTCCTCCCAGCCTGCATATATGGGGCTCAAAGGTGATCGGTCTTCCCCAGGAGACGATGCTCCTGTCCTCGCCGCTGACTATGGTGACTCTGTCTTTCCGGTCATTTTCAACGGTATGGCCGAAATTTCCGTGATAATCGCAGTTCCTGTAGCCTCTCTTTTCCAGAAAGGCCTGAGTGAACGCATGAAGCTCGCTGAAGGTGGTCTTTTCGTCAACGAACTCGACGAAAGCCCTGTGAAGTTCCTCTTCCAGAGCCATTCCCCGCAAGATCTCCTCGTTCTTCGATTCCTGCCAAGGTATGACGGCTCCGTTTTCCATAACGAAGCATCTCGTCAGATCGCCCCAGCCGCCCGAGACGGTGGGAGCCACATCGACGGTAATGTAATCATCGTCTGCCACCCTCAGACGTTCGAAGAGGGGGGCAGGGTCATCATGTGATGAAAAAGCGGTATGGGGCCCGTAAAGGATGAGGGCAGGGTCGTTATGTATCCACCAGCCCTCACTTCCGTCAAGCTCCATGACCTTGGCGCAGTATTCATGTATCTGCTCCCTTGAAAGACCTGGCCTCAGGTATGAATTGAGCGCTTCCATGCATCTCTTCGCGATCTGCTGGGCCTCCCAGATGCCTTCTGCCTTTATTGAAGGTGAGCTTTTGAACAATTCGATAAACTGTTTCTTCTCCATATGCTATTCCTTGCCGAACTGTGGTATGGACGCGGAAAACGCTCCGTCGCCTGAGAGCATGTCCCACAGGAGACGGATCATGTCGGGCCTGTACGGAATGAATCTCCCGCCGTCTATGAGTTCCAGGACCTCCTCCTGAGAGACCCACCTGACTTCGGTCACTTCTTCTTTCTGCAGTACGAGATCAGAAAGCTTTGGGTCGGCGCGGACTATATAGTAGTCGTCAAAGCCCTCGGAGAACATCATTGTCATGACCGGGACAGGGTCGCCCGGAACTGAAAAGCCCAGCTCTTCCATCGCTTCCCTTTTCAGGGCATCCAGGCTCACTTCTCCCCGCAGCGCGCTTCCGCCGACCGAAAGGTCCCACAGACCTGGGAAGCCTTCCTTGTCATCCCGTCTGCGTTGTATGAGGAGACGGCCGCTCCGGTCAAAGACGCACAGATGGACCACGATGTGATAAAGATCCCTGGGGATCTTTTCACCGCGGCGGATCTGCCTTCCCACGAAGCGCCTGTTTATGTCGTAAAGGTCAAAGTGTTCCATCGGCCGTTATTCTGCCGTCGGGCTGTTGCAGTTCATCACATAGTGGAGCGAGAAACCTTCGAACTGTTTGCCGGCTTCCTCGCAGAGCATCTTGAGGAAAGCGAACATCTGGACGACGTCGCCCTCAAACTTGACGGCATAGGCTATGTCGCTTATGGAAAGCTCGCCGAACAGCACGTCATAGCTGTCAAAGATGTTCCTTATGAAGTCAAGACCCTTTTCTCTGTTGGATCCGTCGGGACTCAGCTTCAGCCGGCACTTGACCTGGAAAGATTTCTCCACCAGCATGTTAGGTTCGCCCATGATGTGTTCCGGCACGGTTATCGAGGTTGGGATATCGTCATAGATCTCACCCTCCACAGCCATATGCACTCCGTCTGCGTATGCGTTGATGAAAAGGCCCCTGAGAGCATCGATGACACTGTCGAGAGGTCCCCGGTAGACGGTGGAGATCGCATCCGTGGCAGAATATACCGCGGAGGTGTCCGTCCTCTCGAGAGCTCCGAGAATTATGTCGATAAAGCCGTCCGCCATCGGATACAGCGAGAATCTGGTCCCAAAGTTTTTCATTTATCTTCAGCTCCTTCTGATCGTTTTCTTTTCCCGATTATATCACAGGGCGCAGCTATTTGTCTTTATCCCGTCTCGGTGATATAATGGATAAAAACGAGGAAACAGGAATGGAATACAGAAGATTCGGCAACACGTTGATAATAAGGCTGGACCCCGGCGAGGAGATACTAGCAGGGCTCAAAAAGGCGGCCCTGTGCGAAAAAGTAAAACTCGGAAGGGTCAGCGGAATAGGCGCGACCAACAATTTCACGGTGGGTGTGTATGATCTTGATAAAAAGGTCTTCGTGCCTCACACATACACCGGTCCCCACGAGATAGTTTCGCTCTCCGGCTCAGTCAACACGATGAACGGGGAGTACTACTCTCACCTGCATATGAGCGCAGGCAATTCTGACAATATCGTTTACGGGGGACATCTCAGCGAAGCGACGGTCAGTCCCACCTGCGAGATCTTTCTGGAAGTGATCGAAGGTTCGGTAGACAGAGAAAAAGACCCTGAGACAGGGATCAACATATTCAAGTTCGAGGA
>JAEEGL012307642.1_pt1 | contig 13896 bp, 9 predicted proteins | sample 9134231 | NCBI WGS metagenome assembly JAEEGL01 (sample SAMN16246548, study PRJNA631951) | gut metagenome | biome: gut microbiome; feature: rumen; material: fiber-attached | host: Bos | place: Iran: Karaj | collected 2018-10
ATTTCTATTGTTTCACTATCTTCATTATCATCCATTTCTGTTATATTTGTATTTATTGTTCCACTTACTATATTTACTGGTTTCATTTTATTTATTATTCATATTTAAAATTTAAAATTATTTATTTATCTTTCATATTTTTGTTTTTTTTGAAATTTATTAATATTTAATTTGATTAATTAAAAGCAATAGATTTTAAAAATATTATTTAATTGATTTAAATTTATATTCAAATGAATGAACTAATTGAATATATAATAGAAAATGAAGTTGTTCAAATTGAAAATAATACCATGATTTTAAAAGAAAATAATGAAAATAATAAAATAATAAAATGTTATAAAAGTTTTGATAATATTGATTCAATAATTGCAAACAATTTAAATATAATAAAAATAAATAAGGAATTTTGGTTAAATTTTACAAATTTAATTAACATAAATTTAGATGATAATAAAATTTATAAATTTTCAAAATCTCTTTTTGATTTATCAAATTTACATAAATTAAGTTTAAATAAAAATTTAATAACATTAATTCCTCACAATATATCAAAATTAAAAACTTTAGAATATTTTTCAATTAATAATAATAAAATAGTATTAATCCCAAATCCTTTAATTAAACTAATAAATTTAAATTATTTAGATATATCATTTAATAAAATAAAAGAATTACCAATTGAAATAGGTTTAATGGAATCACTTAATTCATTAAAAATAATTGGTAATGAAATTGAAAAATTACCAACTACATTAAGTCAATTATCTCAATTGAAATATGTTGAATTTGAATGGTTTAATTATATTATTAATGAACCTAATATAATTTATAATAAAACATTATCATTATTCAAATCTTTATTTAATAAAAAACAATTATATTGTAATTTTAATGAATTTATTAAACAATTAAATAATAATAATAATGAAATAGATTATACTTTAATATTATATTCATCGATTCAAAATAATTATATTGGACTAGTTAAAATATTATCAAATAATTCAGAGAAGTATAAAATCAATTTAACTCAAAAATATAATAATAATAAACCACCTTTAATTTATTCACTTTCTCTTTCAAAAAATATAAATGAAAAAATATCAAAAATAATTTTTAAAAATTTAAATTTTGAATTATTCTCAAAAAATGAAAAATTGAATTATTTAACTAAAGCAATTCGTTCAAAAAATATATATTTAATAAAAGAAATATTAAAAACAATTAAGGATGAAAATGAATTAATAAATGATACTGAAATGACTCCATTTCATTATATATTTGCAAACTTTGATAACGAATTAGCAAAATCTAAAATAATTGCAAATTTATTTTTTAATATATGTTCAAATAATATATTAAATCATTTAAGTAATGAAGGATGGGGTGCAATACATGTTGCAACAAGAAGACAAAGTACTCAGTGTTTAAAATGGATTATTCATCAAAATAAATATAATAAATCTAAAAAAAAATTTCTAATTAATTTAAAAGGAAAAGAAAATTGGACACCATTACATATATCTTTAAATAGTAATAATATTCAAATAACTAAATTATTAATTGAAAATGGAGGGAATGTTTTTAATAGAACAACTGGGAATAAAACTCCTAGAAATATATGTAGTAATAATGATATTCCTAATCTTATTTCAAAATTACTTATTTCTGAAGAAGAAAAATATTTAAATGAAAAATATAATAATAATGAAGACGAATATGAAATTGCTAAAAAAAATAAAAAAATTATTTATAATAATCCTTCAAAGGCTAATATTAATTTTTATAAAGAAATTTTTGTTAATAAAGATTCTTCACTTTTTGAAATATGTGAAGCTATTAATAATTTAAATTTTTCAATTCTTACTCCAATGGTTAAAAAAAAATATACAAATGAAGATATAGCTTTTTATGTTGAAAGAACTATATCTAGTTTTGATTTGTCATTAAATAATAAAAAAAATTATATTTGTATTTCTGCTTTCAGTAATTTAGCAATTTGTTTAAAAAATACTTTAATTGCCAAAGTATATAATAATTGCTTAAAAAAAGAACAAAAAATATGTGACATTATCAAAAATGATATGTTAAATTGTATAGAAATTTTAAGTAAAATATCTCCACTAAAATCAAATTCTTTGAAAATGAATGTACAAAGTAATAAAAATAAAAAAAAAAATGTGAATATTATAAGTATAAAAAATATAAACACACGTCCTCTAAATTTAAATGATGAAATTAATTCTAGTATTGAAAATTTATCAAATTCAGAAAAGAGGAGTAAAAAAACAAATACAAATGTATCCAATGAAAGTTGTAATATTTTAGATTCATCAGCATCAATGTCTCAAGTTTCACATTATGATATTAAGTGAAATAATAAATAAATAAAAATAAAATTATTTTATTCTAAAAATAATACATTTTAAAATTCAATAAAATAAATTATTTTAAAATTCTGTCACTTCTAAATATTTTCTTTGATGTAACCAACACATTCCTCCATTTCTCTTATTAAATTTAACAATAAAAACACAACCTAATTTATCAAAAATAATTAAATCTTTTTTTTCATCAAAATAAAATAAAATAATTTCATTTTCAAGAACTCTTTCATCTTTATATTTAGCATAACTATCTTTATATTTTCTTCCCCATTTATGTCTAATAGCTTTAAAAATAGTCTTAACTTTTGAAGGTTTCTTTTTTCCATAATTATAATAATCTTGATCATCATCTTCACTTGTTTTAGCTTTAATATTTAAATGTCTTCTTAATAAAGGATAAATATGAAAAGTTTTTTGATCACTTAATAAACACATAAATTTTGCTTCATGATCGAATTCAATTCCAACTATTTTAGCATTACTATATCCTCTCCATAAATATTTTCTTGCTTTATAACTTAATAAAGAATAAATATTTATTTTATCACCTGATCCTGAAACTACTGCTAAAAATTTACATAATGGTGATACTGATATATATTGTATTGATTCAAAATCTGAACATAATGTATGTTGACTGTATAATATTTTCTTACTCTTTTCATAATTTTTCATTCTTATTTTATATATTTTTATTATTTTGTTATTCATATTTGATATATATGATAATGTAATTTTTTGTTTTATTGAATTTATTGATATAAAAACTTTTTTTCCATTTATATCTGAAAATTGATATAATAGTTTTAAGTCTAATAAATAAAACATTAATATTTTATGATGAAGAATTATAAATAAAGTATTTTCTACAATTGTTATATTATATATCTTGTCTTCTATATCATTTGGATTGTAATTTATTTTTATTTTTGCTATTTTTTCTTTAGTTTGAATATTATAAAATATAAGTTCATCATATGGAAACATTTCATTTCCTTTTTTTCCTACAATAACACAAATATTACTTCTATAATATGGATAACATATATCAATATTAGGGAGTTCATCTCCTAAATTATCAGCAAATTCTTTAAAATTTTTTGTATCAAAAAAATTAACTTTTCCTTTTTGAATTAAAGATAATATAGATTTATCTTCATTAAGAAAACATTTTTCAATATTTAATTCTTCATTTATTTCAATGAAGTCATCAATAAAATCATTCATTAATTTAAATTATATATAATGAATTATTAATTGAAAAAAGAATTAATAAAAAAGAAATAAAAGTATTATTAAGATTCATTTTTTATAATAATATATTATAAATTTAATATTTCAATAATTTATTTTTTATAATTAAAAAAATAAATTTAATTTTTAAATGGATGAACAAAATAAAAAAATATATGAAAAAGTACTTCAATTATTAAACGATGCTGATTACACAAAACAAAAATTAGCAAATATTACAAAAGAAGAATTAAAACCTATTTTCAGAGAAGTATATGGTGAATTTGGTACATTAGGTCCTTTACTAAATTCGCAAAAAGAAATATGGAAAAAGGCAGCAGAAGAAATAATGAATGAAAATAAAGTAAAAGATGAAGAAAAATTAATGAAAAAAGAATTATCAGATATAAATATAATAATAGAAGATTCAAAAGTAGATCAATTAAATAGTGAAGATTATGATGATTTAATTCAACCAGAATTTCCAACTGAATATAATGATATTATTCATTCAAAAAGAATTGAAAAATTAGCTTTACAATTAGAAAATGAAAGAAAAGAAGAAGCAAAAATTAGAAATGAATTTGAAAATTTGATAGAAAATGAAATTAGAAATAGAGAAGAAATGAAAGAAAAAATAAGAATAAATTTAACTGATGATTCTGATAAAATGTCACTTGAAGAAAAAAGAAAGGAAGAAAAAAGAAATATGAAAAAGAGAATTAAAGATAATAAATATATGAAAAATGATGAGTTTCTTTTATTACTATGTTTAATGAGGAAAAAAAAAGAACAAATGTATGAAAATAATCCATATATAGTAGATTTTTCAATAACTTTAGATTCAGTTTACCAATCAAAAAAAGAAGAAGATTTAGAAGAAGAAAAAGAATTATTTAATTACTTTGATTATGATTTAAATAAATTTATTGATTAATTTAAAAATTGTAAATAAAAATTTTTTTTTTTTAAATATTAATTTATTCAAAAAATACATTAATTATAATATTTTTTTGATATATATTTCAATGAATAATTTTTCCAAATAGAATTTGATTATATCCAAATCCAGAATCTTTAATAGTTAAATTTACATCTTCATGAGTTTTATAAGGAAAATTTTCATAAAGTATAACATGATTTAAAGTAGGAATTTCACTTTGAATATATTTAACAATATCTCCAATTTTATTATAAGGAGCAAATTTTCTATTATACATTTTCCCATTAACATTAATATGAAAAGAATAACCATTTTCTGGTTCAGGTGGGATTTCTCTTTTTAATTGAGCAGCATACTCAAGTAAACTTAATTCATAAGCTTGTCTAATTTGATCATCTTCATATTCCATATTATTCATATTATTATAATTTGAATCAACCATATAACCAGTACCACTAAATGCTTTAAATTTATTTTCTTCTTCTTCTTTTTTTTTTTTATCTTCAATATCTCTTTGTTTTCTTTTTTCTTTTTTTAAATTTTGAGATTCAACTATTTCATCAAATGAAACTAATCTTTGATGGTTTTGTAAATTTTGATAAAATTCTCCATTAATAGGAGGTAATTTAGGTAAATTTTTAACTAAGAAATTAGTATATCCAATATCTTCAGCTCCTTGAATAAAGGCACCTAAATAAAAATCACTTATTATTTCTGGTCCTGGATATTGATTTGTTGAATTTAAATTAAACCATATACCATCAATTTTTCTTATTGAAAACCAATGAGTTGAAGAATTAAAAATTAAAGCTTCGAAATTTTGATTTTTTTCTAAAAGAGATATTGCTTCATGGGTTTTTAAACTTATTACTTCACAACCTAAACTATTTAATGCTTGTGTTAATACTTGAATGTTGTAATTTCCACTTAAATCTACATTATTATGATTTGAATTTTGTCTTCCAAGTAATGATTGTTCTCTTTTATCTAATTCTATTCCTATTTCACTTAATGATACAATGTCAAAATATGGTCCTTGAAGTAATGAATTTATACAATGCATTCCACATAAACGATCATCTGATTGTTTTTCAAAATATACTAAACGATTAAATTTTGGGGACGTTTCTTTTTGTCCATACATTTTTTAATTATAAATTTATTTTTTTTGAATATTTTTAACTGATATTATTTTAAATAGTTAATTAGAGATATTCATATTAAATAATATTATATAAATAAAATAAATAAAAAAAAAATACAAATTTAATAAATAAATAAAAAAAAAATTACTTTTATTTAAAAAAAAAATTTTAATCATCATTTTCTTCTCTTTGTCTTTTCATAAGCATAGTTCTATTAACTAAATTACCATTTTCATCTTCAAACTCTTCTTCATATTCAGGTTTAAATTCTTCTTTTTTTTGATCTTCAAGTAATTTATTTTGTAATCTCAAAGCATCTTCAATAGTAGTAACTTCTTTAAATTGTAAAGTATTAGGTAATTTTAAACTTTTCATTCCAGCAGCGTGTCTCCATTCTTGAAAATGATGTTCAAAACTTCTTCTTCCCCAATAAGAAGCACCACCGCAAATTTCGCATTTATATTCAACTCCCAAACCATGAATTTTAAATAACCAATATGGAATTGGTTTACCATCCCAACCTATTGGTATATTTTTTGGATTATATATTTTTTTTGTATCACTTTCTGCAATTTCTAATTTTTTTATTTCATTTTCGTTTATTATATCTGCTTCTAATTCTATATAATTCATTGTTTGCTTTTTTCGAATTTGATTTTTTGTATTTTGAACTATGTCATTTAAGAGATCTTTATATTTTGATATTTGAAATTCGTAATAAGAAATTGAACGAAGATTTTCATATTTTGAAATTGGAAATAAAGATGGATCTTTTTCTTTTTGATTTTGTTTTTTTAAATGTTTTTTACTTTTTAAATGATATTCAAAAACAGTTTTTTTTGAAAATGATTTTTGACATATTTCACAATAAAATATTTCAATTGGATTTTCATTTTCATCTATTTTTATATTTGTATTATTATCATTTGAATTTTCTGAATTATTATTATTGTCTTCTTTATTATTATCATTTGTTTCTTTTTTATTTTCATTTTCTTTTTTTTCATTTGAATCTTCTTCTTCTTTTTCTAATCCTTCCCATCCTGGAATTTCTCTATTTTCCCAATCAGTATCAAATTTAGAATCAATAATATCTTGAATTTCATTTATATTTGCTAAAGGTTGAATTTTAATAAAAAATTCTTTTAAATATTTACAACAATTTTTAATATATTCTTGATAATCATTTTGTAATTTAATTTTAATTGGAATTTTTTCAAAGTCACCAAATGAATTTATATAACTTAAATAATCAATATCTTTTTCATTATTTAATTGATAAATTCCTTTTATATTTATAAATTGTTGATATAATGTATACATATCAAGACAATTTCCTTTATTTTCATCAACTGAAAAATTTGATTTATTATTAACTTCATCTAAATATTTATTAAATATTTTATCACCTGTTATATTTTCATTAACATCATTTCCAGTAATTTGTCTTTTATTAGTTTGTTTTATTTCTTTTAATTTTTCATAAAAATTAATCCATACATCTACTTTTTTTTTATTTGAATTTATATTATTTTTTTTTAATAAACATAATGTAGAATCTAAATAATTTTTTTTTCCTAATAAAACTAAATTTTCTTCTTTAAATAAACCTGATTCATCTTCATAATATGTTAATAATTCCTTTGATAAATTTTGTATTCTATCTATACATTTTTTAATAATCATTTCCGCAAAAACTCTTTCTTTTGGATTTTTTTCTTTATAAGAAATCCCTTTTGCAAGTGCTTTTTCTAATTGTTCAATTTCTTCATGTTTACTTCTGATTATTTCTAAAATAGTATTTGACATTAATTTTATTAAAAAAAAAAGAATTCGAATAAAATTTAAAAAATAATATTATTAAATTAAATTTCCAAAATTGAAATTAAAATGGGTCTTAAACATTCTATTCATGATATTAATGTATATAATGCTGTAAGTTATAATGATGGTATAATTCCAATAAATCAAATGAATAAAATAAATACAGTATATTCACATATGAAAAATCAATTTGATATGCCTACAAAACGTTTAATGAGTAAAAATCGTATTAATACAACAAGATTTACAAAAAAAAATCTAGCAAGATTCTCAGATATTTTATTAAGAACAACATCAAAACGTCCAAATATACCTGATAATATAGAACAAGAAAAAGAAAGTTTTAAAATAATAAAAATTGATAATAAAGAAAGAAATGATGAAAAATTAATAAATGATTGTTTACTATCACATTTCTTTATGCAATATTTAAATAAACAAGCAAGAATTGCAATAATAGAAGAAATGTCTTTAATTCAAATTGATAAAAATAATTATATATTTAAACAAGGTGATATTGGAAATTATTTTTATATATTACAAAGTGGTTTAGCTCAATTATTAGTAAATAATAAAAAAGTAAAAATATTAAGAAGTGGAGAAAGTTTCGGTGAATTAGCATTATTACATGATGCACCTCGTTCAGGTACTATAAAAGCAATTACTGATTGTTTTCTTTGGACATTAGAAAGAAAAAATTTTAGAAAAATAGTAGAACATATTACAAAAATTAATTATGAAGAAAATTTAAAATTTATAGAAAATGAAAGTATACTTTCACATATGGAACAATATCAAAAAACAATTTTATCTACTAATATAGTAAAAGAAGAATTTCCAAAAGGTAGAATTATAGTTAAAAAAGGTGAAATATCAAGTTGTTTATATATAATTAAAAATGGTTGTGTTGAATGTATTGATGATAATGGAATTATTATAAGAACTTTAAAAGAAGGTGATAATTTTGGTGAAAGAAGTATATTAATTGATACTAAAAGAACTTTAGATGTTGTTGCTAAAACTGATTGTATTTGTTATTCTATTTCAATTGCTACTTTGAAAAGTATGTTAGGTGAAAAATATAGAAGTTTTTTATATTTAAATTTTATGAAAACTGCTTTTAAAAATTCGAAATTATTACATAATTTAAATACTTATTTTGTTGAAGATGTTTTTCAATTTTTTGAAGCTGTTAATTTAGGAAGTGATAATGTTGCTTTTCCTATTAAACATAATAAATCATCAAGTATTGTAGTAGTAATTGATGGTCATTTAATAAATGTAAGAATATATATATTTAAATTTATTTTTATTTATTTATAGTCTAAAACAGGAGAAATAATGTTTACTAGAGGTGATATTCTTTTTGAAAAAGATTTATTTTATTTATCAAAAGAAAAATTAACATATGCACTTTTTCCTCATCCTGATGCTTTATTTTTAGAAGCAAAAACAGATTTAGTATTAAATTATCTTCAATGTATGAATTTTAATGAAGTTATTACTAAAAGTGAAGTTATTGATACATTATCAACAATTAGTTTTTTTAAAAATTTACCTCAAAGTAAATTATCAAGTATTTCTGCTATGATTAGATTACAAAAATATAAATCTGGACAAAAAATTCTTTCTGAAGGTGGGGCAGCAAAACATTTTTTTATTGTTAAAGTTGGAGAAATTAATGTATATTCAAATGGAAAATTTATAAAAACTTTATATCCAAAAGATTATTTTGGTGAAAGTTGTTTATTAAATGATGAAATAAGAACTAATTCAGTTGTTTCTAAAGGTTATTCTGAATTATATTTTTTATATAAAGATGACTTTTTAAAAATAATTGATAAAAATATGAAAAAATTTCTTGAAAATAGATTATTATTACAAGATGATAAAATAGAATTAGAAGATTTATATTACATAAGAGAATTAGGTGTTGGGAATTATGGTCATGTATCTTTAGTTTTCTGTAAAAAAAATTTAATATTTTATGCAATAAAAGCAATGAATAAAAAGCAAATATTATATGATAATATGTCAAATAATTTAGAATTAGAAAAAGATATTATAACTCATTTAGATCATCCATTCATAGTAAAATTAGTTAAATTTCTAAAAGATAATAATAATATATATTTACTAATGGAATATTTACCAGGATCTGAATTATTTGATGTAATAAGAGAAATAGGTTTATTAAATAAAAAACAATCAATTTTTTATGCATCATCAATGTTACTTGCAATTAATTATTTACATGAGAGAAAATATATATATCGTGATTTAAAACCAGAAAATATAATAGTAACAGAAAATGGATATATAAAATTAATAGATTTTGGTACATCAAAAAGAATAGAAGATAGAACATCAACAATAATAGGCACACCACATTATATGTCACCAGAAGTAATATTAGGTGAAGGATACTCATTTCAAATTGATTTTTGGTCAATTGCAATTTGTATTTATGAATTTATATGCGGAGGAGTACCATTTGGTGAAACTGCAGATGATCCTATGAAAATATATATTTCTATTATAAAAGATAAATTAGAATTTCCTAAATTTATAAGAGATAAAGAATTTATGTTATTAATTAAACATATGTTAGAAAAAAATCCTTTAAATAGATTAGCAAAATTTGATGCTATTAGAAAACAATTATGGTTTAATGGATTTGATTGGGATGAGTTAATAACTTTAAATATGAATCCACCTTATATTCCTAAAAATATTATTATACCTAAAATTACTTTAGAAGATATTGAAAAATGTGATTTAAATGAAAAGAATGAAATGGAAAATAATAAAAATGAAATTAATTCATTTATGACTACTGTTGATAAAGATTTAGATAAAAATTATTTTAAAAATAATAATGTGAATATTATTAAATATACAAATTATATTAAAAACATTTCTAAAGAATGGATAACTGAAAAAGAATTATTTTTTTCAGAAGAAGAATTAGAAAAATATAATTTATGGTTTGAAAACTTTTAAAAATATATCAAAAACCAAAAATTATAAAATTATAAATTCAAATAATAAAATATCCCAAAAAAAAAAAAAAATAACGAATAAATATATTAATAATAAATAATTTAAAATTATCAAAAAACAAAAAAAAAAAAAAACAAAATATTAAAAATAAAAAATGGGAGGGTGTCAAAGTGAAGAAGCAATAATATCAAATTTAGAACCAGCAAAACCAAAAAGAGAAAAGCCAAATTCTCCATGTTTAGACCCAGATTTTCCAGATATGCCAGAATGGGAAGGTGAAAAATATAAAGGAATAGGAATAAAAAGAATGAAAGGATATATTTGTGATTTACCAATAGATGAATTGATAAAAAAAAGAGAGGAATTTTGGAGTACAAAATGTAGAGTAAATTATATTTGGCAAATAATTCAACAAGCTTGTGTATATGATGAATATAGAGCAAATATAGTTTTGCAAAAATATGATATTAAATGTGCTGACGGTTGTATTAATCATTTAATTGATTCGAATGGAAATGATTATTATATTCCTAATTATTGTATTAATGATCCTTATTTTGAAAAATTTTTAAGTGAAGAAGAAAAAGATGATGAGGAAACTATAGAAGTTTTTCTTTTTGAAGTTAGTAAAAATATTAATTTGAAAATTAGAATATCTAATCATAGAACTGGGAAAGAATTAAAACAAGCTTTTATTAAATCTGCTAATTTTGATAGTAATTGTATATTGAGGTTGTTTTTTTCTGGAATGGAGATTAAAGATGAACATTATTTATATCAACATAAGTTAAAAGATAATTATAAAATACAAGTAATGAAAATTAATTAGGTTCGTTTTTTTGATATATTTTTTGTTATTTATTATTTTTTTTTTTGTTTATGTTTTAAAATTATTTTCAAATAAATATATTTTTTTATTTGAATTTTTGTTTTAAATTTTCATTAATAATAAATTATATTTGATTTATAATATTTAGGCAAAATAAATTATATTGACACTATTTTTTATTATTTATAATAAGTTTAAATAAATAATATATTTAATCTTTTATATATTTTAATAAAATAAAATGATTTCCATACAAGATATAAGTCAACCATCTTTTTTAGATTTAAACCAAAGAGACGATTTTATTTTTAGATGTAATAGATGTGGTTCTATTCTATTAATTGAATTTAAGAAAAAAAATAATAAAATTGAAATATTTACAAAATGTAGAAATAATCATCAAAATATATATTCTTTAAATAATTTTATAACAGAAACAAGTAAAACCAATTATAATTATATTTGCTGTTCACAATGTAGATGTGAAAGAAAAAATGATTTATTTTATTATTGCTTTCATTGTAAATTATGTTTTTGTGAAAAATGTCAAAAAAAACATAAAAATATTATTAAGAATAATAATATTATTCCAATAGATAATTTAGATTCAGATTGTGAACTTCATAATGATAAAATAATAGGATATTATGAAAAAAATCATGAATATAAAAATTTGTGTTTAAAATGTAGTAATATGGTTGAAAATAAAATAAACAATATAAAATATTTAATTTTATTAACTGATGAAGAAGAACAAAAAATAAATGATAAATTTGTTGAAGAGCAAAATATAATATATACTTATGAAAAAGAAATAAAACATTATGAAAAAGAAATTAAACAATTAGAATTAAAAAATAAAGAGTTAAAAAAAAAAAAAAATGAATTACAAATTATATTAGAAATTGAGAAAAAATTATATAATTTTTGTATAAATGAATGTAATGAAAATAAATATTGTTATGAAATATTGAAAAATGTTAGAAATTTTTTAAATTTTAAATTTGATAAATGTAGTCAAGAACAAATAATTCCTCCTATAATTGGAAATGAAATTATTTTACAAGAAAATATTAAAAATTCAAAACTTTTAAATAAAGTTTTATGTATAAATGAAACATGTAAACAAATTTTACAAATTGAAGATGAAAATTATTCATTAATAACATTAAATATGTCTCAACCAAATCATCATGAAAAAAAAAAAAATAACAATTTGTTCTATTATATTCCATTATATGGAATAACTCCAACTATTCAAAATATACTTTCTAAAAAAATCTGTGAATTTGAACAAAAAGAAATAAAAGAATTATTATTAAAGTCACATAATAATATTCAATTATCTTCATCTGAATTATTTATTGATAAATATTCTGGTATATATTTTATTTATCCAATTAATAATTCATATGATACATATATTCGTTTATATATTTTTTCAAAAAAAAAAAATTCTTCATTCCCAAGGATTCTTTTGTTTGATAAAAACATTTCTTTTAAGGATTTTCAAAAGCAAATTTTTTTTTACTTAAGAAAATATTTAAAACTTCCTAGTCAGAATGAATATGAAGAATTAAAAAGAAAATTAAATAATCTTGATTCATTTTATAATTTTTTTTCATTTGTAAATAAAGAATATTTGAAATTATTTGAAAAAAATGATGAATTCAATGATTTTAAAAACAATTTACCTTTTAGAATTTTTATTCAAAATCAAACAAATAAAAACGAAAAATATATATTATGGGATTCAAATCATTTTGGAAATGAAGAATTAAAAACTAATGATTCAATTAAAGCAATTATTCAAAAAATAATAGAAGAGAATCATTTTCTATTTGTGCAATTTAATTCATCTAATTATTTGAATGATAATGAAGAATTGGATAAAGTTAAAATCAATTATTTAGAAAATAATTTAATTCATATAAGTTTAGATAATAATTCAAAAGATAAAAAAATTAGATGTCCTTATTGTAATACAATTAATGAATTTAAATTTAATAAAAAATTATCAAATTATTATATTTTTATTTTTGACAATAAAATTAATTATCAATATCCATTATTTTTTAAAAATAATCAAGGACAATATTTCCTTTATGAAAAAGATGAGATTAAAAATAATTTTATTTTATCTCAAATGAATAATGAAAAATTAAATGAATTAATTAACTCTAATAAAATTTTATGTTTTAAAAAAATAGAAAATGAAAAAACATTGTTAGATGAAATAATTAAGGATACATAAGTCATATAAAAGATTTAAAAGAAAAAAATAATCATTTAAAAAATGTCTTTTTACATTAAGTTCTATTTTAATAAGACCAAATAATTAAGAATAAAATAAGAAATACTATTCTATATTAAAAATATAAACATTTATTAAAAAATTTCTTACTCAATATTTATATTCTTTCTACAAATGGGACATTCTTTTTTTATATTTAACCAGTTATCAATACAATCAGCATGAAATAAATGATTACAATATGTAAGATAATATGGTTTATTATAATAATTTAA
>JAEEGL015010105.1_pt1 | contig 13896 bp, 8 predicted proteins | sample 9134231 | NCBI WGS metagenome assembly JAEEGL01 (sample SAMN16246548, study PRJNA631951) | gut metagenome | biome: gut microbiome; feature: rumen; material: fiber-attached | host: Bos | place: Iran: Karaj | collected 2018-10
ACAATCTGCGTCTTTTTCGGATTCAGAATGATTCCTTGTTTAGCATACTCGGCAAATAAAGCGTCCCGTATTTTAATCAGGTCTTCTTTTGAACGCATAATCAAAACAGAATCGTCCATGTATCGTTCAAATTCCTTTATGTGCCAAACGTCTTTGATTAAATGATCTATTTTTGACGGATACGCAATCGCTGATATCTGGCTGTCTTCCGGGCCAATATACAAGCCTTGTGCGCCGGTTCCGGTCACAAAGGCCCTGCACAGCCGGTTAAGCCGCTGATCATGGAAATGCCGGTCATATACTTCAAACATCGGCCCATGCTGAATATTGTCAAAGTATTTCCGAAAATCAATCACAAGCACGTATCCTTCATTGTCCCGGTATTTACGCCAGTATCGGTGAAGCATAGTAGCACATCGGTCTATAGCGAATGAAATACCTTTTCCATCGAGGGACGCGCCATTGTCATAAATTAAGCCGTTGGAAAGGATCGGAACCATAGCGTTAGTACATACAGACCGCCGTATCACACGTTCGGCATAATGCAGACTGTGAACGTCCCGCAATTTGCCGCGTTCAACGATTTTGAAATTGTAATAACCCTGTCTGGTATCCTTTCCTTCCGCAAGTAAACGGTGAGATTGTCGCGCATTCCGAAACGAGCGCATATTGTACCGTGCCACGCTTCCTTTCCACATGACTCCTTTTCTCGCGGCCCAATTCGCTTCCATGATTGCGGAAACACTTGTGCAACGATCATAGTTGTCATATTTCCCAATACGGGCGGCTCTATGCGCGTCCCGTTTAGCCTTGCGCCTTTGGTAACGTGCCTCGTGTCTTTCAGCGCTTGTCATAGTGGGATAGACACCTCGTAGAGCGTTATTGTTGGAGCGCGTTGTAAACTCCATAGCGGCAATGGCCATGAAACCGGGTACTCGGTGAACGTTTCCAACGAACGGAAGGTCTTTCGTTCACCTCCTATCGCTATCCCCGGCCATGCAAGAAGCGTCCGGCCAGCCGCATCAAGGCCCCCGTTTTACCGAGGGTACTCCGTACTCCCTTTGATACGGAATATGTGTATTTACCCTTTACGGGAGGGTTATCCTCTCCTTCCAAACAAAGTCCCGGCACTGCTTTCCGTCCTCGCCGCGTGTAGCTTTGCCACCCGCCCCTGCAGGACTTACTCGGTCTGGCCTTATTGGTAGTTCGTTGGAATCAGACGGGGCCGCGATTATCGTTGGACGCGTTGTTGTTGTTGACATTGCCGTTGTTGTTGACATTAACAAAGTTCGTGGAATTCCCGGATGTGGCTGAGAGTGTCCACCAGTTATTGCGGCCATTGAACAGACGTACAGAGAATAACCCAATCAGTTGATTAGTTTTGTGGATTTTCGCCACGCAACGAGAAGCGGTCTTGCCCGGTCAATCAGTTCCCCGCATTCCTCAATGATACCCGGCAAAGGTCTGTCCGCGTCTATGCGCCCTTTGAACAGGGTTTCTATCAGGTACAATAGCTGATCGTCAATCATATCAAGATTATCAATCGCCGCTTTGATCATTGCTTTCCGATCTTCCACGTATTGCGGTTTGCTCGGATAGGTGTTAAAAGCAACGATGATATGATCTATCAGGTGACGCGCTATTTCCAATGTAGGGAATGTGAAAATCGGCCTGTACCGTTTAGGAACAATGTTTTCGTTCATAAGGGCAACGGTCAATTTTGATCGTAATTCATACGAGGTTCGGTAAAATTCCATCTCGGATATCTTCCGAAACCGGGCAAGCACACTACTCATTGCGTAAGCGTGATCCTTTCATTATGCCGCCCACAAGGGGCGGCGGGTCTTGATAGTGTCAGGTGACGCGGAAGCAGACGGGGCCGCGATAATCGGAGGACGCGCTGCGGTTGGTGACAAAGCCGTAGTTGGTGACAAGAACAAAGGTCGTGGAAAGCCCGGATGCGGCCGAGAGTGCCCACCAGTAATTGCGGCCAATATTCCGGTTCATGTTCTGCGCGAACAGCGGATACTGGACAAAGCCCATAGCGCCGTACTTGTTGTTTCCCCAAATAGGAGCACCGGCAACTTCAAATTCAGACGGAAGCCACAGTTTACCCGCATTCACCCAGCCGCCAGCGGTATCGTCCGTCTGAATACCGGAAGCAGAGAACCGTTTCGGCAGATACAGGCGCTTTTCAACGATAACGTTTTTAAGCGCAGTGGGGAGGTAGTAGTACACACCGCCCTCGGTGTAGTCCACAGCTTCCAGCGCAGGATCGTTCCCGGTTCCGTTCGGGACGCTTCCGGCCAGACTGTTGAGGAAATGGTAGCCATTGGAAACCAGCCACGGATGCTCCTGTGTCGCACAGGAAACAATGATTGCCGCCTGATCTGCCGGAGCCGTGGTAAATGTGATCGTGTGGGTGGTCGCGTCATAGGTATACGCCGTGGTAGCAGTCCCACCAACCTTAACCTCCGTAATGGACGGGAACGGTCTGGTAAGGACGAACGCGGTAGTAGTACCATCACCGGTCAGGTTCTCCGAGCTCGGCAGACCGTTGTTAAAGTTCTTCAAGTTCATCTTGAAGGTAGTCGGCCATACGGACGCGGAAATGAAATCAATGTGGTTAGGAACAGCAGAATCACCGTATCCCTTATACGTGTTGATACCGGCAATCCGAGCATTAAACTGCTGATTGTTGGTACACGTGACCGGGATATAATCGCCCACGTGGAGCTTGCTGAAATTCCCGGCAGAAATCCGCGCGTGAATCCACGCCCACGGGTCAGAATAGCCTGCAATCTCGGATGCAAACTGGGTTGTCAGGTTCACACCGGGATAGTACCGGTCATCGCCGCAACCTTTAATGTCACCGACATTGCCGTTGAGGCTGATCTGGTCAACATAGTTAGCCATGAAAGAATCACCCTTTCTTTAAGTGAAATTGATGTTGAGCGCATTACCGGAAAGCTCTAAGTCAAGTTCCCGTTCGGTAATACCCGCTGTAAACGTGCCGTTCGTTATATCCGCGTCAAGAATCTTGTCACCAACATAACCGGTACGCACGAAAAGGGTACTGTTTTCAACATAGATGTTTCCGAGCTTTGCCGCTTCCTCCGATGCTTTATCCGCATATTTCCGGGCAAGCCCAAAGAAAATAAGGATAAGCTGGAGGACTCTGTTAAATGTCATCTTCATCCGATCTCGCCCTCCAATTTACTGAGGAATGAACGCGCCGGACTCGTTCGCAATGTAGACCTTTGCGTCCGCATCTCCGACAACGTAAAGTAAGGAGAAAGGCGCAAAAACCTGATTTGCGGTCATGCCCGTTACATTTGCGCCGTTCGTGGGAAGCGGGGAAGGTACGGTATCAGAAAGAATCATAGCCTGTATGATCTCCGTTCCATCTGCCCTGACACCCACGCGTTCCGCGCTAACTGCTCGCATTGATGTTCCCTCCTTTCTCCGGGAATTGCGCTGTATAAAAACAGCGCGGATCTGGCGCGTCCCGTCTTCCACCCCTCCGTGTAGCCGTTCCGCGCTTTTATCATCCGCACCGTTGCGCCGAAGTTATGTTCCGATTGCCAGCCAGCAAATAGTTCTTGCTGTGGTATTTGATCCGGCTGTACAAACCGAAAAACCGGTTGTTGATCTGTCCTTTGTCTTAATCACGTTGATACCGGATGTTGCCGCGTCATCTGTGTATGTACAGAGGACAACGGGCGTACTGGAGAACGTTATCCCGTAGCTCACGGAAGCCCATGAAGACGTTATGCTTTTCGTTCCCCATGCGTACTTGAACGGAAGTCTATCTTTGTTAAGTGTGCCGGAAGTGATATTACTCGCCGCATGGTTATGCGAAGATGCCGCCGCACCGAGGTTCGTTCGTGCATCTGCCGCCGATGTTGCTCCCGTTCCACCTTTGGAAACGCCTAACGTTCCGTTAAGGTTATCGAGTGTGTGATTGTGGTTAGATGCCGCCGCACCGATAGCCGCTGGAGTTATTCCAAGGTTTGACCGCGCTGTACCCGCATCTGTTGCACCCGTGCCGCCGCGATCAATCGGAACCGTGCCATTCAGCTTTGTGTCACCGTGATAAATGTCCCAGTCTTCACTGATCTCTATTGCGTTTTGCCGCGATCCTTCTTTTCCGAAAGACACGTTCAAACCGCCATTCAGAATATGAATGATACTGTCCGCAATCAGGGCCGTTTGATCCTTTTGCGAATACGTACCACGCAAATTCTGAACCTGATCAATCGCGGTAATACGTACTTCATACGTATCCTCGCCTGTGATTAAACCGCCGCCAATGATAGAAACAACGCCGTTCTGGATCGTTTCACCGTTGCTCCACGTGGTAGCATTGACTTTCTTATACTGGGCGGTCAACGTGACAAGGCTGTTTTTGCTGTTTACGTCCGCAATCGCAACTTGTGCGAATACAGCGATATACGCCCCTTCTTCATCCGGGGTTGAATCGTTCGCACCATGACACCGGTATGCCTGTACTTTGGAAATCTGCGGATCAAAGTAATCATATACCGTGATCGTTTGGGGCGTTGCCACTGCTGAATTACCAAAGTTATTTGTGACACGTCCGGCGCATTCTATAATGCCGGTTTCCGCAAGAGCTCCGGTTGTGAACGACTTTGTGTTTGTGGTGCTTTGTACCTGTGAACCGCAACCCAGCGTAATGTTGGAGAAACTTGCCTGTGTACCGGCGCTTGCGCTGTTCAAGTCAACCGTTACGCGGCTGTATCCTTTAACGTATACACCCCACGTAGACGGGATATATTGGCTTTGAACAAGTGCCACGCCCAGACTTCCCGTTGTCGGAAAAATAACAGAACCGTCAATCGTAATCGTGAAGTTATATGTTTTACTTCCGACAAGGTTTCCGTTGTTATAGGTATACAGGATTGCGGTTGCGGCCCCTGTTGACCAGTTAGCCGGAACCGTAAACGTTGACGTTGTACCCGATCCAACGTTGACCGTTGAACTGTGGCCCCCGCTGTCAGACCACTTTATTTGATGCGTGAAAGCACTGTCCGCTTTGGTAATCGTCATCGTGATATTGCCACTTTGCTTCACGCTTGACGTACTCAGGGAGCCTGTTGACGCGGTTGTAACGTCATAAGTGATCGTTATAGTAATGGCGCAGTTGGAACGAATAGACGCGCACGTTGCGCCGCTTGAACGGTTTGCATCGGCGGTCAATGTCAAACTTCCACCGGAAAACGCCTTTGCCGCAGACGCACTTACACCAGTCAGGTTGCCGGACTGAGATCCACCGTCAGACTGGGAAAGATTAAACGTACCAATCGAGCCAAAGTATATTTTGGGGGACTGGCTTGTGTAAACAACGATATTAGAAAAAGATACGGAGACACTTTTAATTGTTGCACTACTGGGGGGAAGTGTCCCGGAAGTTTTTGAAAAGCTAAAACTTCTGGACGTATCAACGTTCATCGTATAGTTGTTTGCATCTGCACTACGGGTAAAAGTAACTGAATATGACATTTACCTTACCCTCCTTTAACTACTCGGTGATTCATACTTCAAGCCCAGACCGGTTCGTGTCCGTGTCCACTTGAACAGACCGTATTCGTCATCCTCGGAACCGATGATCAATTCATCCGTGATCTGTGCATACGTAATAAACAGTTTATCGTTTGCGAAATAAGCAACTTCTTTCGTAGAACTGCCGCTGTTGTAAACGAATGACAGACGTTCATTGTTGAGGACGCACTTTAGCGCACTGTCTGACCGGCCAATTTCCACACCATCACCATTTGCACGTATGTACGCGGAATACTTAGTATCCACCGCGCCGGTTGCGCTTTGAATGTCTACTGCGAATGTAGCTGTCAAATCCTGCGCGGTCTGCTCCAAGGTGCTGTTAAACTGTTCCAGCATCGAATTCAACTGATTCGTGACATACGTTGCATCAACGGTTGAAACAATTTCTGTATCCAGTATGTCAAGCCGTGCTTGTGCTTGTGTAAGGGCCGTGATAATCGCTGGAATATTCAAGTCCTGCACAGAAACCCACTGTGAACCGTCCCACCTGTAAAGCGCCTGATTGCCGTTCGTGTCCCCGGTTCCATCCGAGGTATCAATCCACAAGTCTCCTTCATGGAGGGTCAGAAACGCCGGATTCGGGGATGTGTTCTGGCAATATGTTGTAGAACCTTCACCGTCCGCACCGTCTTCTACCATTTTGATAGGACTTGACCAATCAGATTGTGTCAGTGTGACGGTTGATGTTCTGCCTACCGCTTGTGCGCCGATCACCCAGCACGGGTTTCCGTTTGTAGCCGGGATATTCCTTGTCCAATCGCCGGTACTACCGGAAATAGCCGCCGTTGCGAACGTGTAAACGACATTCCCGGACGGGGCCGTAGGAACGGAAGCCGCGCGGATGTACAGATACACCGTTGCGGTATTATATCCGTCTGTACCGTTCGTACCGTCCGCGCCATCCTGCACAACCTTTGAAGGGGTTGACCACGAGGAAGACGCGATATCAACGGTTGCGTTCCGGGAAGACACCTGTACGTAGATAGCGTAACAGGGATCATCCCCGTTCGGAATGCCGCGTTCCCAATCATCCAACGTACCGGATATCACACCGGTTGCAAACGTATAAGTCAACGTTCCACTGGGAACGGTAGGAGTAGAAGACGCACGTTGATACAGGGTAATAGTTGCAATGTTGTAACCGTCTGTTCCGGCTTGCCCGTCTGAACCGTCTTTTACAAGGATGGACGGGGTTGTCCAATCCGAGGTTGTCAATACAACGCTTGCGTTCGTAGACTTAGCAAGGGCAATCGTCACATAGCACGGATCATCGCCAGCGGGAACTTGCGTTGTCCAGTCTCCGAGGGTTCCTGACAACGCGCCGGTTGCGAATGTGTACGTCAGGTTGCTACCCGGCTTGCTCGGCTGTGTAGCTTTCCTTTGATACAGGTACACCGTTGCGGTGTTGTACCCGTCCGTACCGTCAACGCCCTCCGCGCCTGTATTGACTTTTGCCCAGTTCACAACGAGATCCATTGCGGCGGGGCTTGTCAAAGTGATCTTAAAAGAACCGTTGCACGAATCAGCGGAACCGAGGGTTGATCCTGCCGCAACGGTGACTGTAATGGGTAAGCGTTTATTTTGACCGGCTGTTCCGATTGTCGCGGTCATACCTGTAGGTAGCCCGGAAACGCTCGAAACAACGGGTACTTTCGCTTCATTACCGGTATAGGCTATCACGTTAATCACGTGCGTACTCGCGCCTACAACGCCGTTTTCATTCGCTGTAAGCACAAGGCTCGGACTGTCCACCAATGCGCTGGAAGCCGCGAAACGGGAGGTGTCAATCGTGACTTCACCCTCGAAATGATACTGTCCGTCAACCGGATTAAAATACAGCACGTTTTCCCAGCTTCCGTTTTTCAACCGTTGCATGGTAAAAAGGTTACTGTTCGCTATCATCCGGGCAACGGCGATATCATCCACCATGTACTCGGAAACAAAACCTTCCGTCCGGTTGATCCTGTTTCCATAGTAGGTTTTCCCGGTTGAAAGATACCGTTTTGCCTGTAGCTCGGCAGGACTGACATACGGTATTTCTTCCTCGTCATCATCCTTTACGCCGTTTTCAAGGGTACAATAATAACCCTGTGTGCATTCCACGGAAATAGAGTTTGCAATCAGGGTCAGCGATGCGCCGAGATATACCGCTGTAAAGGTATCACCGAGCTCCATGCACGGGTCAAAGTATGCACCTATCATCTGATAAGGTGTATATGTCTTTCCGATTGCGCCGGTTGCGTACAGGGAAATTGTACCACCGGAGAAAGTGCCGCTATCGTCAAGGATATCCGCGCTTCCGTCTTCAATCGTGCCGTTTGCGTACACCGTACCATTGCGGATATAAGCACCACCGGCGATATTATCAACAAGCAACTGTGTACAGTAGTTGCACATACCGGTCAGTTCCACGCCGGTATCATCGCCGTTTGTGAAAGTGTTTTCCGCGTCATCGGTAATCGTTACACGGGAAATCGTTTTATCTCCCGTGGAATATGGGGTATAGTCCATGAAAGCGCCGTTCAGCACGAATAGGGGTGTTCCGGTATCAGGAAGCAGAACAAGACGAATTTTCCCGCTTTCTGTCATAATGAAGTTCCCACCGTGCGCCGCCGCAATCATGCACAGGATCTCCGACATAAGGAAATCCTCGTTCGGATAATCCACTTTGTAAGTTTCGCCGGTATAAATGACGGTTCGAGGGTCAACTTCCACGTCCATCAATTCAACTATTTCCTCGAACACGTCACTCATCGGGGCTGGCCATTCTGTAATCTCTGTTTTATCCGTGTACGTTCTGCCAGCCAGAATCATACCGTCCCGGCACGTGAGGGTGATCAGTTCCCCATACCCGGAACGTTTTGTAATCCAGTATTGCCCTTGCGGTATCCAGTCTGTGACAGTCTGTCCGTCATCGGATACCAACCGGCAATATACGCTCACAGGAGCCGCTTTCGGAATAGGAGTATTCGGTATTGCGCGGACTGTGATTGTAAATGTGCCTGTACAGCACCGGCCAATCACAGGCTGGAGCATCATAGGCTTGTCAATCACGGGAACACCCTGCACATAATCACCGGTATATTCAACGCCGTTGATGATATACCGATATTCTGTTTTATGGTTTATATCATACAGAAGCGTTTCCCAGTTTGCAGGACGTGTCTGCATTATACCGTTGCCTCCTTCACCGAAACTAACGTGAATTGGATATCGTCAATCATGATCCCGTCTTCTGTGAATCTTTCGATTGCGCTTTTAATAGACGTGTTATAGAAAAGACGGGTGCATATCCCTTCCTTGAGGTCGGGATATGTCACCTGTATTCCATTATCATGCGACTGTAAATCCGCTTCAAGCTGTTGTGCCACGCTGAAAGGCATAGGGCCGAGCTTCACGCCCAGTTTCCGTTGATGGGATGTTACGCCGGGGTGCATCGTCTGGGCTGAATCCCGGCCAGCATCTTTCTCGTTCGTGTTTTCCCGTGACCATTCCAGCCCGGTTTTCTGCTTTACATAGTGCGAATAATCGCGCCCGTTAATTGTGAATACGCCTTGAACTGCCATTAGTAAGCACCTCCAAATGAACGGACACGATCACGCCGGATAGAATCAAGTGTGCGTTCAAGACTGGAACCGTCAAAGTTCATATTCTTGTTACGTACAACCTCAATCAGTTCCCGCACAAGGTCGCGCAAGTTGCTTTCGTCTTCATCACGATCTGATGCCAGTTTACGGAGTTCAGTCATGATGTTATCCGTTGTGCTTCCGGTTTCATCTACTCGCACGCGCGGGGGCGTGTAGGAACCGGTTGCAATAGCGGGTTGCTGGAGCATCCCGTCTACAAGCGCGTTTGCCGCCGCATTAAGACGATCAACAAAGGACATAAGCTTATCCGCTACCCGATCCATGCCGGATACCATAGCCTCCGCGCCAACGTCAAATGTAGTACCGCCCATGCCCTTAGTAATGGATTCCGCAATCTGGGAAATAGTTTTTTCAACTTCTCCCTGTCCGTCTTCCAAACCGAGGGACATACCTTCCATCATATAGCCGCCGATTTCAGCGAAAACTTTTGACGGAGAACTGATACCGAGTTTTGCTTTTGCCGCGTTCAGAGCCGCTTGCGCCGCCCGTTCTGCCGCTGATTTGATGGTAGAGGTATTCGCGTCTATACCGTCCGCAATGCCCTGACAAATGGCTTTGCCAACGTCCTTAAACTTGCTGGAGGACGCGCTACTGAACCACCCGCCACCGCTGATACCCAGCGCCGTGCTAAAGGCTTTTCCTGCCGCATCACGTACAGCATTCGCAACGGAAGTGAACGTACCCTCAACGGCTTTATCCTTGATCCCGTCCGAAATGCCCTTGACAATGCCCTCGCCGGAGCCCTTTGACTTAGTAGCGGAAGCGGTATCTGATGCCATGCCGAAAGCCTTGTTCAACGCGGCTTTGATTGCCTTGATCGTGTTATCCGCAACCGTTTTGAACGTTCCTTCTTTTGCCTTGCTATCAATACCGTCATTGATGCCCTGTACCGTTGTTTCACCAACGTACTTAGACTTAGAAGCAGAACCGTTTTCCTTAGTACCAAAGGCCGTATTCAGCGCCTTTTTCACGGCTTCCCATGCCTTGTTTCCGGCATTCTTGAAAGTTTCTTCCGTAGACTTTGCAATAATGCCATCGGAAAGGCCGGTCATCACGGACTCACCGATAGTCTTTGTTTTGGTAGAAGCGCCGCCGTTTTCCGGTACACCAACCTCAGATCGGAGGGCTTGCAGGGCGATTTTACCCGCATTTGCAATTTCCTTCTTTACGGTTTCTTCATCGCCCTTGATACCGTCTTTCATGCCCGTCATGATATCTTTACCGGCTTGTTTCGCTTCCTTGCTTTCTTCACTTTCAGAACCGAAACCGAAGATAGACTTGATAGCGTCCCAGATCCGGCCAAAGATACGTTTCACAGTTTCACAGACAGTTGTTACCGCTGTTTCAAAGCCCTGTACCAAACCTTGCAGGATAAAGTCACCGATTGACGCGGCTTCCGTAGACGGGGAAGCGATACCAAAGAAGTTTTTGACCGCTTGCCACATATCCTTGAAGGGTTTCAGCAGGGACTCTTTCAGCTTTGTCCAGCCATCAGAAAGGCCCTGTTTCAAGCCGTTCCAGATATTGGTAGCAACGTCACCGATTCCGGTAAATACGCCTTTGATAGCATCCCATGCGCCTTTTACCGTGTTTGTAACGGCTTCCTTAATTGCACTCCACCCGGAGGATATTCCGGTTGTAAAATCTGACCAGATACCTTTTGCGGTATCGCCTAACGTGCCGAAGAAACCGGTAATCGTTGACCACACGCCGGACACCGTTGTGGAAACGGTTTGTTTGATAGCATTCCAACCGGCAGACAGGTTAGAGGTAAAGTCAGACCAGATTGCTTTTGCCTTGTCACCGAGGGTTCCGAAGAATCCTTTGATAGCATTCCATGCACCCGTTACCGTTGTTGTAACGGTTTGTTTGATAGCATTCCAACCGGCAGACAGGTTAGACGTGAAATCAGACCAGATGTTTTTAGCAGTATCACCGAGGGTTCCGAAGAATCCGACAATCGTTGCCCACACGCCCGTAAAGAACGTGCTCACTGCTGTTTTGATAGTTTCCCATGCGGTTTCAATCGAGGTTTTGAAAGCCGTCCATAGCTGTGTAGCCGTGTTGAGGATCGTCCCTTGCTCCAGCCCCAGCGCGGACTCGATGCCGTTCAGTATAGGTTTGATGATATGATCCAAACACCACTGACCAATATTTTTCAGCGCTGTAACGATACCTTCCAGCAGGGTCTTGATAACGTCCCCGCCGTTTTTATCCATTGTTTCATTCCACCATGCTACAACGCTGTCCCACGCCGGTTTGATGATGCCCCAGATCAATTCACCGATACTGGCAAGGGCAATACCAATCCCGTTCATCAGTGCATCACACAGACCGTTCCAATCTATGTTGCTGATAAAGGTTGCGATATCGTCACCGATTGCTTGCCAATCTGTATCAAGCATGAACTGATTGATACCGTTAATGATGCCTTTCAAACTATCACTGACGTTCTTAGCGTACTTGGCCCAATCAATAGCCGCAAACATATTATTCACGCCGGTTGCGAGTCCGCTTCCGAGTTGCGTCCAGTTTATGCTTGCAAGGGTTCCCCAAATCAGATTTTTCAAATTGGAGATCCCGTTACCAATTGTCCGTCCCAGTAACGCCCAGTCAATGTTTTTCGTAAGGCCGTTGATACCATTACCGAAAGCCTTTGCCAATGCGTCAAAGTCAAACGTTGTAAGGAAATTGTTTACCGTGTCAACAATCGCGTTGAAACCGTCTGCAAACAATTTACCGAGGTTCGTCCAATCAAAAGCGGATACAAACCCGTTCATGATCCGGGCGATATTCCGCGCCCATTTAGTAGCAAATGGACGGAATTTATTGTTGATCCAATCATCTACCGTGGTAATGATCGAATTCAGCCCGGTTGCGACAATTTCACCGACTTTTTCAAATTCGCCAGCCGCAAACGCTTCTTTCAGCGAATCCATAAAGTTTTTCAGTGAGCTCGGAAGGTTTTCAAGGCTTTCCTCGGTGAAGTCCACACCGGAACCACTGCCGCCTCCACCGCCGCTGTTATCGTCCGCGCGGTTCAGTTCATCGAATCCGTAAACTTGATCCTTGAGGTTCTTAGCCGCGCCGCCAGCGCCTTTAAGAGACTTTGCATAATCGTCCGTACCCTTTTTAGCAACGGTATAGGTACTCTTGCCAGACAGCAAAGCAAAGAACGCATTCAGATAGGATATTGCCTTGCTGATCCAGTCAATGATCGTACTGATAGCTGGGGCGATAGCGTTTACAAGGTTTCCGGCAAATACAGCGATATTCCCGGACATTCCCGTCATGCTGTTCTTCATAGCAGACATAGACGCGTTGAAAGCCGAGGAATACTTAGCGAAGGAATGCAAACCGTTTTTCAGACTGTTGAACAGGGCTGAAATAAACGTCCGTTTGATACGGGTCAGGAGCATCCGCTTAACGCCTAACAGGGATTTTACAAGGCCGTTGCTTGTCAATGCGGACTGTCCGCTTTGCTTGCGGAGGTTTTTCAAACTGGAGACAAACCGTCCGATCCCGGTTGCCGCTGTTTTCGCACCGGATATAACACCGTGGAAGGTCAGACGGGCTAAACCGCCAGCCGCCCGGAAAGCAAATCCGGCGATGCTCGCAAGGGCTGATCCAAAAGAAGAAAGGCCGCTTTTCGCTGTTTCCGCGTCAGGGCCTTTCTGTTTCAATTCATTGTCAACATTCTGGAGTGCCGCCGTAGACTGATTCGCGGGGTCTTCTATCACATTGAAACCAGCCGCCGCCTGTTTATACGTTTCAAGCGCCGCTTCCATCTGCTGATACTGGGCTAAAAGCTGTTGATACTGCGCGGTATCCGCGCCGCCCATTGTCGCGGTTCCGTTTGAAACCATCGCATCCCGCGAACGTTCAAGCCGTTCAAGCTCTTCCTCCGCGTTACGGATATTGATTTCAAGGGCTTTCCAGCTTTGGGTACTGTGATCAACGCCCAATTCCTGTAGCATATCGCGCCGGTCATACAGTTTGAAAAGCGCCTGTTCCGCTTTTTCAATCTGCTGTTGAAGCTGGGTAAATTCAGTTGTGTTAAACGTCTGTCCACCCAACTGGGCCATCTGTTCCCGAAGTGTAGCTAATTCCTGCTCCGCTTCCTGTATGTTCGTTATGAGCTTCTGGTACTGTGCGCCGGGTTTCACACCCGCCGCTTCCGCGTTACCGATCCGGGCAAGGTCTGACACAAGGCTGTTTGCGGATCTCTGTACTTCACCTATCGCCTTGTCAAACTGTCCCGCACCGAGGTACTGTGTAAACTTAGACCCGGCCATTTGCGCCGCATTTCCCATGTTTTGAAGGGCAGTGTTCATGGATTGCACGGCTCCGGCCATGTTCTGACCGGTTTGATTGACTGAATTATTCAGACTGTTCACCGCGTTCTGCATCTGCTTAGAACCGCGCTGAAAACCGGTATTATCAAGTTGGGTATCAATGATAATCGAACCGTCCGCGCCGCTTGCCATCTTTACTCACCACCCTCCGAATTATCAGAAATGAGGTCATTAAACATATCAAGCAACTTTTCTTCCGCTGTTTTTGGTTTGGATTCAGCAACTTCAAGTGCCATCAATGCTTTGTTGTTATTCCAGAATTCCCGTTCATACTTCTCCAGTTTCTTTCCACGGGCTTTCTTTTGCCGGAT
>JAEEGL017072359.1_pt1 | contig 13896 bp, 12 predicted proteins | sample 9134231 | NCBI WGS metagenome assembly JAEEGL01 (sample SAMN16246548, study PRJNA631951) | gut metagenome | biome: gut microbiome; feature: rumen; material: fiber-attached | host: Bos | place: Iran: Karaj | collected 2018-10
AAGGGGATCATTCCGGGGAACACAATCACATAAATATCTTTATAACCCGCGGCGTACAAGGCGTTCGAACACTATTGTAGCACCGCCTTTGGTTAAATGTAAAAAGTCTGGTGAAACACGTGTGAGTGTATACGTCAATGTCGCGTCTGTTGTTGATTTTGAGTCAAACACAACCATGTTATTAAACAATGTCCACTGCGTTTTTTCGGTGTTATATTCGGTTATTATTTCGGCTGAACAATCTTCGCAAAGCAGAATCTGCAACGAGTCGGATTTCCACGAACCTACAAGCATTCGCGAAACGTTGTCGATGCTTGGCTTCTCGTTCAAGACTATCACGTCTGAAGCATCGCTTGGCTCAGTATCTACGTATTTTATAGCTACTGCATCGTTCAAAACAAGATTATCGATATTGTTGGCGGCTGTCGAAAATTGGAGCGTGTCGTTAGTGTCGGTCGTTATAGACACTTTGCCATCGGCAATTTCTACCACTCTGCCCGTCATAAATCGGCTTTTGCTCGGTTGCGTGCAGCAAGTAAGAGCAAAAACTGCAATGAGAATCAAATTTGTGCGTATCCTATTCATGTCATTAGTTTTTCTGAGTGCAAAGGTTTAGTATTTATGCGCATCAAAAAACTTGATTATGATAGATTAACGCAACGAGCTGTTATTCTGTGTGTTTTTTAGATTTTTTGCTCGCTGCTCTGTTAATTATTACTTACATAAAAAACGAATGAGACCGCTCAAATGCTGAACAGCCTCATTCTTATGTGTTTCGTTTATGATTGAGATATAACGGTTTATTTCATTTTACTTATCTCATTTGCGATTATTTCTGCCATTTTGCCAGCGCCCTTTGCGTTGGGGTGAATACCATCGGCAATGTATAGCGAGTCGCAACCGACGAATGGCGTATGTAGATCGATGACTTTCAGATTGTTAGCCTTCGCCACTTGCTCTATGGCGGGGATAACTTCCGAAACTATTACCGAATCGGTGATTTGCCAACGAGTTTTTACGGCTGGCACAGGCAAACAAACCAAAATTTGTGGCTTCGATGGCAACTGCTGCAGCGTATCAATCATCTGCTGATACGAAGCGCTGAATGCACTGTCGTTCCATTGGTGGAGTTTGGCGTCGTTGGTGCCAAGTTTTAGTACTACCACATCGGGTTTGTAGCGCAAGAGGTTGCTAAACTCCTTTGCCGATTGGTATGGGAAATCGCCGTGGAGCATCATTGTGGTTGAGCTGCGACCGAAGTTTATCACTTCGTAGCCATTGCCTAAAATACGTGCAAGCTGAGCTGGATAAGCGTTGTCGGCTTGCCATTTTATGCCAAAACCTTCGGTGATGCTGTCGCCCAAACATGCCACTTTTACGTCGCGTTTCTCCGTTGAGCAGCAAGTAATTAGGAACAGAATAAGCGTGAAAATCGATAAGTGTTTCATATCTATTTGAATTTTTCTATCCAAAATTCGGTGAGAGCCTTGCGTGCGTCGGCAAGCTTTTCTTCCCAGATTTTCAGGGAGTTTTGTCCGACGATGTCGGTTACGTACTTAAGCGCTATCATAGGTACATTTTCCGACTGGCACACCTGCGCAATGGCAAATGCCTCCATATCGCACACGTCACCCTCGCCAAATGACTCATACACAAAGTTATCGCCGGTGTTGCATGTGCCGAGTGTACTGCCCGAAACGAGCTTTTGTGCCACATCATTATTCGTATCTACGCTGATTTTTGCTTCCAGTCCGAACTCGACGAGTGGTAGCAAGTTTCTGTCTACAAACGTGTTACATGCCAAAATGTCGCCTACCTGATGGTTGCAAGAGCCAGCTGTACCAACGTTCACAACAATGTCGGGCTTGTAGGTAAGCACAATTTTCATTGTGGCTGCGGCGGCTTTTGCCTTGCCGCAACCACAAATGAATTGTTTTACCTCCATATCGCTATTGCTTGGCAGCGTAATCTGCTCGGCTTCAAAAGCATGAACAACAGCAATATTTTTCATATAGCTATTTATTTTACGGCTCTGATGGTGTATCCGTAGCTATAATGCTTAGCGTTGAGCAGATATGGTTTGTGTGGACGAGCGCCCCACGAAGTATCGCCACCTACGCCACGCTGAACGAGGTCAACTTGTACGTAAATCTCGTTGCGCTTAACCATTTCGCATGCGTGACGCTGAATCTTCTCAGTGCCAGTGTCGAAATCCTCAGTGCTATAAGGCATTGCGCTGATTGATAGAGGCTGTTCACCATCTATACGTATGCCCTGACCATTGTCGAGAGTAAGTTCAAAATAGCGAACATCGGTGCGGTTGCCATTCTCTTGTGGGCGTATGTATGGATAGTACTGCTCGTCGGTGCTTTGCTCATACAAACCGATGAACGATGCTGTGTTGCGGTCTGAATAGTTCTCTATCGGACCACGGCCATAATACTTGAAGTTGCGCTGATTGTATGGCAATACGAAACGCATACCGAAGCGAGGCAGGTCAGGCAGTTTTACATTCTCGTCGGCTCTCCAATCTGCATTGATGGTGAGTGCGCCATCTGCATGGAATGTATATTTCAATACGTATGTAGAAGGCGCATCGGTCAAGCGGTAGCTTGTGGTGATTACGAGTGCACCTTGTGCATTGCGCTCAACATCAGTTTTTTGTGCACGCATATTAGCTGCGCGCCAAACGTTGCAACGACGAGCGTCACCTGCGCCAAGGTCGTTGTCGGTAGCTGCACGCCAGAAATATGGCTGAGGTGCGCTTTCCCATAGAGAGCGACCTTCGAATGTATAGCTCTGTAGGTAGCCGTGTCTCTTGTTGTAGCGAAGTTCGTAGCCTGCAGCCTTAGCTGAAACTTGGTTCTCGTCTTCGTTGAAATCTACCTGACCATCTTTAGGAGCATTCTTAGCGAAATCATATTTGCGCAAAATAAATTGCTCTGTTGCAAGTGTATGATTTACAGCTATGAGAGGTTTCTCTACGCGAGTCTGAGCTGCGATGTTGAGTACATATTCGTCATCGGTGAGGTTTGCAGCGATGTCTTTAGGTAGTTGAACTTGAGCGGTTTTGAGCGGCTCGAGCGTGCAATCGAAATCGCCATTACGAACCTCAACACCGTTTTTCTGCAACGACCAGTGGAATTTGAAATCCTTGAGGTTGGTGAAGCAATATCTGTTAGCAATGGTGAGTTTGCCAGTAGCAGCATCGAAGTTGGTAAACTTGATGAGTTGGTAAACTTTCTTTACCTCCCAAAGACCTGGGTGAGGAGTGCGGTCTGGTGTAACTAAACCGTTGCAGCAGAAGTTGTTATCGTTGGTATAATCTGATGCGCCGAAGTCGCCACCATAACCCCAACAATCTTCGCCATAGCGGATACCTTGGTCAACCCAGTCCCAGATGAAACCGCCCTGCATGTGAGCCGACGAGTCTATTACATCATAATATTCTTGGAAGTTACCCGTTGAGTTGCCCATTGCGTGAGCATATTCGCACATGATGAACGGACGCTCAACATTCTTACGCTGAGCATATTCGCGCATATATCTCATTGAAGGATACATAGGGCAAACGATGTCGGTGTTGCGATTTTCGCCTGCTTGCTCAAACTGCACGAGGCGTGAGTTGTCGCGTTGCTTAATCCAGTCGTACATTTCGTAGAAAACAGGACCGTTGCCACATTCGTTACCAAGCGACCAAACAATAACGCAAGGGTGGTTCTTGTCGCGTTCTACAAGGCGTTCAATGCGGTCGCGGTGAGCCGGAGCCCATACTGGTTCGTATGCAGGATGACCTTCGGTTTTCAAACCTTGGTGTTCTGCTCCATAACCATGAGTTTCGATGTTTGCTTCGTCACAGATGTACATACCATAAATATCGCACAAGTCGTAGAAGAGTGTCGATTGTGGATAGTGGCTTGTACGTATTGCATTGATATTGAACTCTTTCATGAGTTTCAAGTCGGCAACGATGGTTGCAGAATCAACCACGTGACCCTTTTCTGGGTGGTGTTCGTGCAAATCGACACCGTGAACTTGGATAGCCTTTCCGTTAACCTTGAGTTGGCCACCAGCGAGTTCTACTTTGCGGAAACCGGTGTTGCATTTCACACGGTCGATAGCCTTTTTGTCTGCGCCAACGAGTTCTATCGTCGTGGTGTAGAGAGTAGGCGTCTCGGCGCTCCAAAGAGCTGGCTTAGCAACAGCTTTTTCGATATTTACGGTGACATTTTTGCCAGCCTCAATATTTACGCTCTTAGCAGCGGTTGCTACCACTTTGCCAGCGGCATCGCGAAGCGTAACGTTCACATTGCCAGCGAATTTGTCTGGAGATGCGAGTTTAACCTCTGCGCGAAGTACGCCATCTTTATAATTACTCTTCAAATCGCCACATACGAAGAAGTCTTCGATGTGAGTTGCATTAGTTGTATATACGAAAATGCCGCGGTCGAAACCCGAGAGACGCCAGAAATCTTGGTCTTCGAGGTATGAACCATCGCACCAACGATAAGCCTCAATGGCAATGAGGTTTTTGCCTTCGCGTACGTATTTCGTAACGTCGAACTCCGTTGGTGACTTAGTAACTTGCGAATAACCAACCTTTTGGCCATTTATCCATACATACATAGCAGTCGTAGCCGACTCGAAATGCAGTATCACGCGGCCTTTTGACCAACCTTTAGGCATGTCGAACGTCTTACGGTACGAGCCCACAGGGTTGTCGTTGTGGTTGATGTAAGGCTGATTTTTCTCAAATGGGTAGGTGATGTTGGTATAAATAGGTACACCAAAACCATTCAACTCCCAGTTTCCTGGCACTTGCATGGTAGCCCACTTAGAGTCGTCGAAATTCTCAGTGTAGAAATTGTTCGGCTTATCGGCAGGCTTTTTTACCCAATTGAATTTCCATACACCATTCAAACTCAAAGAATTGTCCTTCTGCAAAAGCGAAGTTGCACGCGGAGCCAATTTGTTGACTGCGAAAACTTCCGGGTTTTCCCAATCGACACTTTGTGCCCCCATCGGAATTGTTACTGTAGCTACAAGCATAGCAGCTACGTGTTTGATGTTCAAAATCATAATTGTATAAAGGGTATTAATGATTATTGTAAAATGTACAGATTTCGAAATTAACCTCTTTTATATAAAAAATGTGGCGCTTCTCAGAAAAAGGCGTCAAATGACCGATTTGTATATATACTCAGTTGCGTTTGACGATATTTAGGCGATTTACGATTCGAGGTAAAGAAGAATAAGTACACCGTGAAACCCCTTTCCATTCGTGCTCTCTGAGTTATCGATAATGTCGCTCAAAAACGCTTGCAAAAATATTTTTACAAAAATTGCTCATCAATTAACAAACAGAAACAATAAACACTATCTTTGCAGCCGCAAAACAGACGGGTGTAGCTCAGTCGGTAGAGCATCGGTCTCCAAAACCGAGTGTCGGGCGTTCGAGTCGCTCCTCCCGTGCAAACAAAAGCCTTGCGGATTATTCCATGAGGCTTTTTTTGTATACCTACGTATGAAAATTATTGCACGAATAGAAACTGACTTCCCAACCAAATTCGGGCTTCCTCGTCAAAGTCGACTGATTAATGCGCTGCAAGGCACGATAGTTTTTGAGCCAGAGTTTCGCAACGTCGATGCCATTCGCGGATTGGAGGATTTCTCGCACATTTGGTTGCTGTGGCAATTTTCCGAAGTGCGCGAAGAGCAATGTCATCCCACGGTTCGTCCTCCGCGCTTGGGCGGCAATACGCACATGGGTGTTTTTGCCACGCGTTCGCCATTTCGCCCAAACAGAATCGGGCTTTCGTGCGTTGAGATTTTGGGCATCGAGACCGACAGTCCTCGTGGACCTCTGATTCACGTTGCCGGCATAGATATGATGAGCGGTACGCCCATTTTCGACATCAAACCATACATACCTTATTGTGATAGCATTTCCGATGCGCGAAGCGGTTTCACGGCGCAGATAAAAAATACAAAACTCCGTGTAGATATCGACGCGAACATAGCTAACGCCATGCCCACAAAACAGTTAGAAGCCATAATGGAAATACTCGCTTCGGATCCGCGCCCCCGCTACCACGACGACGAAAACCGCATCTACGGCTTCGACTATGCTGAGTGGGCCATACGTTTCTCTGTGGAAGGTGAAGTGGTGAAGGTGGTGAGTATAGCGCACAAAGAATAAAAAAGGCGGCATAAGCGCCGCCTCTGGGTAGATTCATCTGTTGTTGATAGACTCTAACTGTCTATAATTTCCTATAAAGAAAAAAGATGGGCAATAATTATAATTGCCACAATTGCCACAACCATCGTTTCATTCCCAAATTCAGAAGTATTGTGCATCATAATTTGTGCGGTTATTTTCAATTTTCCATGTCCGCTTATGGGCAAATCGCGTGCCAATCTGTTGCTACTTATGAGATAAAATTCGTAAGTGGTTGCAATGTATATATGTATATATAGACGCCATGTGCTGTATCTTTGGCGGCCGAAACTATCAACTATCATGAAAAAAACATTATTACTCATTATTTCAACAATCATTTTTAGTGTAAATCTGATGGCACAGAAAGAAAGAAGCGAGATTGCCGAACAATACAAATGGAATGTCTACGACATTTATCCCACCGATGAGGCTTGGGCTAAAGCGTTGGCTGGCATGAACGGCAAAATAGAGAAACTTAAGCAATGGCAAGGAAAGCTCGGAAGTTCGGCAGCTACTCTGGCAGACTTTTTTGAATATACCGACGAACTCGACAAGGAACTCACTCGCCTTAGCGTTTTTGCTTCGCTCAAAAGTGACGAAGATCTTGGCAATCAGGATAATATGGCGCACACCAAAGAGGTGGAGCAGATATATGTAGATTATTCGCAAATCTCGGCTTTCGCAGAACCTGAGATTACCGCCATCCCTGACGAGACGATTCGCAAATTTCAAGCGCAAGAGCCTCGTCTAAACAACTTCAGAATGGAGCTCGATCGCATTCAACGCGCTAAGCAACACATACTTAGCGAAAAAGAGGAACTTCTCTTGGCTAAGACTGCTATACTTGGCGACACGCCTTCTGATGCATACTCTATCTTTAGCGACGCCGAGATGCCTTGGCCGACCATAACGCTCGAAAATGGCGAAAGTGTAGAACTTAATCAGTCGGAGTTTAGCTTGGTGCGCGCTTCGGCTGTGCGTGCCGATCGTGAAAAGGCATTTTTTGCTTTTTGGAACAACTACAAGCGTTTCGAAGGCACGTTTGGCGAACTTATGAATGGTAATATCCGTCAAGGTGTATTCTCGGCTAAGGCGCGCAACTACAACTCGGTGCTCGAGATGCGCCTCCAGCACAACAATATTCCTACTTCGGTATACATGTCGCTTATCGAGAATGTAAATAAGAATCTGCCTACGTTCCATCGCTACCTAAAACTCAAGCAGCGACTGATGGGCATAGATACGCTCAGATATTACGACTTGTATGCGCCTGCAGTTCAGAATGTTGAGCTTAAGTATGATTACAATCAGGCTAAAGAGCTCGTGCGCGAAGCCATAAAACCACTCGGCGACGATTATGCCAAGGTTGCCGAACGTGCACTCAGCGAACGTTGGATTGATGTCTATCCAAACAAAGGCAAGGCTTCCGGTGCATATTCGCAAGGCTCTGTCTACGACGTTCACCCGTACATGTTGCTCAACTATAACGGTCGCTACGACGATGTAAGTACGCTCATTCACGAGCTTGGTCACACCATGCATAGCTACTATTCGGTGCACAACCAGCCGCACGCGCTCTGCCACTATTCGATATTCGTTGCCGAGGTGGCTTCTACGTTCAACGAAGCACTTCTCGACGATCTTATGCTCACCAAACTCACCGACCGCGATACTAAGATTTCGCTACTTATGAATATGCTCGACGGCTTCAAAGGCACGCTCTTCCGCCAGACGCAGTTTGCCGAATTTGAACTCGAGATGCACAAAATTGTCGAAGCAGGTCAGCCGCTCACAGGTAAGATTTTGAGCGAGGTTTATGGCAACATTCTGCGTAAATATTATGGACACGATAAGGGCGTTTGCTTGATCGACGACTGTGTGGATATTGAATGGGCGTTTGTACCGCATTTCTACATGACTTACTATGTATATCAATATAGTACGTCGTATGTAGCGTCGCAAGCACTCGAGAACATTGTGATAAACGGCACTGCTGCCGATCGCGATAGATACCTACGTTTCCTCTCGGCAGGCGACTCGAAATATCCTATCGACATTCTCAAAGACGCAGGCATCGACATGACTACCTCTGAGCCATTCGATAATGCCATTAAGCGCATGAATAAGATTATGGACGAAATTGAAGCTCTGTTGTAGCCAATTTCGTATTACCAAATACAAAAATCCGAGTTGCGAATTTCTGCTGTCGCAACTCGGATTTCTTTTTGAGTATCAGTGAATTGAATTACTTCGCCGCCGTGACTTCCACTTCGACCAAAGCGCCTTTTGGAAGGTCTTTCACTGCAAACGTAGAGCGTGCTGGAAATGGTGCACTGAGATGTTTGCCGTAAACCTCGTTGAAAGCCGCAAAGTTGTTGATGTCCGAAAGCATACACGACGTACGTACGATGTTGGTCATTGTGTAGCCTGCCTCGGCAAGAATGGCTGCGATGTTCTTCATCACCTGTTCCGTTTGTCCTTCGATGGTGGTGGCGTCAATCTTGCCACTCGCCGGATTTATACCTATTTGTCCTGAAACAAACAAAATACCGTTTGCTTCAATTGCTTGGCTATAAGGCCCTATGGCTGCAGGCGCCGATGCTGTAGAAATAACTTTCTTTTCCATGTCCGATTTCATTATTTATGATTTTACCAATTGCCAAATAGTAGATAGTCAATTTGACTTTGGTAATAAAATTTTGTACGTCTTGCTGCGTGAGTTGCGCAGATATGTCTGTCTAAGCCAAGGGTTTAGCGTCTTCAGTTGTTTGTAGGTAATACCTTTCGACTCGCAGAAATCCACCCAATCGGTAATAGCGGTGCTAATGTCGCAAGTGTCTACTGCATAAGGCTTGTAGCGGTCGGCGTCGGTAAGGTTGAAGCCGTATTGCTGTGGGTTTTCCAAGATGAGTTTCAGCGCAATTATGCGGTATACATATCGAGCGGTCTCTTCTGTCCAAAGGATGTCGTAATACTTATTCTGGCGTTGCGTTTGTATACTTTTCAGCACGCGTGTCAGGCCGCCGTTGTAGCTGGCTGCCACGAGTTGCCACGAACCAAGTTTCTCGTATGCATGCAATAGAAACTTGCAAGCCGCGTGTGTGCTGCGCTCAACGCTGTAGCGCTCATCAACCTCGTCGTTTATCTCCAACCCGAGTTCGCGCCCCGTTGTCTCTAATATCTGCCAAAGTCCAACGGCTCCAGCAGGTGACTTTATTGTTGGCGACAAACTGCTTTCGGCTACGCATAAATATTTTATGTCGTCGGGGATGTTGTATTGCTTCAGAATGGACTCAATAACAGGGAAATAGCGGCCTATGCGCTTATACATAAGCATAGTATTATTATGCCAAAAGGTATTAGTCATAATCTCGCGGTCGATGCTTTCGCGCACGTCATCGCGGTCCATGGGCAACTCTTCGCCGCAGAAGTAGAGTTTGTCGGGTAGTTGAGGTAAGTATGATTGATGAGGTGCGGTATTGCCCTCGACATCGGTATTGGCAGCGTTGCCATTGTCGGGTGTAGCACTATGCAACAGTAGTGTAGCTATAAATATTGCTGATATTGACAGCGGTAAGAGAACTAACTTTTTCATAGCGCGAAATTAACATATCATTACTGAAAAATATCTTTATTCATTACTTGAAAATAGGTCAAACAATGATACATTTGCGCGAATGATTAAGAACTTAACATTACAATTAATACAAACACAAAACATGGCAAATTTAGATTTGACTAAGTATGGCATTACCGGTTCTACGGTGATTGCACACAACCCTTCTTACGAGGAGCTTTACAAAGCAGAGGTTAACCCCGCTCTCGAAGGTTACGAGAAAGGTCAGGAAACTGAACTTGGCGCAGTTAACGTTATGACTGGTATCTTCACCGGTCGTTCACCTAAAGATAAATACATCGTTGACGACAAGAATTCGCACAACAACGTATGGTGGACTTCTGACGCTTACAAGAACGATAACCACCCAATGAGCGAAGAGGTTTGGGCAAAGGTTAAGGACATCGCTAAGAAAGAACTTTCTAACAAGAAACTCTACGTTGTAGACGCTTTCTGCGGTGCTAACGAAGCTACTCGTCTTGCTGTTCGCTTCATCGTTGAGGTTGCTTGGCAGGCTCACTTCGTTTCGAATATGTTCATTCAACCTACCAAAGAAGAACTCGAAAAATTCGAACCTAACTTCGTTATCTACAACGCTTCTAAAGCTAAAGTTGAAAACTATAAAGAACTCGGTCTTAACTCTGAGACTTGTGTAGCATTCAATACTACTTCACGCGAGCAAGTTATTATCAACACTTGGTACGGCGGCGAAATGAAGAAAGGTATGTTCTCTATGCAGAACTACTACTTGCCACTTCAGGGCATTGCTTCTATGCACTGCTCGGCTAACACCGATATGGAAGGTAAGAACACCGCTATCTTCTTCGGTCTCTCTGGAACTGGTAAGACCACGCTGTCTACCGACCCGAAGCGCTTGCTCATTGGTGACGACGAGCACGGTTGGGACGACGAGGGTGTGTTCAACTTCGAGGGTGGCTGCTATGCAAAGGTCATCAACCTTTCGAAGGAGAACGAGCCTGACATCTACAACGCTATCCGCCGCAACGCTCTGCTCGAGAACGTGACTGTTGATGCAGAAGGTAAGATCGACTTCGCTGATAAGAGCGTGACCGAGAACACCCGCGTCAGCTATCCTATCGAGCACATCGAGAAGATTGCCAAGAAGGTGAACGTGAAGAGCGCTGGTCCCGAGGCCAAGAACGTGATCTTCCTGAGCGCCGATGCATTTGGCGTGCTGCCTCCCGTGAGCATCCTGACTCCCGAGCAGACGAAGTACTACTTCCTCTCTGGCTTCACAGCAAAGCTCGCTGGTACAGAGCGTGGCATCACTGAGCCCACTCCGACCTTCTCGGCTTGCTTCGGCCAGGCATTCCTCGAGCTGCATCCCACCAAGTACGGTGAGGAACTCGTGAAGCGCATGGAGAAGAGCGGTGCCAAGGCTTATCTGGTGAACACCGGTTGGAACGGCACTGGCAAGCGCATCTCGATCCCCGACACACGTGGTATCATCGACGCTATCCTCGATGGTTCTATCCTGAAGGCTCCCACGAAGAAGATTCCGTTCTTCGACTTCGAGGTTCCCACCGAGCTGCCTAACGTGAATCCTGCTATTCTTGATCCTCGCGACACCTACGCTGACGCTGCTCAGTGGGAGGAGAAGGCCAAAGATCTGGCTGCTCGCTTCATCAAGAACTTCAAGAAGTACGAGGGCAACGAGGCCGGTAAGGCACTTGTCGCTGCAGGTCCGAAGCTTTAAACAAAGTAACTTCGTTACAAAGTAGCGAAATGATAAGGATTGCATTCTCGCAAAGGGAATGCAATCCTTTTTTTGTTGCATCATTCCTTGTATTCAAAAGCATAGCTCCCAACCTCCAAAAGCATAGCTTTCAGCTTCTAAAGTCAATGCTCTTGGCTTCTAAAGTCAATGCTTTCGGCTCCCAAAGTCAATGCTCTTGGCTTCTAAACTCAATGCTTTTAGCCCCCAAGAGCTATGCTCTAGGGGTTACAGAGCATAGCTCTGCATGCTACGGAGCATAGTTCTGTAACGTAAGGAGCATAGCCCTGTATGCTACGGAGCATAGCTCCTTGTCGCTTATGGGTTTGTTTTGGGGCGTAAGGGCTACAACCCACTTGACCTGTGTCAATAAAACAGGCGTTTTTGGGGAAAAGAGTTGAGAATAGTTTCGTAGTTCCGAAAATCGTCGTACCTTTGCATCGTGTTCGAGAGGAACACATTCCCAAAAGGTTTTCATTAGGTTAGTAGTTTGATAGATTTTAAGGTAAAGATTATGTTATTAGATTTTTTAATCTAAGAAACGAGGCTGGAGTCTGTGACAGATTCCAGCCTCATTTTGTATCAATAAACCTTAAAAAACGCTTTATTAATCAATAATTTGCATAATTAAATAGGAAAAAGGCGGTTTTTTTCCGTTTTTCTGATTAAATTTGCAGGCTGAAACAAGAGTAAAAGGAAAAAAGTACACATATAAGTATGAAAAAAGGACTCATAAACCTTGGATTGCTGCTGTCGGTGCTCACTGTGCTGACGGGCTGTCTGAGTAACGACGATACGGAAATTATCACCTACGACGACACGGCCATCATGACTTTCTCGCTGGGTACGATGACTCGCACCATTCATACCACGAGTTCAAAGGGCGAGGATAGCACCTACACGGCATCGGTGACGGGCACGAAGTATGCCTTTGCCATCGACCAGCAGCGCGGACTCATCTACAACGTGGACTCGCTGCCCGTGGGAACCAGGGTGAGCAACGTGCTCTGCAACATCACAACGAAGAATTCGGGCGTCGCCGTCATCAACCATCGCACGAAGGATGGGCTGAAGGATTCGCTGACGACCTATTCGAACACCGACTCGGTGGACTTCTCGAAGCCGGTCGAGGTGCGCGTCTATGCCAACTCGGGCATCGCCTATCGGAAATATACGGTGACGGTGAACGTGCATCAGCAGAACGGCGACGAGTTCTGCTGGACAAAGATGCTCGACGAGGAGCAGAGTTTTGCCAAGGCCGAACGCATGCGCATGCTGAGCGCTGGCTCAAAGCCTTTCGTGCTGATGCCGGCCTCCAACGGCTCCACAGCGGATGTAGACCTGAAGCAGTTCCTTGCTGATCAGGACGAGCCCCTGTCGATGCTGTTCAGTGAAACGGCCTTCGACAACTCCGTGAGCAACGGCCGTACGCTTTATGTGCTGGAAAAGGAAAGCGGCAAACTGCACGCCATCAGTACCGATGCGGCAGGCAACACGACCTACGTCAGTCATGAGGGCTGCGAAACGGACAACATCGACCGCCTCGTGGGTGCTTCCGAAAAAGAAATCTATGCGCTGAGCAAGCAAGGCACGCTGCTCGTCTCCACCGACGAATGCTTGTCGTGGCAGGAGGAGAGCCTTGATAGCGATGCCGCTCTGCTGCCCAAGCAGAACATCAACTGTACCGTTCATGCGCTGCGCACGAATAGTGATATGTCGCGCGTGGTGCTTGTAGGCACCGTGCCGGGCAAGGAATATGCTGTGGTGTGGATGAAGATCGTCGACCGCGACGAGCCTGGCGCAGGCCGTTGGATGCTCGTGGCCGATGGAACCACTTCAAGCAAGGGCCATGCGCTGCCCACAGGACAGGCTCAAAGCGTGCTTGCCTATGGCGACCTCGACCTGTCTTTCGGCTTTAATGCAGAAGGCGGTCTGGGTGATATCCTCCTGAGCAACGACGGCGGCATCAACTGGCAGGCCGACGATGCCTATGCTTGGCCTACCGATGCAGCAGCACAGAATATGATTGCCGCAGCAGCCGACGACAGCAACTACCTCTGGGTGGTGCTTGGTGGCACGGGCCAGATTTGGCGTGGCAGACTGAACCGTCTGGGATGGGAGGCAAAGTGACAAGGTGACAAAGAAACAAAGTATCAAGATAACAGCGTAACAAGGTGTGGACGCTGACGAGGCAAAGGATAAAAGGTAGCTATGTGGCGATGCGCCTCATGGTCTGCGTGGCCTTGTGCGGCCTCACCACTGTTGCCCGTGCACAGACCGACCCGGAATATCTCATGGAGATTGGTGGTGGCGTGGGCACGATGG
>JAEEGL012179824.1_pt1 | contig 13895 bp, 12 predicted proteins | sample 9134231 | NCBI WGS metagenome assembly JAEEGL01 (sample SAMN16246548, study PRJNA631951) | gut metagenome | biome: gut microbiome; feature: rumen; material: fiber-attached | host: Bos | place: Iran: Karaj | collected 2018-10
GTACAAATTTAAAAAGCATATCTGTTCCTAGATTAGAAAGAGTTGGTAATTACTTTTTATATAACAATCGAAAATTAAAAATGTTCTTAGCTCCAAGTTTAATAAGCATTGGTAACTTCTTTATCTTTAGTAATGAGTTGATAGATAAAGTATGTATCAAAAATGTTAAAACTATAGGTGATGGTTTTATGTTCTACAATAGAAAACTATGGGCAACATTTCCTAACCTAGAAAGTGTAGGAAAAGACTTTCTATATTGTAACGATTATTTATATGAATGCAGATTCCCTAAACTAAAAAAGATAGGTGATGAGTTCCTACCATGTTGTAAATCAATTAAATGGAAACACTTTCCATTAGTAACTAGATTAAAAATACTACGTCAAAGAATAGAAAATAATGAAATGGAATCTTTATACACTCTAGACGAAAGGATAGGATGATATTATGAAAAATAATGATTTAGAAATAATAAAAAAATACTTTGGTGAAGACATGTCTAAATTATGTCGTAAACTATTCCCAACCATTTTGGAAATACCAGGTAAACTATCTAGTATTCTTCTTGCACGTTTTTATCCTGATAAAAATCTATACCGAAATATTATAGATAGTCATAGAGAAAGATATTTTAAAGATTATGTATATAGTTTGTTTGATACCAATAAAACCTTAGTAAAAACCGATAAAAGCGTACGTGAATTACTAAGCGAAGCGGGTTATGACTTTTATGAATGTAAAACAGAAGACCAAATCCAAGGATTTAGAAAATACTATGCCAAAGGAGAAGAAATATGTACTTTAGATGGTGGAAGATTAAATTCATGTTATGTTTTCTTCGCTGTTAAGAAAAATGTAAGAAGGATAAATCGTATCGACTTTCCTTATCCTAATCGTCAAGATGAATATGGAACTAGTGTCATAAGTATTCAATTTTCTAAAGGTGAATTAAATACTTTATCTATAAAAAACAGATATAATCACCTAGTCGATAATCCTGATGCTACATTTGGTAATAACTTAGATAATATCATACCAGGTTTAACAGATGCTTTTATAAGAGAGTATCATTTTAATATAATACCAGATAATTTAAAAAGATTTGAAATACCTAATTATATTTATTTAGACACAAAAAATAAATATTATCGTTATAACTATATAATCAACCATAATGTCTATACACCATTTAATAAGTTTATAGATGTAAATGGTAAAGTAACAACATTTGATCAAAGTCGTTATCTACTAATGGATTACTATTTAATAGATTTCCATGATAAAACTATTAGATTACTAGATGAAAAAATAGGTGATGACTTTCCTAATCAATTTAAAGATATTACTAAAATAGAAAATATTAATACTAGTGAAGGTAAAAAAATAGTAATAAGTATGAAAGATAAAGAAGATGTAATTATTACTTTAGACAAGAATAATAAAATTACTTCAATTATTAATCCTAACATTAAGTTTATAGGTAATAATTTTATGAAATATAATAAAGTATTAACTAAGATAGAACTCTCTAACCTTAAATCAGTCGGAAATGATTTTCTATATAATAATCAAAATATATCAGAAATATCTTTCCCTAAACTAATGTTAGTAGGTAATAACTTTTTAAAACTTAATGAAATTATTAATAAAATGCATCTACCAAATCTTATGCATGTAGGAGATTATTTTCTTTATGATAATATGAGTCTTACTCTATTAGATCTACCTTTCTTAGAAAAAACAGCTAAATGCTTCTTATTCAAAAACAAGATTATTACTTCTCTACTTCTACCTAGATTAAGAGAAGTAGGTGATAATTTCTTATCATATAATAACGAATTAACAACACTTAACTTATCATCCTTAGAAAAAGTAGGTAACAACTTTATATCTTACAATAATAAGATAAGAAGAATATCACTCTTTAATCTTTTAGAAGTAGGTAATAACTTCCTAGAAAGAAATGAAGAACTAACTAGTATAGTATTACCGCATTTAAAAAAGGTAGGTAATAACTTCCTAATAAATAATGAAAAAATAACAGAAGCAAAACTAATATCTTTAGAAGAAGCAGGTAATGACTTTATGTATTATAACCAAGTGCTAAGAGCTAACTTTTGTAATTTAATGCGTGTTGGAAAAAACTTCTTAGGTTGTAATGAAGAACTTGATAATTTAGAATTTCCTTCTCTAATAGAAAAAGGAGATGGCTTCTTAATAGCTAATAAAAACAGAGCTAATATAAAATTTAACTATACAATGAGAACTAAAATATTATTAAAAAATATGAGAAATACAGTGTTACATAAAGTATTACATAGATAGGGGGATTAATATGGAACTTAGCGATTATAAAGTTATAAAAAAATACTATGGCGAAGAATTCGCTAGGTTTTGTCGTGATAAATTCCCAAGTATCTTAGAAACGCCAGGAGCATTATCGACTCTTCTCCTTGCTAACTTTAATCCTTCTCATGAATTATATAAAGACTTACAAGAAGAAAGATTATTAGATTCATTTACTCGTTATATTTTTAATTTAACTAAAGAAAAAGAAAATACCATAATAGTAGATAAAAGTGCTAAAGAATTACTATCTTTAGCAGGATATGATTTATATGAATGTAAAACTGAAGAAGATATTCAAAGTTTTTCCCAATACTACGCTCCAGGAGAAAGACTATGCACATTTATAGGTAATCGTTTAAGTACTTGTTATGTCTTCTTTGCCGTAAAAAAAGATGTAGATTCTATAAAAAGATCTGATTTTATTCATCCTAATAGACAAGATTTATATGGTACTAGTGTCATAAGTATTCAGTTTTCGAGAAGAAAACCAAATTATCTATCTATAAAAAATAGATACAATCATACTGTAGATAATCCTGATGCAACATTTTCTAATAACTTAGATAACATCATACCAGGTCTTACTAATGCTTTTAGTAATGATTACAGACTAAGTATTAACTCTAAAACTAGAGATCTTTTTGAAATACCTAGTTATGTTCAAGATGTAACAGGTAAATTTTATAAATATAATTGTGAAATAAATAATGTTTATTATTGCCCAAATAACATTATCATTGATAAAGGCAAAGTAAAAAAATATGATTCTAGCGAGTATCTATTAATAGATTCTTACTTATTAAATTTAAAAGAAAAGAAATTAATAGTACACGATAATAACTGGCATGATGGTTTCATACTTACCATGAATGATATTACTAAAATAGAAATAATAAAAATAGAAAATGAAAGAAAAAGAATAACTATCTGTAATAGCCAAAATGAAATTACAACTATAACAATAGATAAAGATAATAGAATAGTTGAATACGTAAATAATGATATTACTGAGGTCGGCTCATGCTTCTTATTACACTCAGAATATATTGAAAGATTCATTGGCAATAATATTAAATCTATCGGCTATGATTTCTTAGCAGAAAACAGCTGCTTAAAAGAAATTAGCTTGGACAATGTTGAGCAAATAGGAGATGATTTTTTAAGATACAATGTATCATTAACTTCTATTAACTTCCCAAAATTAAAAATAATTGGTACCCACTTCCTATCATATAATGATGGACTAAAAACTGTTCAATTATACAATGTTGAAGAGGTAGGTAATGACTTTTTAGATTATTCAGAGGTTGAAACTATCTATATGCCATTATTAAAAACTATTGGTAGTAACTTCCTAAATTATAATAATCGTCTTCGAGAACTTATTTTACCAAGTGTTAAAACAATAGGTTCCAACTTCTTATCCAGTAACACAGAATTAGAAGGAATAATATTAAGAGATGTTGAAACAGTTGGTAATGGTTTTCTAAACATAAACACGAAAGTTCATAACGTAAACATGCCTAGTCTTAAAGAGACAGGAAGAAACTTCTTATATAACAATAAAGCTCTTAGATACCTATATCTTCCTAGTCTAGAAATAGCAGGTGATAATTTCTTATTTTCTAACGAAATATTATCTAAACTTAGTACTCCTCAATTAAGAGAAACAGGGGATTCCTTCTTAAATAGAAATAAATTATTAAAAGAATTATATCTTCCTAATTTAAAATCTGTAAGAGAATCCTTCCTATACCATAATGTTCATCTAAAAACACTCATAGCACCTAATCTAGCATTTGTAAAAGATTTCTTTTTATTTAACAATGTAGATTTAGAAACCCTTAATCTTAGAAATATTATAAGAATAGGAAATCACTTCTTAACATATAATAGAGCAATAAAAGAACTATACTTACCTAATCTCCATCAATATGGTACAAACTTCTTTCTTTCTAATGAAAATAGAGAATCATTTTTAGAAGAACTAGAAGCAAGAAAGAAGGTGTTATCATGAATAAAGATTATAAAATAATAAAAAAGAATTATGGCGAAGAAATGGCTAAATTTTGTCGTGATAACTTTCCCACTATATTAGAAGAAGAAGGAAAATTATCAGGAATTCTTTTATCTACCTTTGCTCCTAATCATAATCTATATCAAGATATAATAGCTAGTAATGCTAAAACTAAATTCATTTATTTTATCAATAAACTTAATAAAAGAAATAAAAGAATAATTAAAAGTACTAAATCTGTTATCGAACTATTTCAAGAAGCCGGTTATGATTTTTATGAATGCAAAACCAAAGAAGATATAGATAAGTTTAAAAAGTACTACTATGAAGGCGAAGAATTATGTACATTTAAAGAAAACAGATTATTATACTGTCATGTCTTCTTTGCTGTAAAAAAAGATATCGATACAATCAGAAGAGAAGATTTTCCTTTCCCCGAAAGAGAAGATAGATATGGTACTAGTGTTATAAGTATTCAATTTACTAAAAAAGCTCCAAATGAAGTATCAATAAAAAATAGATATAATCATACTGTAGAAAATCCTGATGCAACTTTTTCTAATAACTTAGATAATATAAGACCTGGTTTAAAAGATGCTTTTAAAAGAGAATATCATTTTACTTTCAAATACGATTCTAGATATCTTCCCTCTGCTTTTTTAAAAGACTATGTATACGCTAGTGATGGTAAATATTATAAATATAATATTAAATCTAATTGGATCTATTACTGTCCAAATAATACAGTAATAATTCATGGTATACCAAAGTCTTTTGATAAAAACGAATATCTACTTATAGATTGTTACTTATTTGATTTAAAAAATAAAAAAGTAACCTTATTAGATACCTTTCTTGATGATTCATTTATTACTGAATTAGAAGATATAAATAATATAAGTATTATTAATAATAACGATACCAAAATAATAACAATTAAAACTGCTAAATACCAAGAAGAAATAGAAATAACAGTTGATAAAGAAAATAGAATAATATCATATAAGAATAATAATACTACTCATATAGGGCCATTCTTTATGTCTTTAAATAAAGACTTAAAATCTCTAGAATGTACAAAATTAGAAACAGTAGAAGAATCATTTTTAGAAAGAAATATTAATCTAGAAAGAATAAATACACCAAATATACAATATATTGGTTCTGCTTTTCTATCTAAAAATGAATCTTTATTATCTCTATATCTTCCTAATGTTATAGAAGTAGAAGATGAATTCTTATTTACTAATCGTCATTTAAAAGAATTATACGTTCCTCTACTTAAAAGAGTAGGTAATGACTTTCTATATCACAATACTAAACTAAGTAGAGTAGAATTTCCTAATCTAGAAGAAATAGCCGATTATTTTTTAATTAATAATCAAGCTTTAGAAGAACTAACTATACCAAAACTAAGAGATTCTCATAATTTCTTCATGTCCTCATCTGATTTAAAAAGATTATCTTTGCCATCTTTAAGATTAACAGGAGTTAATTTCTTAAATAATAACCAGGTAATAGAACACCTTTATCTACCTAAAGTAGAATATATTTCTCATAACTTCTTAAGAAACAATAATTCTCTTACTTCCATTTCTTTACCTAATTTAATAGATATGTCTTTTGGTTTCTTAGTAGAAAATAATGTAATAAGAAATATAAATCTCCCTAAAGTACAACATATAGGTGGTTTCTTTCTAGCTAAAAACATTACTTTAGAAAATCTTTATCTACCAGAATTAACAAGAGTTGGTATTTGTTTTTTAGAAAGTAATATTTGTTTAAAACACTTATATGCTCCAAAACTACAAATAATTAATAATGGTTTCTTACCGTATAATACTAGATTAGAAGCACTATCGTTACCAAACGTAACTACTATTGGTCATAACTTCTTATTTAATAATAAAGACTTAGAAGAAATATCTTTACCTAAAGTAGAAGAAATAGGAGAAGACTTTCTCTTTTCTAATACCGCTTTAAGAGTATTAGATCTACCTAATCTCCATAAACATGGTTCTAACTTTTTACATAGTAACAATGAACTTGCTTTTATTAATATGCCACTTATAGATGATGACTTAGAAAAATATATAGTTAGGAGGAAATAACATGGACGACTACAAGATAATAAAAAAGTACTATGGCGAAGCCATGGCTAAGTTTTGTCGTGATAAATTTCCAAGTATCCTAGAAAGAGAAGGATTACTACCTAAAATATTATTAGATAAGTTCTATCCCAATCATTTCTTATTAAAAGATATTCTTGATGAAATAGAAGAAGATGATTTCATAGAATATGTTAATGAATATGGTATAACTAAAGCTGAACTAGTAGAAACAGATAAAACTGCTAAAGAATTACTAGCCGAAGCTGGTTATGATTTATATGAATGTAAAACCGAAGAAGATATTCAAAAATTTGCTAAGTATTATGCTAAAGGTGAAAAGCTATGTACTTTTAATGGCGGTAGACTAAATAAATGCCGTGTCTTCTTTGCAGTTAAAAAAGATATTGATTCTATAAAAAGAGAAGATTATGAAAATCCAAGTAGACAAGACTTATATGGTACTAGCATCATAAGCATTCAATTCTCTCGTAGCGATAAAAACTATATATCAATAAAAAATAGATATAATCATACAGTTAGAAACCCTGATGCAACATTCTCTAATAATTTAGATAAAATAATACTAGGTTTAACAAAAGCTTTTGAAAGAGATTACAATCTAAAAATCAATCAATCATATAATTCTGATTTATTCTTAGATGATTACATAGAATCAATAGATGGAAAACTATATAGATATAATATAGAAGTAGATGATATCTATTATTGTCCTAATAACATCATAATAGAAGATGGTAAAGTAAGACAACTAGATCAAAGTAGATATTTGCTTATAGATAACTACATAATAGATTTTAAGCTCAAAAAAATAGAAACTCATAGATATGAATATGATGATGAATTTCCTACATCTTTTGGAACTATAACTAAAATAGATGTCAAAAACGACAAAAGAACAGGATTAAAATCCATCAAACTATACAATAATGAAACATTACTAGGCGAAATAAAAGTTAATAAACTAAACCAAATCATAAGTTTAGATAACTATATGGTTGAAAAAATAAACAACCAATTTATGGTCTTTAATAAATCACTAGAAATAATTAATTTACCAAAAGCAATATCTATTAGAGATGAATTCTTATATTATAATACTGAACTTCACAGTCTTAATCTACCTAATTTAATAAAGATTGGCAATAGCTTTCTATATACTAATTATGCTTTAGAAAATGTTTATCTGCCTAAAGTAAGAAATATAGGTGATAGTTTTATAGAAGAAAACGAAGATATAAAAACTATTTGTTTACCTAATGTCAAAAATATAGGAGATAACTTTTTATACAATAATTATCGTCTTAAAGAAATATCACTTCCTCAATTACTACATGTTGGACATCATTTTCTTCATAATGCTATATCTTTAACAAGAGTAAACTTAGACAATCTAAAAACAGCTGGTAATGATTTTCTATCCTGGGGTAAAAAATTAACAAGTATTAGTTTACCTAATCTTACTAAAGTAGAAGATGGATTCTTATATAATGGAAGAGATTTAGAAGAATTATATCTACCTAATCTAGAAGAAATAGGTGATGCCTTCTGCTACTTTAATCGTACGTTAACTAGTATACATCTACCTAAGGTTAGAACAATAGGTTATAATTTTATTCATGTAAATGAATATATAACAAACGCTGATTTACCACTATTAAAAGAAGTGGAAGGATCTTTTCTTAACGATAATATAAAATTAACTAGATTAAATGCCCCAAATCTAGAAGTATGTGGGGAATACTTCTTGAGTAATAATACAGAATTAAAAGAAGTATCATTACCTAATCTAAGAGAAATAGATAGATGCTTTATATTCCGTAATAATAAAATTCAATCAATTATTTTGCCATCACTAGAAAAAATGGGAGTAGGTTTCTTAGCGGGAGATATAATAATAACAAAGATGATTCTACCTAAATTGGTAGAAATACAGGGTATATTCCCTGAAAATAAACCTTTTCTAAAATGGTTCTTTGCTCCGAATCTTACTTCCGTATCCGATAATACATTTGTTATAATGATGGAGGATACTAAAGGAATATATTATATTCCAAAACTAAAAAGGGAGGCCGAAAATGAAAAAACTAATAGTAGAAAAAAAAGACTTCTGTAATTATGTATTAAAAGATGAACAAGGCATTACTTACAGATTATTTATAGAATTAATGAATACTGATTTAACTCTAGATATAAATGATACAATTTATATTCACGACGAATTACTAGATAAAAATTATAAAGAGTATAGTACTATGTATACCTTTGGTTCACTAGGCACTAAATATTCTAGAGAACTAAAAAAAGAAAACTATATCGATATAATAGTTGTAATTAAAAACAATAAAAAGAATTATTTACAAAGATACTATGGGTAAAATAAGAAGGTGTATCTAGATTTATAAAAAAGCTCACTAAGAGCTTTTTTCCCTTGTAATAAATGCCTTAATTTATTATAATAATTAACCAGGTGATTATTATGAAAGAAAAAATATTAAATATAACTTTATACATAGAATTTTTTATTTTTATAATAGTAGGAACTGTTTTAAAACTAACAACTAAAATAAATATTTTATTTAATGGTTGGTGGTTAATAATTATTATGATACCTTTACTAAGTAATATTTTATTTAGAAAAAATAGAATTAATAGTTTCCTAATTCTTTTAATAGTAACAAGTTTTTTATTATATTTCTTAAAAGTAATAGACCTTAATAAATGCTTTATAATTATCGCCTGTCTTGCTATAATATATATTGGAATAAATATAATAAAAAATATCTTATTTACTCCTAACTATGAAACTACTAATAATGATATTAATTTCTATAATACAATTCTTGGTGAAGATATCGAAAAACTTAATAATGTAACATTTAATGGATGTACCATATGGACATTATTTGGTAATATGACACTCGATCTAGTAAATGCTAAAATAGAAGAAGATAGTTTTATTAAAGTATTTAATTTGTTTGGTAGTACTAATATTATTACTGATGATAATATCGATATAATTAAAAATGGTAAAACAATTATTGGTGATAGTAACAATCTAAAGAACAATAAAACTAGAAAGAAAAATAAAATATTAAAAATAAAATCATTAAATATCTTAGGTAGTTTAAAAGTTAAATAGAAAGGAAATACAAATGGCAAGTAAAAAACAAATTAAAGAAGCCGTAATAGCAGAAGAAAACGAAGAATTAAAAAAAGAAATAAAGGTGAATAAAAAACCAGAATATGAAGAACCTAATTATGGTAAGACACTATTAGCAGGTATATTAATAGTAATTATTTTAATTGGTGGATATTTATCATATAAAAAGATATATGATAGTGGAAAGAGTACTAATAAAGAAGATAATAAAATAGTATTAACAGAAGATGAAAAAACATTTAAAAAAGAATATGAAGACTTAAATGGTAAAGAAGTAGATGGAGTAAAGCTTAAAAATGTTAGTATTATAGAGGATAATAATATTGTTTATATTACTTTAGAAAAAGCAGTTGATTTAATAAAAAACAAAGATGGTGTTATCTATTTTGCCTCTCCAACAAATTCTAAAAGTCGTATAGCAACACCAATACTATTAAATGCTATGGAAAGTACTTCATTAGAAAAAATCTATTATCTAAACATTACTAAAAATGGTGAAGACTTAAGAGATACTTATGAAATTGTTAAAAAGAAAGCAACTAAAACTAAAGATGCTGACCCAAATTATTACACATTATTAGAACTATTAGATAAATATCTTGATAACTATGTACTTATTAACAATAATGGTGACAAAATAAAAACTGGTGAAAAAAGACTTAACATACCAACATTAATTAGTTTTGGTGGTGGAAGTGTTACCGGCTATGTTGAAGGTACAATAGAAAATCATGATTTAGATAGTGATGGAACACTAAGAAGCCTTACTAAAGAAGAAGCAGACAAACTAAATCAAAAATATCTTGATTTAATAACTTCTTATTTAGATGAAGATTGTGGTATCGAAGCTGAAGAAGGATGTTAATCATCCTTTTTTTATGTTATTATTATCTTAGAAAGAAGGTAAGAGTATGAAAAGCATGTACATTCATATACCTTTTTGTAAAAAAATATGTAGTTATTGTGATTTCTGTAAAGTAATATATCATGGGCCATGGGTAAAAAAATATATTTATGCTTTAGAACAAGAAATAGAAGAAAGATACAATAATGAAGAAATGGAAACAATCTATATAGGTGGAGGTACACCTAGTTCATTAACTAATACTGATTTAAGATTATTATTAGATTTTATAAAAGAAAAAATACATATTAGTAACAATCTAGAATATACATTTGAATGCAATTTAAACGATATAGATGAACTACTATTAAATACTTTAAAAGAATATGGTATTAATAGATTAAGTATCGGAATAGAATCCTTTAATGAAAAGAAATTACAATTTATGGATAGATATCATACCTTTGATGAAGCGTTAGAAAAAATAGAGCTCGCTAGAACTTTAGGTTTCGATAATATAAATATCGATTTAATATATGGTATACCAGGAGAAACATTAAAAGACTTAAAAAAAGATTTAGATTTATTCTTAAAACTAAAACCAGATCACATAAGTACTTACTCACTTATTATTGAAGATAATACTAAAATAGGAATTACTAATATGAAACCAATAGAGGAAGATTTGGATGCCAAAATGTATGAATATATCCTAGAAGAATTAGATGATAAAAACTATGAGCATTATGAAATCAGTAACTTCTGTAAGAATAATAAGTATAGTCGTCATAATATGAATTGTTGGAATAACGAAGAATATTATGGATTTGGTGTTGGAGCATCAGGATATACATATGGTATAAGATACGAAAATACTAAAAGTATTACAGCTTATATGAATAATAAATATCGTCTAAACGAAAATGTTTTAAGTAAAGAAGAAATTATGGATAATGAACTAATGCTGGGCTTGCGCAAGTCAAAAGGAATATCTTTAAAAGAATTTTACGATAAATATGGTGTAAACATTCAAGAAGTATATGACTTAAAAGAAGTCTTGAAAAATAAAGAATTACTATATGAAGATGATTATTTGTTTGTTAATCCAATCTATGTTTATGTAATGAATGAAATATTAATCAAGTTGCTATAAATAACTTGATTTTTATATGTCAAAAAGGGTATACTAATAATAGTAAATTATAGTAGGGAGGTGTAGATAATGGCAGGCTCAAATGAATTGTTTTACGATACAGTTAAACTTGGTAACTTAGGAGAATCATTCACTACAAATGGTCAAAAATTAAAAGAAATACACGATGATATTATTGCTATTCAAGGAAAAATAGCACAAAACTGGGAAGGAGATGCCCATGCAGCTTTTGATATAGTCATGAATAACTTTATATCATCAATTGAAGAGGTAGTTCCAGCTATAAAAGACGAACTAGGCGCAAAATTTTATGCATTACAAGAAACAGGTGAAGAAACTACTCAAAAGAATACAAACCTATTTAATGAATGATTTAATAATGTGGAGGTGAAAACATGGCAGAAAGAATAGAATTAGATATCGTAAGAGATGAGGTTAGAAAACTATTAAAAGATAGTGATAGCATAAGCCAAATAATAAAAATATTAGATGGAGATATGGAACAAGTATCCAATGTAAATCCCGATGCCCAAAGAGCATTAGGTGGTAACGTTGGCAGTATCCAAAGAAAATGGAAAAGCTTTAACGAATCGTATAATAATTTTAATAATACAATTAGAGCACTTTCTGAAAAGTTAGAAGGAAATACAGGAAGTGTTAATGCTAATAGTGAAGCAATGCAAGCCGAAATGGAAACAAATGCTACACAAGAAGCTTAAGATTACTGTATTGAAAAATACAGTATCATATAGGTAAAAAGTTGCTTTTTATCTATATGATACTTGAAGTAAGGAGAATGATTATGGATTATACTTTTGTTTGTAATACATTGACTTTTGAGAATCTAAATGGGGAAATAAAAAAAGAAATAGATAAAATATGTAATGGAGAAAACGCATATATAGATAAATTAAAAGAATGTTTAAGCATTTTTACAAATACTGAATACTGGAATGCCCCAGAAAGTGATGGGATTACGGCATTAACACAAGGAATAATGAGCGATTTGGATAACTGTAAAGATGTATTAAATAGTTATATGAATTTATTAGAAGAAACTAGAGAAAAAGCAAGGGAAAAAATAAAAAGTATACAAGATAATAACACAGCAACTGACGGGGCAATGCTAAATGAATATTATCAGAGATAAAAAAGGTTAATAGTTTTATCAGTCAGAAAGGTAGGAAAATATGACGAGAATAATAAATAAAGCAACTATAGATTCTAACTTTCAGCAATATTTAAGTGATTTAGATAATTATATAGAAGAAATAAGAAATATTAAAGAAGTAGTTAGCACAGACACCAATTTTTTAAGTGATAACAAAAATATGGTTTTAGCAATGAATTACGAAATTCAGATAATCGAATCTAGATTAAATAACATAGCTAGCAAAGCGACACAAATGCAGGAAATAATAGATACTAATTTAGATGATACAGAAGAACAATAAATAGAATAATAGAAAGGTGATAGCTATGGCTAATTCAGGATCGATGGTTAGTTTTGATTTTGACACAATAAAACAATCTTTAAATAATTTACAAGATTATGAGCAATATTTTATGACATCAATAAATAAGATAAACGAATTAGTAAATTATGAAATAAATGTAGGTAATACATCTGCTATTTTAGGGATAAAAGGCAAAAAAATATTAGATTTATGGAATGATAAGTGCTCTATTTATCAAGAGTTTTATCATATATTCGATGATTTTGTTACGAAAGTTGTTAACGCATACAATAATTATGCACAAATGTATAATGATACTTCAGAAGGAACTGATAATCCTATGAATTACTTAGAAATTAATCAAACACAACCAGACGGATCATCAGAATCTAGCGCTGTAACATTTGTTAATAATGATGCTTATAGATTGTTTTCAGCGATATTAAATTTTCAGACAAGATTAGATGGTCAATATATCTTTGAACTACCTGATACTGGTGAAGATGGACAGGAAGTGGAAAAAAGTATTAATATACTTGGGGTGGAATTGAATGTTCACTATACTTGGAGAAATGAAGAATGGGTTATGACGCAACTAGACGTAACAATTGATGGAAATAAAAACTCTTATTATGAAAAACCGACGCAAGAAGAATTTGCGGAAGCATACCACAATCAACTTACTAGTATATATGGTGGTACTTCATTCGGAGGAAATGCAGATTATGGTACTGTAAGCAATTATCAAAGTGCTTTATTATTTAGCCCATTAGACAAAGCTAA
>JAEEGL012474497.1_pt1 | contig 13895 bp, 17 predicted proteins | sample 9134231 | NCBI WGS metagenome assembly JAEEGL01 (sample SAMN16246548, study PRJNA631951) | gut metagenome | biome: gut microbiome; feature: rumen; material: fiber-attached | host: Bos | place: Iran: Karaj | collected 2018-10
AGCGGCAAGACCATCGCCCTCTTCGGCTGCGGCGACTGTTCATGCTACAGCGACACCTTTGTTGGTGGTATTGGTGAACTTTACAACGGCATCAAGGCTAGCGGTGCCAAGTTCATTGGTAGCGTAGAGACCGATGGTTATACCTTCGACGACTCAGAGGCCGTGATTGACGGTAAGTTTATTGGTCTGCCTCTCGATGATGTCAATGAGGATGATAAGACCGATGTGCGTATCGACGCCTGGATAGCAGCCATCAGTCCGGAACTTTAAAAACTGGTATTTTTTATTCATAAATAGTATTTGTTTAGTATGAAGAATGGTGGCTGATCGTGATGACCGGTCACCATTTCTATGCTGTTGTTTTGTAAACTCGAAAACAAAAAAACGAGGCGAGCATCACTGCTGGCCTCGAATACTAAGTTAATCAACCATAAACCTTAACCATTAAAAATCAATTGCAAAGATACATAATCTTGTTGAAACCTCCAAGGATTTTATCATTTTTTTTAAAAAACTATCTTTGCTTATAGATTTGTCTCATTTCTTTTTCTATTTGTAAATATCCGTCATAGCCTTGCGGATCTTCTCTTTTGGCTCGTCGGCGGCATAGCCGATGGGGATTAAGACGGCAGGCTCCTCGTTGTCGGCAAAGGTGAAGTGCTCCTTGCATTTCTCTGCGTTGAAGTTGCACACCCAGCAGGTGGCAAGGCCCTGCTCCGTAGCAGCCAGACACAGATGCTCCACGGCAATGGCTATGTCGATGTCGCCATGATGCTTGCCGTCCTTGCGCACCCATTCCTGATCGTGCAGGATGCTGCAGATGATATACATCGGCGCCGAATTAAACCAGTCGCGGTTATAGCACTCGCGCAACTTTGCCTTTTCTGCCTCGTCTTTCACTAAGAGGAACATCCACGGCTGTTTGTTCACGGCCGATGGTGCCAAGCGGACGCACTCCATCACGTAGTCCAGCTTCTCCTGTTCCACACTCTTCTCCTGATAGCTTCTGCAGCTATACCTCTGTTTTACTAAATCTAAAAATGTCATCATAGCTATGTTTTTTTATTTGCGATTGTTTGTCTGACATATTCTGCGTGTCTCTCTGCGTGCTTCGCGCCAGCGAGGAAAATACTTGTCCATGAGAGCATGGAAACGGGCGTTGTGACTTGGTTCCAAGAGGTGGCATAACTCATGTACTACCACGTGTTCTACGCACCACTTTGGTAATAGCAGTACGTAGGCCGAGATGCAGATGCTGCGGTCGCGGACGTTGCATTGGCCCCAACGCGAGATGGTTGGCTTGTAATAGATCCTGCTAGGCCTTACGCCCATCTCTCGTGCATGACGCTCCACCATAGGTTCTATTAAGGCTTTCAGTTTCTGCAAGGCCTCGTCAGCCTGTGCGCGAGTGGTCAGCGGTAGTTTGTCGTAGAATGCGTTCCGTTGTTGCTGACGCTCACAGGTCTTTTTCCTCGCCTCGTCAATCCAGTCACGGTGTTCCTCAATAAACGCCATCACTTTCTCGCGAGGCAAGCCAATAGGTGCCGATACATGTACATCACCGTTTTTCACGATGCGCATCGACAACCTACTTGTACGCCTGTATGTGACCTGTATAGCCAAATTGCTTGCGTTATACAGCAGCCACGACTTCTATCTCTACCAATGCACCTTTTGGAAGTGTCTTTACGGCTACGGCAGAACGGGCAGGATAGGGCTCTGCGAAGAATTCCGCATAGACGGCATTCATATCTGCAAAGTCGTTCATGTCGGCCATGAAAACTGTTGTCTTCACTACGTTGGCCATTGTAAGTCCAGCTTCTTCTAGGATAGCTTTCACGTTGGTCAATGACTGACGCGCCTGTTCCTTGATGCCTCCCTCTGGGAAAATACCAGTGGCAGGGTCGATAGGAATCTGACCAGAGGTAAATACAAGATTGCCTACTTTGACGGCCTGACTATAGGGGCCGATGGCAGCAGGGGCTGCTTTTGTGCTAATAACATCTTTCATATTCGTCCTAGTTTTGAATGAATCAGATTGGGGAAAAACTCAACTTTTGTTAAAACTTGGGTACAAAGATAGTAATAATCCTTCACTTTTTCATATCTTTGCTCTCTGATTTAATAAGATTTGTGATATGGCAGAAGAAAACAAGCATAAAGTATTAATGGGTATAGTCAAGGCGAATCACTTTGCCGTAACCATCATGGTGGTGGCAATAGCCCTGCTTGGCAGTACTGCCTCGATGGCATCATATACGGCTAAAGGAGATAATGAAGCGAGCCAGTATGAGCAAGCCACGTTTATTCCACAAGCACCCGATTACAATGACGCGACGATGTGGGTGACAGCCGACGGCGATACCGATGGCACAGGGGCTGACATCTTCTATGTTGTATCAACGTGGGAGGAAGACTGGACGACGGAGGATGGCAGGATATGCCATTATGCTGACGTGTGGAATCCTGGACATCGCGAGCACATGGGCACGGAAATCAACAAGGTGGCGGCGTACATGTCGCCAGGTAATCGCTTCTTTGCTCCGTACTATCGTCACGCCACCATCGAGACATTCATGACACAAAACGAGGATACCATCAGGAATCGCACACGGCTTTCGATGGGTGACGTCTGCGCAGCCTTCGACCACTTCCAGGCTCAGCGAGACACGTCTCGTCCGCTTATCATCGCGGGCTTCAGTCAGGGTGGACTGGCCGTGGTGGAACTGTTGAAGCACATCGACGACGAGGCATATAGTCAATTGGCAGCGGCCTACGTGCTGGGCTACAAGGTGACCAAGGCCGACATGGCGCAGTGCAGTCGCATCCGTCCTGCTGAGGGTGAGACGGACACGGGCGTCACCATTTGCTACAACACGGTGACGGACGTGAAGTACGTCGTCCCCGTCATCTCTGCCTCTGACATCTGTATCAACCCCGTGAACTGGCGGACGGACGCTACGCCCGCCACGCTCCACGACTCGATTACCGTCACCGTGTCGCCTGCGCACTACGTCCTCGTAGTCAGCGGCTACAGCGGCTCTGAATATCCTGCCTATAAAGGTTTCATCAACGTGGGTGACATCCACAGCTGTGAACCTTGGCTCTACAGCGAGTGTCTGGCGAAGAATATCAAAGTCCGGACCAAAGAGTGGCGGAAGCTCCATCAGCCGACCGTCACCCGTATTCAGGAACGAGGCACATTGCAGACAGCTCCCATTCGGAAACTACATGATAAGTATGGGTTAGTATATGACAACGAATAAATAAGATAGAACATTATGTTAGAACACATTGCAGATTTTACGGCCTGGCCGATACTGACGGGTATCTGTATTGGCTATGTTGCCAACCGCATTATGAGCGGTGAGGGCAAGGGATGTTGTATGAACCTCATCGTGGGTATCGCTGGCAGTTATGTCGGCACGTTCATCAGTCACCTTCTGAACATTGAACTGTTAGGTAAAGGCTATTTAACTAACTTCGTGTTTTGCGTGATAGGTTCAATAACCGTACTATGGCTTTGGAAGAAACTGTTTGATTGATGGCTTGGAAACTGAAGTATCGTTGCAAGCAATGTGACTACGAGGCCGAGGTGTACGAGGGGCGTGGACTCTTTCGTCAGGAGATTACGGCTATGCTGTGTCCAGACTGCAAGTCCATCCAGAACAGCGTGGTGGGTGGTATCATTGCCGACGTGGCTCCTTCCTATAGAAGCGAGGTTGGTCGCCTCTGTCTGCAATGCGGCAGCGATAATATCAGACTGTGGGATAAACACACTTGCCCAAGATGCCAGGGTGAGATGCTGGTGACGGGCGAGAAAGAATTCTGGACGTAGAAATAAAATAGAACAAGAGAATATGAAGATTACAACTACCAGCAGGAAGGTGATACGTTGAAATGCGTCTCTGGCGGTAGTCATCCTGGATTGATGCATATCTGTCAGATGGGTGAATGCTTCTATGTGTCCCACTTCGAACAGGTAGAAGACGGTTCTCGCTTCCAGCCTAGTGCTAAGCGCATTTTTGGAGAGTATTTCGAAGCCTTTCAAATCCACCACAGCGATGGTGATGAGCACGAAATGCTCAAGCATGACGTGCTTCGTGCATTCGTTCGCGACCACGGACTCACAGCCACCATGTATCAGGACTACGGGTGGCCTGCAAAGGATTTGGATCTGTGAAACAGTTGAAATAGCAATATGAAGGTCGCGATTAAATGTGCGACAGAAATAAAAAAAAGAGGTCATCACTGACCTCTTTTCTGTGATCCGCTTGGGGTTCGAACCCAAGACCCCAACATTAAAAGTGTTGTGCTCTACCGACTGAGCTAGCGGATCAACCTTAGTGCTTTTTGTTGAAAAGCGGGTGCAAAGGTACAAACTTTTTTTGAACCTGCCAAATTTATTCGGGTGAATTTTCTGATTCTGTGATAATTTCCTCGTTTTCACGAGTGATATAGCGCTGATAATAGGCTATCAACAGGGTGGTGGCAGGCAATGCTATGATGAGTCCGATAAAGCCAAGCAGGGCACCCCATATGGATAGTGACAATAGCAGAATGGCTGGATTGAGGCGCATGGCCTTACCCATGACGTAAGGGGTTACAATCAGGTCGATGATAACCTGTACGATGGCAAAGACGGCTACTGCCATAGCAAAGATAATCCAGAAATTTTGTCCTGTGTCGGCTGCCTTCAGAAGGGCCAGTAGGGCGGTGGGAATCAATGCAAAGGTGTGTAGATAGGGCACTAAATCGAGAATGCCGATAAGGATTCCCAGACCAATGGCCATTGGGAAATCTATAATGGTAAAGCCTATGCAGAACAATACCCCCATGATAAAGGCTACTAAGCCTTGTCCGCGGATATAATTGCTCAGCTCTCGCTCGGCATCCTTGGCTAATATGCTCCAAAACGGACGACTCTTTTTGGGAAATATCTTAATCCAGTTCTCCGTCAGATACTCGTAGTCCATGAGAATGAAGAACATGTACAGCAGGGTGATGAGTGATGCAATGATGCTAATGATGATATTAGCCGTCTGGCCTACGACACTGAATACCTCTGGCAAGGCTGCTTTCAGACCGTCAGAGAATTTGTCGCTACGCATAAAATTTTCCAATTCCCTGCGATGCTCTTGTGTCCATTGGCTGATGGCATCAGGGATGCTGTCAATCTTTGCCGTGGTCTGTATGTAGGTGGTAAAAAGCTCGCTGAGTCTTTCAAACTGTTCAATCATGGGTGGAATGATAAGCCATGCTATTCCTGTAAGGATGGCGATGACAACTATCAATGTGACGACAATACTTAAAACACGTCCTGGCACATGAAGCTTATATTGTACGAACTTTACCATGGGGTAGAGCAAGTAGGCTAATAGCCATGCCGCTGCAAAAGGTAATAGTACACTACCTAAATAGTTGATAAGGGCAATAATAATTAATACTAGCAGACCATAGCCCAGCCAGCGTACAAATTTGTCGAATGTGATAGGCTTTTCGTACATTATTGTTTACGGTTTACTGTTTACAGTTGTCTTCTTGTCTGGCCTTCTGGTAGCACTCACGACAGAGAGGCTCGTATTCTTGGGTCTCACCCAGTAGTACACGCTTATCAGACAGCACCTTACGATGACTGACGTAGGCCAGGGAGCCGCATTTCACGCAAATAGCATGCACCTTGGTTACGTCGTCGGCAATAGCGCATAATGCGGGCATGGGACCAAAGGGGATGCCTTTGAAGTCCATATCCAATCCCGCAATGATGACACGTACACCGCGATTTGCCAACTGATTGCACACGTCAACGATTCCTTCGTCGAAGAACTGAGCTTCGTCAATACCTACAACCTCGATATCTTCGGCTAACAGAAGGATACTGGCTGACGAGTCAACTGGGGTGGACTGAATATGCTTCTGGTCGTGGCTTACCACGTCCTCTTGAGAATATCTTATGTCAATAGCGGGCTTGAAAATCTCAACCCGTTGTTTGGCAAACTGGGCACGTCGCATGCGGCGTATCAGTTCTTCTGTCTTGCCCGAAAACATCGAGCCGCACACAACTTCAATTCTACCAGAGCGGTGCGCTTCGCCTGTTGTTGGATATGTAATCATGGTGCAAAGATACGTTTTTTTATGAAGTTAAAGAAGTTAAAGGAGTTAAAGGGAGTTAAAGGATAATAGTTTTGCGCGATTTTGTTTACCTTTGCAACCGAAATGGGAATATTATATATTGTACCCACGCCTGTGGGCAACATGGAGGATATGACGCTACGTGCCATCCGTATTCTGAAAGAAGCTGATTTGGTGCTGGCAGAGGATACTCGTACATCGGGCATCCTGCTGAAGCATTTTGAGATAAAGAATCAGTTGATGTCGCACCATAAGTTTAACGAGCATGGTACGAGCGCTGGTATCGTTCAGCGTTTGCTTGCTGGTCAGACTGTAGCTTTAATTAGCGATGCCGGTACACCTGGTATCAGCGATCCTGGTTTCTTCCTTGTTCGTGAGGCCGTACGTGCTGGCATTGAGGTGCAGACGTTGCCTGGCGCCACGGCATTTGTGCCAGCTTTGGTAAGTAGCGGATTGCCTTGCGACCGCTTCTGCTTTGAGGGCTTCCTGCCTCAGAAAAAGGGACGTAAGACAAAGTTGGAATCTCTGATAAACGAGGATCGTACGATGATTTTCTATGAGTCGCCTTATCGATTGGTGAAGACGCTGGAACAATTTGCTGAGGTGTATGGCGCTGATCGTCAGGTGAGTGTTTGCCGTGAGATATCTAAGGTGCACGAGGAAAGCGTCAGAGGCTCTTTAGAGGAGGTGATTGCTCATTTCAAAGAGACAGAACCGCGTGGCGAGATTGTCATCGTGCTTGCTGGAAAAACGAAAGATTAATAAAAAGAAGATATGAAAAAGTTTTTATTTTTTGCTTTTGCTCTGTTGGCATTAGCATCGTGTAAGGACAAGACCAACACACGTGAGACTGCTGATTTGAATCAGCGTATCGACTCGTTGAATCGTGTGAATGTGCAAAAGGACAATGAGATCAATGATATGCTTGAAACCCTTAATACCATCGAGGATGGTTTCCGTGCTATCAACGAGGCTCAGGGTCGTGTGACGGTGGAGCGTCGTGGCGAGGGGGCCGATGCTGCTCAGCGTATTCGTGAGAATATGCAGTTTATCAACGAGACGATGACCCAGAACAAAGACCTTATCAATAAACTGCGTCTGCGTTTGCGTGATAGTAATACGGCCAGCGAACAGTTGCGTAAGACACTTGAGAACCTGACGGCTCAGTTGGAGGCTAAGGAGAGTGAATTGGCTGTGTTGCGTCAGGAACTGGAAGCGAAGGATATTCATATTGCCGAGTTGGATGAACAAGTGAGTCAGTTGAATGAGGATGTGACCAGTCTGAAAGATGATAAGGTACGTAAGGAGGAGACAATCAGTCAGCAGGACAAGGAATTAAATACGGCGTGGTATGTCTTTGGCACGAAGCGTGAGTTGAAGGAACAGAATATCCTGAAGAGTGGTGAGGTGCTTCAGGGCAACTTTAATAAGAACTATTTTACTAAGATTGATATCCGTGTAGATAAGGAAATCAAACTGATGTCGCGCGACGCAAAGTTGCTCACGAATCATCCTGCAGGCTCTTATACATTAGAGCGCGATGCAAACAAGCAATACGTTTTGCGTATTACTAATCCACAGCAGTTCTGGAGCACCAGCAAGTATCTGGTTGTTCAAGTAAAATAAAAAACAGGCTCAGCGCCTGCTTTTAAAGAAATCTTGCATCAGTTGGCGGCATTCTTCTTCAAGGATGCCGCCTTTGCATTCAGCCTTGGGATGAAGCACGCGAGGGGCATACTCTTGAAAACCACGTTTTGGGTCGGCAGCACCATAGATGATACGAGGTACTTGTGCCCATCCAATAGCACCAGCGCACATGGGGCAGGGCTCTACGGTGACATAGAGTGTGCAGTCTGTCAGGTACTTGCCTCCTAATTCGTTAGCTGCCATCGTGATGGCTTGCATCTCTGCATGGGCTGTTACATCGCAGAGTGTCTCCGTGAGGTTATGGGCACGGGCTATGATACGGTCTTTACAAACGATAATGGCGCCGATGGGTATCTCGCCGGCTTCATAGGCTTGTTGAGCCTCGGCCAGTGCCTTGCGCATATACATTTCATCCTTATTTTTCTCTTCCATGATGCAAAAGTACAATTTTTTTTTGTACTTTTGCAACGTGGAATGGAAAATTGTGCATATTGACGAGACTGACTCTACAAATCGCTGGATGAAAGAAAACGGTTCTGGCGATATGGTAGTCGTTACTGATTACCAAACGGCAGGTCGTGGTTGTGGCACGAACAAGTGGGAAAGCAAACGAGGCAAGAATCTTTTGTTTTCTATCCTGATACACCCTGTGGATGTTCCTGTTGCAAAACAGTTCCATATATCGATGGCTATTTCATTGGCTATTCTCGATGCGTTAGAACAATATATTGGTGACGTGAGTATTAAGTGGCCTAATGATATCTATTGGCGCAATGGAAAACTAGGAGGTATCCTGATTGAGAATCGTTTGCAGGGTGGCTGTATTAAGGATTGTATTATCGGTATCGGACTGAATGTCAATCAAGAACAGTTTGTAAGTGATGCACCAAATCCTGTATCATTAAAGATGATACATGGTGAGGATACAGATAGGGAGCAGTTGCTTGACAATCTGCTTTCCATATTCAGAAAATATCTTCAGCAGGATGTGAAAGCCCGCTATCTGTCGCGCCTCTATCGTCGTAAAGGTTTTCATCCCTATGCCGATAGCAATGGTGCGTTTATGGCGGAAATCGTTGATGTGGAGGATGATGGACATTTGCTGTTGCGAGATGATAACGGTCAGGAGCGACGATATGCATTTAAGGAAGTAACATTTATAATTTAGAGAATATGGCAAGATTTAAAAGAATTCTCCTGAAACTCTCGGGCGAGAGCTTGATGGGAAAGCAGGGCTATGGTATTGACCCTGAGCGTCTGAGCGATTATGCTCAGCAGATTAAGGAAGTGGCCGAGATGGGCGTGCAGATTGGTATCGTTATCGGTGGTGGAAACATTTTCCGTGGACTGAGTGGCAGTCAGAAGGGATTCGACCGTGTGAAGGGTGACCAGATGGGTATGTGCGCTACGGTGATCAACTCTTTGGCTCTCTCGTCAGCTCTGGGAGCTATTGGCGTGAAGAACAAGGTGATGACTGCGATTCGTATGGAACCTATTGGCGAGTTCTATACCAAATGGAAGGCAATTGAGGCGATGGAGCAGGGACAGGTGTGCATCTTCTCTGCAGGTACTGGTTCGCCTTATTTCACTACTGATACAGGTTCTTCACTGCGTGGTATTGAGATTGAGGCCGACGTTATGCTGAAGGGTACTCGCGTGGATGGTATCTATACGGCTGACCCTGAGAAGGATCCTACTGCAACGAAGTTCAATGATATCACTTACAAAGAGGTATTGGCACGCGGCCTAAAGGTGATGGATCTCACGGCTATCTGCATGTGTCAGGATAATACTCTGCCTATCTATGTCTTTAACATGGATATCGTAGGTAACCTTAAGAAAGTGATGGCTGGTGAAGAGATTGGCACATTGGTGCACAACTAAATAGATGAGAGATGAAAAATGAAAGATATGATTACCTTTGCAAAGCAGGTCTAATCATATCTTTCATCTCTTATTTTTCATTTTTCGACTTCTTTGAAGTCAACATATTCTCCCTCATCCTGGGCGAATATTTTTTTGTCCCTTTGTGAGTTGCGCTGATCGGTAATGGTGATGCCGTCGGCCGTACGGAAAGTGCGGCTGGACGCCTGCTGCTGATGTTGCTTCTTCTGCTTCTGTTTCTTGTCAGTAGTTTTGAAGTAGTCGGCATCAAAATCGAACCCTTCGTTGTCTTTTCTTTTGTAGTTCTTCTTTGACAAACGTTCAAACTCCTCCTCTGTCATCTCGCCATTGGTCATACGCTTGATAAAGCGGTAACCTTTGCGCAGGTAGTAGAGTGCAACAAGCAAGATGGCTGCAACAATGAGGATGATAATTCCGAATATGATGAGAAAAAACTCCATAGGCTACGCAGAAAAAACAATTATTTGCGTTGTGTTAGAATTGAAAGCAGAATGTACCATGCAATCACAGCAGCCAATCCGCTTATTCCTAAGAATGCAATCATGATAATGCTGGTCAGCAGGAAGATGTATTTTACCTCGTTGCCTTTCCATCCCCAAGTCTTGAACTTTAAGGCGAACATGGGAATTTCGGCAATGAGCAAATAGCAACTGATAGCAATTCCAATGAGAATGAAAAGAGGACTGAAACTGATGTCTTTTAGCCAGTCACCAGCGCCTACGATAAGCGAACCCCAGAACAATGCATTGGCTGGCGTTGGTAACCCAATGAACCCCATGGCCTGACGCTCGTCAAGGTTGAATTTTGCGAGTCGCAGAGCCGAGAAGGCAGCCATGATGAAAGCAATATATGGCAATGCACAATTCATAATGCATAATTCAGAATTGGCTGCGCACAGAGCCTGAAGCCAACTGAAGATGATAGCTGATGGCGCAAAACCGAAGGTAATGTCGTCTGCCAGTGAGTCAAGTTCCTTGCCGATGGGTGAACTGACATGCAATAGGCGAGCGGTCATGCCATCAAAGAAATCGAAGACGGCTCCGATAACAATAAATGCGAGCGCTAATTCAAATTCAGCTTGAAAAGCCCAATAGGTAGCAATACAACCAGAAATCAGGTTGCAGCATGTAATCATATTGGGAATATGTTTCTTCATATTAAGGCAGTTTTGCAATTACCGTTTGGTCACCTGTAGTAGGTTGCTTCATTTTGACGCAGGGCTTAGAACCAAGTGGTAGGTAAACGTCCACGCGAGAACCCAATTTGATGAACCCCAGGTGCTCATCAATATAGCAGTCTTCATCGCCTTTGGCATAAGTCACAATACGTCGAGCCATAGCGCCTGCAATCTGACGTACCAGAACTTCTTGTCCATCGGGCGTTTCTATCATGATGTCAGCATGTTCGTTCTCCTCGCTGGCCTTGGGTAACCATGCCTTATGATAATTGCCGTCAAAATGCTTAACAAACTTCACTTGACCGTCAACAGGGAACCAGTTGGCATGTACGTTCAGAGGACTCATGAAAATACTCATCATCAAACGCTTATCGTGAAAATACTCGTCCTCGTCAACCTCTTCGATTACTACAATTTTACCGTCTGCTGGCGCCACAACGGTTTTCGTCGTGTCATCATTAAAATAGCGAATAGGGCAGCGATAGAAGTTAAGCATTAACAACCATGCCACGCCAAAGACGCCAACAAAGAGTATAAAAGGAATGAGTGTTAGCGTATCAGATGTACGCCAAAGAACTACAGAAATAGCTACAAGGACGAACATGCTGTAAAGCAGTTCCTCTGTCCCCTCGCGATGAATACGTATCTTTTTTAATTTTTTGATTCTTTCTCCCATGGTTGGTAGTGAAATACACAATTTCGATGCAAAGGTAATGCTTTTTTGTCAATTAACAAACTTTTTGAGCTATTCTTTTGGTAATATCAACTTTTCAGCGTAACTTTGAACTCCAATTTGAGGATTTCATGGAAGATTTTATACATTTACACGTACATACTTATTATTCTATATTAGACGGACAGTCGAAGATAAAGAATCTTGTGGATAAAGCCATCGCTGACGGTATGCGAGGTATGGCCATCACTGATCATGGCGATATGTTTGGTATGAAGGAATTCCACGACTACTGCATTGGTGTTAACAAAAGTCGTAAGAAGGAAGGTCTTGAGCCCTTTAAGCCCATTTTCGGCTGTGAGATGTATGTGGCAAGATATGGTCCTAAGGAGCAGAAGAATGGTAAGCAAGATCAGAGTGGTTATCACCTGATTGTCTTGGCAAAAAACTATAATGGCTATAAGAACCTAATCAAGTTGGTATCAAACTCATGGGTTGATGGCTATTATATGCGTCCTCGTACAGACCGTGCTGATTTGGAGAAATATCACGAAGACCTGATTGTTTGTTCTGCTTGTATTGCAGGTGAGGTGCCCAAGAAGATTCTTGATGGCGACATAAAAGGAGCTCGTGAAGCTATTGAGTGGTATCATAATCTTTTTGGTGATGACTATTATCTGGAACTTCAGCGTCATGAGGTGAAAAATCCAGATCCAAGTTATCGTGCTAATCGTGAGACGTTTCCCCTGCAGCAACAGGCTAATAAGGTGCTCATTGAATTGGCTCATGAATATGGTATTAAACTGGTTTGTACAAATGATGTCCACTTTGTAGAGCAAGAAAATGCTGAGGCTCACGACCATTTGTTGTGTTTGTCAACAGGTAAGGATTTGGATGATCCTACTCGTATGTTGTATTCTAAACAGGAGTGGTTTAAGACGAAGGCCGAGATGAATGAAATCTTCTCGGATGTGCCAGAGGCTCTTTCTAATACGTTGGAGATTTTGGATAAGGTAGAGGTCTATTCACTCGATCATGATCCTATCATGCCTTTCTTCCCCATACCAGAATCCTTTGGTACGGAGGAACAGTGGCGTGAGAAATTCACAGAAGATGATCTCTATAAGGAGTTTACTTGCGACGAAAACGGTGAAAATCAGTTGCCGCCAGATGAAGGTGAGAAGAAAATAAAAAAACTTGGCGGCTATGATAAGATATATCGTATCAAATTCGAAGCCGACTACCTGGCTCTGTTGGCTTATAAAGGTGCAAAGGAACGCTATGGCGAACCACTGCCGAAGGAAGTGGAGGATCGTGTCCGCTTTGAGCTGCATATCATGAAAACCATGGGTTTCCCAGGTTACTTCCTCATTGTGCAAGACTTCATCAACTCAGCGCGTGACGAACTTGACGTGATGGTAGGTCCTGGTCGTGGGTCAGCTGCAGGTTCTGTGGTGGCCTATTGCTTGGGTATTACTAAGATAGACCCGTTGAAGTACGACCTGCTGTTTGAGCGTTTCCTGAATCCCGACCGTATATCTTTGCCTGATATTGATACCGACTTTGATGATGATGGACGAGGAAAAGTGCTAAAATGGGTGATGGATAAGTATGGCCACGAGAACTGTGCCCATATTATCACATACGCCTCTATGGCTACGAAGAACTCAATTAAGGATGTTGCACGTGTAGAGAAGGTACCCTTGGCCATATCAAATGCGTTGTGTAAGGCTATCCCAGATCGTTTGCCTGATGGTATGAAGATGAATCTGCCTAACGCCATTAAATGTACTCCGGAACTTCGTGAAGCTGAGGCAAGCAACGATCCCGCATTGTCAAATACGATTAAGTATGCGAAGATGTTGGAGGGCACGGTGCGTGGTACGGGTATTCATGCTTGTGGATTCATTATCTGTCGTGACCCGATTAGCGACTGGGTGCCAGTGTCAACTGCCGATGACCCTGATTTCAAGGATACCAAGACCAACTGTACACAGTATGATGGTCATGTGATTGAGTCCACTGGCTTGATTAAGATGGACTTTCTTGGACTGAAGACATTATCGGAGTTGAAAGAGGCTTGCGCTAATATTAAACAGACTTATGGCGTAGAGGTGGATTTGGATCATATACCTATTGACGATCCGAAAACTTTTGAACTCTATCAGCAGGGGCGCACTATTGGTACGTTCCAGTTTGAGTCGAGCGGTATGCAGAAATACTTGCGTGAGCTGCATCCCACGGTATTTGAGGACCTGATTGCAAGGAACGCCCTCTATCGTCCCGGTCCTATGGGTTACATCCCTCAGTTTATCCGCCGTAAGCACGGAGAGGAGCCCATATCTTACGATATACCCGTTA
>JAEEGL013279772.1_pt1 | contig 13895 bp, 8 predicted proteins | sample 9134231 | NCBI WGS metagenome assembly JAEEGL01 (sample SAMN16246548, study PRJNA631951) | gut metagenome | biome: gut microbiome; feature: rumen; material: fiber-attached | host: Bos | place: Iran: Karaj | collected 2018-10
CGACAACGGCAGTTTCGCTTTCAGTTGGAACAGAAACAAGATTCAGAACGGCAATCACCCGGTAAAAAACAGCAATGCTCTTACCACCCCGTGCGCGCTCCGCTATCTGGTGGAACTCTATATTGCCACAGGCGACGAGCGCTACAAAGAAGCAGCACTGAAAGCAGGTGAATACAGTCTGCTGTTTGTTCATAAGAAATACCACTATTGTGCCGGTGTGGTTGACAATCCGCAGGTTATCGACAGCGAGTCCGGCTATCTTGCCATGCAGGGTTTCCTCTCGCTCTACGATCTGACGAAAGACAAACGCTGGTTGGAAGCTGCTGAACAGGCCGCTACATATACCGAGACGTGGGTCTATAGTTTCGAGATTCCTGTAGAAGACGACCGCGCTACCGACAATCCCATCTTCCCGCGTGACCGCAGTATTGTTGGTCAGCACCTGATTGCTATAGGCCACTCTGCTGCCGACCTTGGCTTTGCATGGTGCTCGTTTGCTTACTATCGTCTGTATCTGCTTACGAAGAACGAGCATTATCTGAAGATGGCCCGCATGTCGGCACACAACAGCAAGCAGTCGATGAACTGGGACGGAACGCTTTATCCCGGACAGGCAAGAGGTCTGCAACTGGAGGCCTTCCAGGTGATGATCCCCCGTCGAGTGGGAGGCGTGGCAACTACGCTCAACTGGAACTATGCCGGGCATCTCGACCCGATGTTCCGCTTCAAAGATGCGTTCGGCACTCCCAATCTGGAGGAAGTGGAGAAGATGTCGTGGGAGGAACGGATGGAGAAAGCATACAGATATTCGCTCTACCAGTCGTCGGACTATGGTCAGGTGATAGTGGATGTCAACGATATAGCAAAGGATGATCTGACTGTAGCTCCCAATCCTGTGCAGTCAGGTTCATCGGTCAGAATAAAAGGAACTGACAGCGACTACACTGCCAGTCTCTATACGCTCAACGGTACTCTTGTGTTCTCAAAAACGATGCATGGAGAGTCGAGTCTGAAGATGTCATATCCTGCAGGACTCTATTCGCTTGTGCTCAATCTTGGAAAACGGAGTGTCACGAAAGAATTGATTGTAAAGTGATAAGTATAACACCTTATAATATATACCACGATGAAACATAAATTTCTGTTATCCCTGTTCTGCCTGATTTCGCCATTCTATTTGATGGCGCAGACGGTTACGGGTAGGGTGGTGGATCAGTCGGGTGAGCCTCTCATCGGCGTAAGTGTAGTGCTTAAAGGTACCTCGCACGGCACAATCACCGATATGGACGGTGTCTTTCATCTGAATGTTGACCAAACCGAAATGAAAAAGGCCGTTCTGCAATTCTCCTATGTGGGATATGTTCAGCAGGAGTTGCCGGCCACCGACCGATCGCTCTCGAGAGTGGTGATGGAGTCCGACAACAAGTTGCTTGACGAAGTTGTGGTGGTAGGTTATGGCAGCAAGCGCAAAGGAGGCATCGCTTCGGCGGTGACTACAGTGCAAGCCGAAGATATTGCCAGAACCACAAGTACTACCACATCCGGTGCTTTGGTAGGAAAAATGGCAGGTGTCACATACCGTCAGAACAGCGGTGAACCAGGTTCCTCGACTACTCTGCAAGTCCGCAATCTGGGTACACCTCTTTATATTATAGATGGTATCATCAAAGATGAAGCATCATTCAACAACCTCGCGGTAACCGATATTGACAATATCTCCGTGCTGAAGGACGGTGCTGCCGCTATCTATGGTGTGAAGGCCGCCAATGGCGTAGTGCTCGTTACAACCAAGAAAGGTGTGGCGGGCAGTATGGAGGTGAGCCTCAATGCCAATGTGGGATGGCAGCAGTGGACCAAATATCCGAAGATGCTGAGTGCTTACGACTGGGTTTATGCCAACTATATGCGCGATGTCAACAGCGGTACGTTGGCTATCACTACCGAGCAGGCAAAAGAGGAACTGGAGAAATGGCGTACCGGATACTATAATCCCGAAACAGGCGAAGACTACCGCGGTTTCGACTGGTATGGCAACTATGTCGATAATGCCGCTCCGCAATACAACCTGAATGCCAATATTTCAGGTGGCAACGACAGAGTGACATACTACACTTCGCTCTCTCACGTCAATCAGGATGCCGTTTTCAAAGATTACACTTTCAACCGTACCAATCTGCAATCGAATGTGGATGTATTGCTTGCAAAAGGCTTGCATTTCAATACGCAGATTTCCGGCAAGATCGACAACACGAAGAATCCCGGTTTGCCGGGAGGCGACGACTATGCTGCAAGAAAGATGTCGGTTATCGGTATGCCTCCCATCTATCGTACATTTGCCAACGACAATCCCAATTATGTCAATTACATAGCAGGTTACGATGCTTCCCACAACCCGGCATCATACACTATCGACAATGCGGGTGAGTATCATCGCAAGAACACTTCGCTTCAAACCAATTTCGCATTGGAGTGGGCCACTCCTCTCGAAGGACTGAATGCCAAAGCAGTGTTCTCCTACTACTATAATGCTTCAGAAATCAACAATCTGGAAAAAGCGTGGCGCGAATATACATACGATGCTGCTTCGCAGACCTACAATGTGGCATATGAAAAGTCTGACACCTGGATGGAGCGAAATCGTGCTGTCACCAACGATCTGACAGGTCAGGCACTGGTCTGGTACGACAATACTTTCTCAGGTCATCATGTGTCGGCAACCGTTGGTTTCGAGTTTTACAAACGTTTCTACAATTCCATCTACAATGCGCAGAATCCTGTCGATAATCCGTATATCGACTTGATGACCACAAGCGAGAACAACAGCGTTTCGGAAACCAAATACACCAATACTACTGCCAGTATGGTGGTTCGTGCAGGTTACGATTACAAACAACGCTACATAATCGATTTTGCAGGAAGATACGACGGATCCTGGAAATTTGCCAAAGGCAAACGCTGGGGTTTCTTCCCTTCGGTGAGTGCTGCATGGCGACTCTCGGAAGAAACCTGGTGGCAGGAAGGACGGATCAATAATGTATGGTCGAACTTCAAGATCCGTGCTTCATACGGTCAGATGGGTGATGACAATGTAGGTGGTCTGTATCCCGATTTCGCTTATCTCGACGGATATTCTTATGGCAGTGGCAGGTCGTTGATCAGTTCCGATCCGCTGATGACCGGCATGACCTCTGTGATAGGAACAAGTTATAAGGGAACTCCCAATACCCAAATCAGTTGGATGACCACAAGTTTGATCGATGTGGGTGTCGACTTGGGATTCTTCCGCAACCGCCTGACTGCCGAGTTCGACTTCTTCCAACGTAATCGTAACGGTATAGCTGCTGAGCCTGATGACCTCGTATTCCCGCGGGAATCCGGATTGAGTCCGCTTGCCGAAAACCTGAATTCCGACAAACATATCGGTTTCGACGGATTCATACGTTGGCAGGACAAAGTGGGTGATTTCAAATATACTATTGGCGGTAATATCACTCTCTCACGCCAGATGAACGGTGTGCGTGCAGGTGAAAAGTTCTTCAATTCCTGGGATCAGTATCGCAACAGTCATTCCAACCGTTGGACGAATGTGGAGAACAATCAGGTTTGGCAATGGGAGGTGATAGGAGTATTCCAGACCCAGGAGGAGATCGACAGCTATCCGGTTATCATTGATGGTGCCAACAACACCACTTTGCTCCCCGGCGATTTGATCTTCAAAGATGTGAATGGCGATGGATATATCAACGACTATGACAAGCGTCCGTTAGGTTATTCGTCGATTATGTTTGCCTGGTCCGACAAAGCCGGTATCAAGCAACCGATGCTCACTTTCGGCTTGAACTTCTCGATGGAGTGGAAAGGTCTGGACTTCGCTCTTGACTTTGCAGGAGCAGCATTGAATACGTTTGTTCCCGACTGGTATATGAAATGGGCATGCAGTCGTGAGTTCGCAGGTTATGAAGCTACGACACTCAATGCATGGCATCATGAAGACATTCTTGATCCTACCACTCCATGGGTTCCGGGCGACTTCCCTGCTATCAGTTCCGCTCACCCTTCTACACGTGGAGAAAACAATTTCTATACACGTGATGTGACATATCTGCGTTTGCGCAACCTTGTGCTTGGTTACACACTGCCGAAGAAATGGACCACTCGCGCCCACATCTCCAAAGCGCGTATCTATTTCGAAGGTACGAACCTGTTCTGTATCGACTCGCTGAGAGACTATGGTGTTGATCCCGAAATTGCTTATTGCAACGGTATCGATTATCCTCAAAGTCGTGTTTTCTCTATTGGGTTTAATCTGAATTTCAAATAATATAGCAATGAAAACGAAATATATAATATTATTTGTTATCCTTGTCGGAATGTGTTCATGCGACAATTGGTTGTCGCCCACCGATTCAACAGCACTTAGCGAGGAGCAGACCTATTCATCGGTTGCCACTATCAACAGTGTGGCGGCCAATCTCTACAGTCGTTTGCGCTACGAACAGTCGTTCACGCGCGACAATGAGACATACGACCTCTGTTCATGGGATGAGGCGATCAACAACAGTGCTTATTGGGCAAATATAGGAAATAAAAACGCAGGTTATCGTCAGTATTACGATTATGGTCTGGTTCGTGACATCAACAAGCATATCTCCTGTCTGGAAACGGCAGTCGGAGCCAATGTGTCGGACGATCACAAACGCTATTTTCTGGCTGAAGCCCGTTATATGCGTGCTTATACCTATTTCGTTTTGGTAACCCGCATGGGCGGAGTGCCTCTGATTACCGAAGTTCAGGAATATACCAACGATCCGTTGACCCTTGCCAAACCGAGAAACAAAGAGGCGGAGATTTATGATTTCATTCTCAGTGAGTTGGACGAAATAGCCGATGACTTGAGTCTGGCTGCTGCAGGCACTGTCACCAGAGCAACAAAAGGAACTGCTTTGGCACTGAAATGTCGTGCCGCTTTGTATGCAGGTACTCTTGCTTACAATTATGACAAGAGTGTTCAGAAAGGACTTGTGCTCAAGGGAATGGAAACCGGAATTCCGAAAGATCGCGCCAAAGAGTATCTTGAGAAATGTGTGGATGCATATCTTGCTTTGGAAGAGATGGGAGTATACTCGCTTCATTCCGATTATGGAGAAGTGTTTCAGGCTGTAAGCAATCCGGAAGTGATCTTCGAGATTGCATACGATGGTACGAATTTCACCAACTATTTCACTTATTGGACAGTGCCTCACTGCATGCGTCCTGAGACGAAGAGTGGTGCATGCGTCAATCCTATTGCCAATCTGCTTGATTGCTATGAGATGCTGGATACTCACGAGAAAGTGCAGTTCAATCCATATAACGGTGCTATCAAAGCCGAGGCATTGACGGGAGTAACGAGTTCCACTTCTTCCTACAAGATTTTCGATAATCCTCAGGACTTCTTTGAAGGCAGAGATCCGCGTCTCGCAGCAACGGTTATCTTCCCCGGTTCTCAGTTCCGTGGTCAGGATCTGGATTTCCGTGCAGGTCTGGCTATTCCCAAAGGCAGCGGATTCGAATTCAAGATGGCTCCTACCATCGAAGATATCGACAATGCAACAGCACTCAATATGTATGAAGGTCAACCTATCACGGGTGCAGAAGGACCTCATATGTCGAGCTGGTATGTTTCTCACAGCGGTTTGTTGCTTCGCAAGTATGTGGATGTAACAAGCGGTTCTGAGAAGAGCGGTATGAGCACTGTTCCTTATGTGGTATTCCGTTATGGGGAGGTGTTGCTCAATGCAGCAGAAGCAGCTTTCTATCTTAATGAGCTTGGAGAGGCTTCATATGCAGACCATAATATGAAAGCCACTGCACTCGATCTGATCAACCGGATACGTATGCGTGCAGGTGGCGAAACCTTCAAAATAACCGATGCTGAACTCGATCTGGACAGAATCAAAAACGAGCGACGTGTTGAACTGGCATTCGAAGACCATCGTTACAACGATCTCAAACGTTGGCGCACGGCAGACGAAGTCTGGGAATATAATACCGCTAACGAATCTGCACTTACGTATGGTCTTTGGCCTTACAAAATATATGCTCCAGGCGAAGAAAACGATGGCAAATGGATTTATCGTCGAGTATTGCTGGAGCATCGTGGAAACAAAGATATTGCCAACGATCCGATCAACTTCGATAATACAATGTATTATGCAAGTTATCCGAAAGACGACGGCAATCCATATATAGTCCTTAATCCTAACCATTAATTGAATACACAATGAAGACACGTAGTTTTATATTAATGACACTCATGTTTGCAATGACTTTTGTCGCATGCGAGTATGATAATTACGATGCTCCTGACTGCTTCCTTACAGGCAAGTTGACGTATAATGGCAAACCTTATGTGTTCGATGGCAATGTAAGTGTATTGCGAGTGTATCAGAAGGATTTCGGAAAGACGGATAACGGAATCAGTATCCGCGTAAAAGAAGACGGCACTTTCAGTCAGCTTCTCTTTCCAGGTAAGTACTATATGACGCTTGCCAACCGTCAGTATCCTTATCAGTTTGCCGATTTCAATTCTCTCGGCGCCGGTTTGGGATACGACACACTCGAGATCGACATCGATGGAAACAAAGAGTTGAATTTGGAAGTTATTCCGTATTATATTATCGACAGTGTTACTTATATCCCTTTGGATGAGACATCGGAGACACTGAATGTGACGGTTTATTTCAGTCGCAACAAAGACTCCCGCCTGCCCGAAGAGCTTCCGAAAGTTCAGCGGGCATTTGTCTTCGCAGGAATCAACGAGCACGTCAATAGTGCCACCACTCTTACAAAAGCATCACGACCGCTTAGCGTGACTGAAAGCGGAGATGTTACTATGCGACTCGATCTGAACAAATACCGTAGTTCTACATATTATGTGAACAACTACCGCGACTATATGTATTTCCGCGTAGGGCTTGTGCTTGATGCAGAGTATGTAGCCAGCGGCTACTATCTGTTCTCCGATTTGTATAGGGTGGACAATGTACCATATGTAGAATAACCTAATGACAATTAATCCATTATACCGAATATTATGAAACGCTTTTCATTATTTCTGTTGACAACTCTTTTGTTGTGTGCGGGTTGTGGAAAAAAGGCTCCTGCCGGTTATCAGAATCCTATTATCCCAAAGAGTGGGGCAGACCCGTGGACTATCTTCCACAATGGCAACTATTATTATATGAACTCATGCGGCAATTGCATACGCTTGTGGGTAACGCCTGACATATCGGACGTAAAGAATGCTCCATGCAAAACCATATGGGTACCTACCGATTCCGCCAATATGTTCGATCTATGGGCACCGGAGATACATTATATAGATAATAAATGGTATGTTTATTATGCTGCTGACGACGGTAATACCGACAACCACCAGTTGTATGTCCTGGAAAATACAAACGAAAATCCTTTCGATGGAGAGTTTGTGATGAAAGGGCGTATATCTACCGACCCTGACAACAATTGGGCAATCGACGGATCTGTTTTTGAACTCGACAACCAATTGTATATGGTGTGGTCTGGTTGGCAAACCAGACGTGTATCAACCGAAACACAATGCATATATATTGCAAGGATGAAGAATCCCTGGACTCTCGATTCCGAGAGAGTGCTTATCTCCAAACCCGAACTGGAGTGGGAACGCCATTGGGTAAATGAAAACGGATGGACTCCTTCGTATACCATTTATGTCAACGAGGGTCCTCAGCCTCTTATGAGTCCTGACGGGAAACTCATTCATATTGCCTATTCAGCCAGCGGATGCTGGACACCATACTATGCCCTCGGCTTGCTCACGGCATCGGTTACTGACAATCTGCTTGATCCCGCTTCTTGGAAGAAGAGCGAACAACCGGTGTTCCGTCAGAAACCTGAAGCAGGAGTTTATGGTACTGGACATAATAGCTTTTTCAAGTCGCCGGACGGGAAAGAGTGGTATATTCTTTATCATGCCAGATCTACCGAAACAGATCCTCCCGGAATGGGAGATACCCGTTCTCCGCGTATGCAGAAGTTTGAGTGGGGAGATGATGGCTATCCGATTTTCGGAGAACCTATTTCTACCGATTCACTGCTACCGAAACCCAGTGGAACAAAGGTGGTTGAGAAAAAATGGGCTCCGGCAGAATGCACTCTCTTCACTCCTTGGGGAGAGAAACTGACTCCTGCCAATGTGTTACCGGAGTATCCCAGACCGCAATTGGTTCGTCAGCAGTGGCAGAACCTCAATGGATTGTGGCAATATGCTATTCGTGAAGAAGGAAAACCGTGTCCGTTGGCATGGGATGGAGAGATTCTGGTTCCTTTCTGTCTGGAATCGGCTCTTTCGGGAGTGGGTAAACCGTTGCCTATGAAACATGCGTTGTGGTATCAGCGTGAGATAACTATTCCTTCTTCTTGGAAAGATCAGCATATATTTTTGAATTTCGGTGCTGTTGATTGGAAGACTGATGTATATGTAAATGGCAATCTTGCAGGATCACATACGGGAGGTTACACACCATTCTCTGTAGATATCACTCCGTATATCAAAGAAGGCAGTCGGCAGACGGTTACTCTATGTGTCATAGATCCTTCCGACCGCGGATATCAGCCGAGAGGTAAACAGGTTGTCAAGCCCGAAGGTATCTGGTATACATCGGTTTCAGGAATCTGGCAGACGGTTTGGATGGAACCTGTAAGCGAGAATCATATCGTGAGCATAAAAACCGTTTCTCATCTTGAAGACAATTCGATAGAAGCTACCGTATTTGCTTCAAATCCTCAAGAAGACGATATGGTTGAACTATCGCTCTTTGCTGAAGGTGCTTGTGTGGCATCCGCTTCCGGTAAATCCGGTCAACCGATAAAACTCACTATCAGCAACCCCAGACTTTGGACCCCAGACTCGCCATTCCTTTATGATATGAAAGTTGCGCTCAATGGTGACGAAGATATTTGCACCTCGTATACCGCTATGCGTTCTATTACGACTGCAAAAGATGATTCCGGTATTTGGCGTATGCAACTCAATGGAAAGAATCTGTTCCAATACGGTCCGCTTGATCAAGGATGGTGGCCCTACGGATTATATACTGCCCCTTCGGATGAGGCCTTGGTGTATGACATTCAAACCACTAAAGACCTTGGTTTCAACATGATACGCAAGCATGTGAAAGTGGAACCCGCAAGATGGTATTATCATTGCGACCGACTGGGTATGCTGGTATGGCAGGATATGCCTTCCGGCGATTTGGGTAACAAATGGGAACCTCATGCATATAAGGGAGGTACAGACAAGGCTCGTACAGTAGAATCGAAAAACAACTATTATGCCGAGTGGAAAGAAATAATTGATTTCGGTATTTCACATCCGTGTATCGTGGTTTGGGTGCCTTTCAATGAAGCATGGGGACAGTTCGAAACAGAAAAGGTTACGGAATGGACCAAACAGTATGATCCTTCCAGACTCGTGAATCCGGCAAGCGGAGGCAATTTCGTTCATGCAGGAGACATTCTGGACTTGCACAACTATCCTGCTCCCAAGATGTATCTGTATGATCCTGACCGAGTTAATGTGCTTGGCGAATATGGAGGTATAGGTTTGCCGCTTGAAGGACACCTCTGGTGGAACAACCGAAACTGGGGGTATATCAAGTTCACCAACTCCGACGAAGTCACTGCCGAATATGTTCGCTATGCAGAGCAACTGTCTAAGATGGTTTCGCAGGGATTCTCTGCTGCCGTTTATACGCAGACCTCTGATGTGGAAGGAGAAGTCAACGGATTGATGACATACGACAGAAAAGTGCTCAAAGTTAATCAGGATTTCGTGAGCAAAATCAATAAATATGTGATATCTCAACTTAAATAAGGATTTTATGAAAAAAACATTGTTAGGCGTGATGGCAATGCTGATGCTTGTTGCATGCCAACCTAAAGTAACCGACTCAGGTTTGAATCCTCAAAAGTTTATAGATAACGTAGGAGGTAAACCTACTGCATTGTATACACTCAGAAATGCTAACGGAATGGAGGTCTGTATCACCAATTTCGGTGGGCGCATCGTTTCCATTATGGTTCCCGATCGGGAAGGATATATGAAGGATGTGGTTCTTGGATTCGATAATGTGAAGGATTATCAAACTATTCCTACCGATTTCGGGGCTTGTATAGGTCGTTATGCCAATCGCATCAATAAAGGCCAAATCACTATCGATGGCGTGCAATATCAGCTCCTTACCAATAACTATGGTCACACACTTCACGGTGGCCCTACAGGTTGGCAGTATCAAGTGTATGATGCTGAGCAGACGGCTGATAATGTATTGAAACTCACTATCTTGTCGTCTGACGGAGATAATGGTTTTCCGGGAAATGTAACCGCTTCATGTATCTATACTCTGGGCGATGACAATAGTATCCGGATGGATTATTCTGCAACTACTGATGCTCCAACAGTTATCAATATGACCAATCATTCGTATTTCAACCTGCATGGCGATGGCAATCAGTCGATACTTGATCATATGCTTTGGCTCAATGCCAAGGCCATGACTCCTGTCGACAGCACTTTCATGACTACGGGAGAAATAATTGATATCGAACCCGGAACACCCTTCGATTTCTTTACCGCTCCCAAAGCAGTGGGAGAAGATATAGAGAAAGACAACCTGCAACTTCACAACGGAAATGGTTACGATCACAACTGGGTATTGCAACCACGTCAGGAAGAACTGATGCTTGCGGCCACTCTCTATTGCCGGCAGACGGGAATAAAACTGTCTGTACTCACCAATGAACCGGGTATACAGGTGTATGCGGGAAATTTCCTGGATGGCACGGTGGTTGGTAAACGTGGAGAAGTTTACGGACAACGTCATGCAATCTGTCTGGAGACGCAGAAGTATCCGGATACACCTAACAAACCCGAATGGCCTTCGGCTCTTCTACTGCCAGGAGACACTTATTCTTCAACGACAGTTTTCCTCTTTACATGTGAATAATTACCTCATTTGATTAAACATGTGATTAAAAATAGAAGTGCATTATTTGTGCACTTCTATTTTTTTAGGGATATGCATAAGTGTACGTTTTTTTCTGAGTGTAATCTTTAGCTTCAGTCTCGGTTCTGCCGATGTCCAAATGCAAGCATTTACTTGGCTAACACTCGGCTTCAACATTCACTCTGTTCATGTAGCCAGTCTCGGTTTCGCCGATGTCCAGATGCAAGCATTCTTTGTTCACTATGCTCTCACGATCTGCTTCGCTGTGCACTCGGCTAACACTCGGCTTCAATATGGCATGGATAGCATCCCATTACGACGAAAATGCACTTTTTCTTATGTTTTTCTACAAAAAACGCAAAAATATTTCTTTGTTTGCAGAATTCTTTGTAACTTTGCACGTTTGTAAAAATTTCAGATAAAACAGACATTATGAACCGATTTTTTAGATATCTGATAGCTTTGCTGCTACCCTCTATGGTGAGTTGCACCGGTGGTAAGGTGAAAGATGTTCCGGAAGATATGTATGGTTGCCCCATGCCGGATTCTATTTATGAGGACGGACCTGAAGTATATCCTGATGTTCCCGAGAATGAAAATTCATAATGTATCTTATGGCATTGGTTTCGTAAGAATTAATCAACAATATAAAAACAATATATCAATTTTTTAACAAAAATTCTAATCATGGCAGAAAACAAACTTAATCTGTTGGAAGATTTTCAACCCATCACCACTGAGGTGTGGAAGAACAAAATCATCACAGATTTGAAGGGCGCTGATTTCGAGAAGAAACTCGTATGGCGCACCCCGGAAGGCTTCAATGTGCAGCCGTTTTACCGTTTGGAGGATGTGAAACATCTTCGTACAACGGTATCAGCTCCCGGACAATTTCCTTATGTTCGTGGTACTCGCACAAACAACGAATGGGCTATCAGACAAAACATCTGCGCTTGCGACAATGCACGCAAGGCAAACAAACTGGCGCTGGAGGTACTCAACAAAGGTATTACCTCGCTCGGTTTCTGTCTGAATGCTGAAAAACTCAACTATCGCTTCATCAAAAACCTTTTGAAGGATATTGATGCACGCGCTATCACTATCAACTTTACCGTATGTGCATGCCACGCACCTGAACTCGCACGCATTCTTGTGCGCTACTATGGTCGCTGCGGGTATGACTTCCACTCGCTCTATGGTTCGATCAATGTGGACCCGATCAAGTCGATGCTTATGAAGGGCAAAGATCTGAGTAGAGAGAAAGTGGCAGAGCGCTTGGTCGCTGTAGTGAAAGCAGCAAAATCGCTGCCCGGCTATCGCGTTGTAGGCGTCAATAGCGTTATCCTCAATAACTCAGGTGCTTACTGCACTCAAGAACTCGCTTATGCACTCGCTTGGGGTGCCGAGTATATGACTATGCTTACCGAAGCCGGTGTTCCCAACTATCAGGCAGCGCGCAACATCCGTTTCAATATGGGTGTAGGTGGCAACTATTTTATGGAGATTGCCAAGTTCCGCGCAGCTCGTTTGCTTTGGGCTAAGATAGTGGAAGCATACAAGAATCCCACTTTCACCGCTGCCCTCAAAGAGGCTGCAAAGATGAACGTGAGCGCCGAAACTTCACGCTTCAATATGACAGTGTTCGATGCATATGTCAATCTGCTTCGTTCTCAAACCGAGGCAATGTCCGCAGCCATCGCAGGTGTGGATGAGATAACGGTTACTCCGTTTGATATCACATATGAGCGTCCGACCGAATTCGCTGAGCGTATCGCACGCAACCAGCAACTTCTTCTCAAAGAAGAGGCTCACTTCGACAAGGTGGTTGATCCCGCTGCAGGTTCATATTACATTGAGAACCTGACCAACAATATTGCTGCTGAGGCTTGGAAACAATTCCTTGCTATTCAGGAGCAGGGTGGGTTGTTCCAAATGGTGAAAGAAGGCAAAGTTCAGGATGCTGTAGCTGCCAACTTGAAAGCACGTCTCTCGGATGTTGCTAAACGTAAAGAAGTACTATTGGGATCCAACCAGTTCCCGAACTTCCTCGAGAAGGCAGGAAAGAAGATTCTTCCGAACGCAGGTGCTTGCTCTTCAATCTGCAATTGCAAAGAGCCAAAGAAAAAAGAAAAAGCGTCTTGCGGTTGCGGTGGTGCTTGCGAACCGGCTTTGAAGACTCTTCCCGTAGCTCGCGCTGCAGAAGAGTTTGAGCAACTCCGTCTTGCTACCGAGGCTGCCAAGCATCAACCGGTAGCATTCATGCTTACTATCGGCAACCTCGCCATGCGTCTCGCCCGTTCGCAGTTCAGCTGCAACTTCCTCGCTTGCGCAGGCTACAAGGTGATCGACAATAACGGTTTCAAGACAGTTCGCGACGGTATCAAAGCTGCCAAGAAAGCCAAAGCTGACATTATCGTCCTCTGTTCATCGGATGACGAATATGCTACTTTTGCACCTCAGGCATGGAAGATCTTGCAGCGTGAGGCCGCAAAGACACCTGAGAAGAAGCATCCGCTCTTCGTGGTTGCCGGTGCTCCTGCATGTATGCCAGACCTTCAGGCTCTCGGAATAGAGAACTTCATCCACGTACGTGTGAACGTTCTCGACACTTTGAAGAATTTTAATACTCAACTACTTAAATGATTGCAGCAATGAAACCTGATTTTAAAAATATCGACATCAAACAAGTAGCTGCTTCTAAAGTAGGAGTAGCCAACAATGCTGACTGGCTGACACCTGAGCAGATCCCAGTAAAGCCCATTTATACAAAAGAAGACCTCGAGGGTATGGAGCATCTCAACTTCGTATCGGGTATTCCGCCATTCCTTCGTGGTCCGTACAGTGCAATGTATCCTGTCCGTCCTTGGA
>JAEEGL014421685.1_pt1 | contig 13895 bp, 13 predicted proteins | sample 9134231 | NCBI WGS metagenome assembly JAEEGL01 (sample SAMN16246548, study PRJNA631951) | gut metagenome | biome: gut microbiome; feature: rumen; material: fiber-attached | host: Bos | place: Iran: Karaj | collected 2018-10
GATGACCAATATACTTCATATGGACTCTAATTTGATGAGTTCTACCAGTTTCTAGTTGTAATTCAAGAAGAGTAAATTCTTTAAAACGCTCTAATACTTTAAAATTTGTGACTGCATGTTTTCCATCATCAACGACCGCATAACGTTTACGATTCTCAGGGTCACGTCCAAGTGGCGCATCAATTCTTCCCAAATTATGGTTAATCACGCCATAACAAATCGCAATATATTTTCTTTCCACCGTTTTTTCAAAGAATTGTTTTGATAAGGACTTCATAGCGAGGTCAGTTTTACAAGCCACAATTAGACCCGATGTATCTTTATCAATACGGTGAACAATACCAGCTCTATTTACCCCATTAATACCTGATAAATCATTACAATGATACATCAAAGCATTAACAACGGTTCCACTATAATTACCTAAAGCAGGATGAACAACCATTCCACTAGGTTTATTTATAACGATAACATCATCATCTTCATAATAAATATCTAAAGGAATATTTTCTTTCTTGATATCGATATCCACAGGATCTGGTATTTTTACGATGATTTCATCACCTAATGACAAAATGTAATTGGCTTTAACTTCTTTTTCATTAACTAAGACATTATTATCTTTAATTAGATTTTGGATTTGTGTTCGAGAAAGATCTTCTAACTCACTAGCAAGATACTTATCAAGTCTTGTTAGTTCTGTTTTATCTTCAATAATGAAATTCTTTATTTCCATTTTGATAAAACCTCTCCAAAGATAATATCAATCGCAAGCATCACCACACCACAGCACATACACATATCAGCGAAATTGAATGATGCGAAGTTAAAGAAATCAAAAGTAATGAAATCACGAACGCCAAGAATTCCTGTACTACTAAATAGGCTTAAGAAACGGTCAATAAAATTACCAATTGTGCCACCAATCATTAAAAGTAATCCAATAGTATAGAATGGATATTCTTTAATTGAACCTTTAGTTAGTAAGAAACCAAAAGTGAAAAGACCAATCGCAGTCACAATGAAAAACAAAACTTGTTTTTTTTGTAAAATTCCAAAGACAGCTCCTTGATTATATAATAAATCAAAACGAACGATGTGAGGAATACAGCGATAAGATTCATAAGGCGTTAAAAACTTAAACGCTAGAAACTTCGATAATTGGTCAATTATCACAAGAGCTAAAACTATTCCAATATAAATAAGTATTTCTTTTAATTTCATAACGTACTCACCCATAAAAAGATCATTGCGATGAGGATAAAGAATCCAAATCCAGGATTTAATGATTGATAAAACCAAATAGCTTTATCATCTAAGGCTTGAATATCTGACATATCAGTGTTATGAGCTTTGACCATCCGAACACTAATATAATTAGATAAACCATTCGCAATCATCAGCATTCCCCAAGCAAATGATAAAAACAAAATCAATGTTTTACGACTGAACCAGAATAGTTCAACGATTTGGAAAATTATAAAGGTAAAAGGAAGAATGATAATAGCCGCAAATATCATTCCAAATAAGAAAGATAAAGCATTAGTCTTACGAGATAAGCGAATATTCATGAATTTCTTATAATCATCTTTCCCAGCTCGCCATAATGACTTCTCTTTTTCCGGAGTTAGACTATTCATTTTGGTTCCTCCTTCTATTAAGTTCTTCTATTAAATCACTAAATTTACTTACCTTAACGATGAAACTACTATCGTAACCGAATTTCTCACAAGCAGTGATTGCGGCATCATAATCCCCGCTATCGACAAAGAATACATCAACACCAGATAACTTACATAAAGCTACTTTTTGTTCGATACCACCAATTGGTCCGATTGTTCCATCTAAATCAATCGTTCCTGTTCCGGCAACAATTAAATTATTAGAAATATCATCATTAATTAAAGCATTATAGATTGATAGTGCCATCATCGCTCCACCACTATTACCGATAGAATAATAAGCATTATCATTTATTTTAAATTTTGGACTAGAGTTTTCACTATCAGGAATGTTGTAATCAAAACAGTAAAAACCAAATGATTTATTTCCCGTTTCCGCATTTTTCATGATTGTGGCATATAAATCAAGAGATTGTTCCTGATTGTTCACTATCCTAGTAACCTTAAAGTTAATAACATCACCAGCTTCATGATTTAACATTACTTCTTTATATTTATTATAAAAGCCTTCATAACTATCGAATTTATAACCATCAATTTCCGTAATGACATCATCAGCTTTGATTGTAGTTTTTGCAGTCTTTAGTACTTGGGCAACTAAAACCCCTTTATAATTATATATAATACTAATACTAGGATCTACTTTTTGAGCCTCTTTATAAGCTAATATAATCGCATTATACATCGATACTCGTTTTGCATAATATGAATAATAATAATCATCTTGAGCATCAAAATCATCATCTATTTCTTCTATTGCGATTCTTTTATCCGCTTTTGCGAGCCAATATTTAATGATTGATACTCTCGTATATTCCGATACCGAAACTGTTAGAATATGTCCACGTTCATTTTTCGTATCAATAGTGATAGGTGAACTTGCTTCAGCTAAAGACCCCGGAGTATCAACAATATAATCAACTTTTACAAAGCTAATAACACATAAAAATATTTCAAAAAGGATAAATAAAATAATTATTGTCTTTATAAATATGCTTTTTTGTTTAAAACGACTAAATAAATCAATAAAATAATTTTTTAACATAATTATTCATTCCTCCTTTCCTAATATTATAATAATTATCTTTATTTTAAAGTAACTTCAATTTTATTCATCTTGCGGTATTTAATTCCCGCTGCATCAAGCATTCTTTTAGAAGCAATGTCTCCTTCAGTGCCATTATATTTATCATCCATATATACTATTTCTTTAATTCCACTTTGAATGATTAATTTAGCACATTCATTACATGGGAATAGAGAAACATATAAAGTACAACCAACAGTTTTTGAATTAGAATTAAGTATCGCATTTGGTTCAGCATGAACAACATATGGATATTTAGTATCTAAGAAACTACCTTCACGACTCCATGGGAATTTCTTATCATCACAACCCACAGGGAAACCATTATAACCGATTCCAACAATTCTCTTTTCTTCATTTACAATGCAGGCACCAACTTTCGTATTTGGATCTTTTGATCTCTTACTAGAAAGTAAGGCAACACCCATAAAATATTCATCCCAACCAATATAATCTTTATTCATTGTTTTCTTCTCCTATTTTTTTAATGATATAATCGGCAATCATTAATCCACTACTTGCGGTAACTGGCATATAAGATGCAAGGACAGGACCAGAAAGTTTCACTTCTTCCGTTGATGATAAACACATAAATTTAAGTTTTAAGTTTTCATCACGCATCTTTTTACGGATCACTTTGGCAAGAGGATCATATGAAGTTTTGTTTATATCAAGGATATTTAATTTCTTGATATCCGTTTTTTTCGCTGTTCCCATTGAACTAATCAAATTGATATTTCGTTTTAATGTTTCTTTAATCAATAAATATTTATTATCAACATCATCAATCGCGTCAACTAAATAATCGAATTCATAATTAAATAAAGTTGATGAAGAATTAAATGGTTCTTTAATTTTAACTATTTTCGCATCTTTATTGATATCTAAAATCATTTTTTCAATGACATCAACTTTATATTTATCAAGATTATCGTATGTTGCGACAACTTGACGATTGAAATTAGAAATATTTACTTTGTCGAAATCGCATAAAACGAAATTACTAATTCCTGACCTTGCTAAAGCGATAGCGACAACACCACCAACACCACCAAGTCCGATAACGGCAACTTTTGCCTTCTGGATTTTGGAAAAATCAGGAACTAAAGGGATAATTCTTTGAAATTCTTCTAATCCCATATTATTTATCAACTTTAATATGTAATTCTTTTAATTGGAAGTCACTAACTTCAGTTGGAGCTCCACTCATTGGGCAAATGGCATTGGCACTCTTAGGGAAGGCAATAACATCACGAATAGATGGAGATGCTGTTAGAAGCATTGCAAGTCTATCTAAGCCTAAAGCAATACCACCATGAGGAGGTGTACCAAACTTTAAGGCATCAACGAAGTAACCAAATTTAAGTTTAATATCTTCATCGCTAAGACCGATAGCCTTAAACATATCAGCTTGCATCTTTTGATCATGAATACGAATTGAACCACTTCCTAGTTCATATCCGTTTAAAACGATGTCATAGCACTTAGAATAACACTTTTCAGGATGAGTTAATAACATATCTTTAAATTCATCCTTTGGACAAGTGAATGGATGGTGAGCAGCGATATAACGATTTTCTTCTTCACTCCATTCAAATGATGGCCAGTCAGTAATCCAGCAGTATGCAAATACATTTGGATCAGTTAAACCAAGTTCACGGCCAAGAGTATTACGTAAAGTGGCAAGAGCGGCATTAGTGATATTCTTATCATCACAAACGAAGAATAATAAATCTCCTTCTTCCACTTCAAATTCTTTAGTTAGTTTGGCTTTAGCATCATCGGTTAAGAATTTAGCAATTGATCCACTATATTCACCATTTTCATACTTTAACCACATTAAGCCTTTAGCTTTTAATTTCTTAACAACTTCAGTTAAACGATCAATTTCTTTACGAGAATATTTTGAAGCAGCACCTTTGGCATTTAATCCTTTAATGATTTTACCTTGAGCAAGACCATCACGAGTAACCGCAAAATCTAAATCTTTAAAGATTTCATTAACGTTATGAAGTAATAAACCAAAACGAATATCTGGTTTATCATTACCATATAAATCCATTGAATCATCGAATTTGATATGAGGGAATGGAGTTACAACATCAATTCCTTTCGTATCTTTCATGATTTTCTTAATCATGCCTTCGATTAATTCATAAATATCAGGTTCATCAACGAAACTCATCTCAACGTCAATTTGAGTAAATTCCATTTGACGGTCAGCACGTAAATCTTCATCACGGAAACATTTAACGATTTGATAATAACGTTCCATTCCGGCAACCATTAATAATTGTTTATAAAGTTGTGGAGATTGAGGTAATGCATAGAATTTACCTTGATTAACACGAGAAGGAACTAGATAGTCACGAGCTCCTTCTGGACTAGATTTACCAAAAACTGGAGTTTCAATTTCTAAGAAATCAAGACTATCAAAATAATTACGAACGGAAATCGCAATCTTATGACGTAACATTAAATTCTTTTGCATTACTGGTCTTCTTAAATCTAGATAACGATATTTCATACGGAAATCTTCTAAAGCATCAGTTTCATCCGCGATAATCATTGGAGGATTTTCAGCTTCACTTAAAACATTAGCTTCCTTAACGTCGATTTCAATTTCTCCAGTTGGAATATTTTTATTGATACTTTCACGTTTGATTACTAAACCAGTAACGGAAATAACATATTCATTACGCACATTTTCTAATACTTCATAAGCTTTAGTGTTAGGTCTAGCCACGATTTGAGTGATACCATGACGGTCACGTAAATCGATAAATAGTAATCCACCTAAGTTACGTTTCTTCGCAACCCAACCAGATAATTTAACTTCTTTATTAACATCAGTGATTCGAAGTTCACCATTATTATGAGATCTATAAATATTTTGCATAATCTTCACCTATTTCAAACTTTCAATATATTTATTATAATCTAGAGTTTTTTGTTCTCCAGTTTCATTATTTTTAATCGTTACAGCATTGTTTTTAACTTCTTCTTCGCCAAATATTAAAATATATTTTGGTAATACTCGATCAACAACTTTGAATTGTGATTTGAAACTAGTGTTTTGATAATCCATTTCCACAATATATCCTAAGTCACGTAAAGTCTTCGCTACTTTAAATGTATAGATTTTAGTTTCCGGATCAAGACCGATTACAACGTAATCAACTTGTTTAACTAAGCTAGCTGGATATAAATTAAAGGCATCAAGTAAGCCAATGATACGTTCAAGACCAATACCAAAACCAATACCTGGAGTATCCGGACCACCAAAAGTACGAACAAGGTCGGCATATTTTCCACCAGCGATAATCGCAAGTCCTGATAATGCATCATTACCTTGAGAAATAAACTCAAAAACAGTATCAGTATAATAATCAAGACCACGAACTAAATTATCATCGACAACATATGGAATATTAAGTTTATCAAGAGTACTTAATAAACCATTAAAATAATCAACGGAATCTGGAGTTAGATAATCTTTGATTTTAGGTGCATTCTTTAAAAGAGGATTATCTTTATCTACTTTGCAATCTAATATACGCATTGGATTTTTGTTTAAACGATTCTTACAATCATCGCATAACTCACCAATGACTGGTGTGAAATAATCTCTTAAGGCTTTAGCATAGTTAGTACGTGATTCAAAATTACCTATTGTATTAACATGCAAAATGAAATTGTCATCACTAAATCCTAGTTTTTTTAACATTTCATATCCTAAAGCGATGATATTAGCATCTAGTAAATAACTATCAACCGCAAAGAACTCAACCCCAAATTGATTGAATTCACGGTAACGACCAGCTTGTGGACGCTCATATCTAAACATTGGACCAGTATAGAAATATTTCTTTAAACCAGGATTAACGTATAATTTGTTTTCTAAGAATGAACGAACAACCCCCGCTGTTCCTTCAGGACGAAGTGTGATTGAACGATTGCCTTTATCAAGAAATGTGTACATTTCTTTATTAACAACATCACTACCTTCACCACTACTACGAACAAACACTTCCGTATTTTCGATAATTGGTAGAATAACTTCTTCTAAATTGTATTTTAGGCAAATTGAACGCAATTCGTCTTCAACATATCTTCTTTTCTTAGTCATTATTCCGTAATAATCATTAGTTCCTTTAATTCTTTGATAAGTCATAACTAATCCTCCTATAATAAAAAGCCCTTAAAAGAATAGTATTATTATATTCTCTTAAGGACGAAAATTTAATTCCCGCGGTGCCACCTTAATTCAAAACATCAGATGTTTTGCGCTTTTTAAAAGATTAAATAATCTCCATAATGTCTTCTTATTATCAATTATAAGTTCTTGCACCGAACGAACTCTCTCTAAATAATTAAATAATAATACTCCTTTATTTCACAGGTTATTTAAAACTTTAAATCATTTAAAATTATTTTGGTATCAGTAATAACTATTTTACCTTGTTTAAGTAGTCCACCCAATGCATTTTTATAAGCACTCTTACTCATATTGAGAACTTTCTTAATAAGATCAGGACTACTCTTTTCAGTAATTAGTGATACACCATTGTTTTTTTCAAGATATTCGAGAATGATTGTTTCGTCATCTGGAATTTGGAATTCTTTATTTTTGATTATTGATCCATTATAATAATCATCTTTAACATCAATAATCTTTACCGTTAATTCTTCACCTAAGTGATGATTTCCTCGGTAATTAGTTTTATAAACAAAGATTATTTGATAATCCGATGTTACTAAACTTAAACCTTCATCAGTTTCACGGTAGATAATACCATTTACCGAATCCCCAACGTTATAAGCTACTTTATCTTCAATGTCTTTGGCAAGTATTGCACTTTTAGTTGCCATCTTGATAATCAAGCGGTCATTTTTAACTCTTAATTCACCAATGATTTTCTCACCAACTTTTGGCCATTTATGAAAATCATGTGGTAAATCATCACGACTTAATAAAATATCTTTAGAAATACCAATGTCTAAGAATACTCCAATTTCTTCTTTAACACCTTTAACTTCTAAAAAGTTAATTTGTCCTCCTTCAACAAATGGAGGATATAAAGTCGCAGCGACTCTTCCTTGTTTGTCAGCATAAAGAAATGCTTCGACATAATCGCCAGGATAGAGAATTCTTCCATTACATTCATTATGATGAAGGAAATATTCAATATCGTTTTTAATTAATATATAACCTAGTTTCGTTTCTCGACCAACTTTATAGCGGTCAATATGACCTAAACTCATAATTAACTCCTAATAAAACTAATATCAATATATTAATAATTATACTACAAAATGAGAAATTTATAAACCCTTTTTTACACTATTTTTGCCAAAGGTGTCATTTATCTCTCTAATTAGTTTATCAACAGCATGTTTACGCTCGATTTCATCAAGATCATCAAATATTGATAATTGCGTTTCTTTCGGTAAAACAGTCGTTAGACGGTTACAAAATACGCTAATCAAACGAACACCTTTCGCAATATCAAAATAGTCATCAAAAACATCTTTAGCATGAATAAAGATGTCACGCTCTTCGTTAGTCGCTTTCGATAAAGATTTCGAGCGGTTCTTTGTGTCGTAACTTGCATCACGAAGCTGAATACCGCAGTTTTCCGCATATTGGTTATCCTTCTGCATTCTATAACAAACACTATTAACTAGCACCTTTAAAGTATCCATTACAAGATTAATATCATATACTGGATTTATAAAAGTATGAGCAGCCGAAACTGATTGGGCAAGTCCATAATCAGTAATTACTGGTGAATCATCTTCTCCCATAGCTCGCTTATAAACTGAATTATAGAAATTTAATCCCAGTAAATCAATTATTCTTTTTTTATTTTCTTCTTTTACAATGTCGCCAATTGTTTTGATGCCAATAGATTCTAAACGAGGAGCGGTTTTCTTTCCAATCCACATCATATCTTTAATTGGAAGTGGCCATAACATCTTATCGATTTCTCGTTTTCTTAATATCGTTATACCTAGTGGCTTTTTCATGTCACTAGCCATTTTGGCGAGAAACTTATTAGGCGCAATCCCAATTGAACATGGTAATTTATATTTCTTTAACATATCATCTTGAATCTTTTTCGCAAGATCTATCGCATTAGGACCAAGATTAAGTTCTGTTATATCAATATAAGCTTCATCAATACTAGCCATTTCCACTAAAGGAGTTATTTTTAATAAATATTCATAAAATAAATTCGAATATTTTTGATATAAATCATAATGCCCAGGAATCACTATTAACATTGGACATAGCTTCTTCGCTTCTCTTACAATCATTGGAGCGTGAACTCCATATTTACGAGCTTCATAACTTGGTGAAACAATGATACCACGATCTAATGGATCAGGGTGTCCAACGACAATTGGTTTACCACGCAAAGACTCATCAACTGCCATTTCACACGAGGCAAAAAAGGCATTCATATCAATATGAAAAATTATTCTTGGTAATTTATCCATAATTTCAAAAAACTCTTTTCTTTTTGTTTTTTTTATGATATAATACAACAGTATTTAAGATATTATATCACATTTTGTGAGGTGAGAAAAGTGAAAGAAGAAAAAAAAGAAGCTTATATCAAAACTAAGACTCGTCATGATGGAAGTAAAGAAGTTATCATGACTAAGAGCCCAAGCAAGACAATTTTAGGTAAGACATTCGCAATCGCTATTGCGGTATTAACAATTTTAGTACCTATTATTGCGCTAATCATTGTTTTAATTAATCTATAAATAAAATGTTCTAGTTAATACTAGAACATTTTTATTTTAGGAATTCTCGAGCGAGGCTAATTGACGCTTCAGTGAGATTTCCTTTGCTTATCATTAAGGCTATATTTTTAACTCTTTCTTCATAATCAAGAAGAGTAATAATCGTTCTCGTTCTATTATTTTCGAGAACTTCTTTTTTAATATCATAATGATTAGTCGCGATACTTGCGACTTGTGGTAAATGAGTAACGCAAATAACTTGATTCTCATTCGATATTTCTTTAATCTTTTTCGCAATGTTGAAAGCAACTTCGCCACTAACACCAGAATCGATCTCATCAAAGATGAAAATCTTATCCATCGCTTTCGTGCAACTAACGGCTTTAATCGCAAGCATAAAACGGGAAAGTTCACCACCACTAGCGACTTTGTTAAGAGGTTTTAGAGGTTCACCTTTATTAAATGAAATTAAGAAATCCAAATTATTAATGCCATTAGGTGTAAATTCATTAGTTTCCGTTAGCGAAATATCAAATTTAGTATTCTTTAAAGATAAATCTGGGAAAACTTTAACTAAAGCTTCTTCTAATTTCTTGGCATTTTCTTTTCTTAATTTAGATATTTCTAAACCAATTTTTAATGTTTCATCATAATATTTCTTTTCTTCTTTTAATAAATTATCTAAATAGAAATCATAATTTTCAATAATATCTACTTGATTCTTTATTTCATCTAGATAAGAAATAAGTTCAAGAGTTGTCATTTTATATTTTCTTTTTAGTGATGAATAAAGTGATAATCTTTCATTCATTGCTTCAAAGTCATTTGGATTAAAATCAAGTTCTTTTCTCTTCTTATTAATATCATCATAAATATCAATGATTTCATAATAACTAGATTCTAGTCTATTTATCTTATCACTTAGTGATTCATCATAAGGTAAATTCTTTTTTAATGCGGAAATGGCATGAGATAAAGAACCAACTAAATCATTATTATCAAAATCACCGATAAATTCTTCATAATTCTCAGTAATCTTTTCAAAATTATCTAAAAGTTTTACTTGATTTTTTAAATCTTCTTCTTCCGATGCGGAAAGTTTGGCTTTTGTAAGTTCACTAATTTGATATTTTAGAAAATCAATTTTTTGATTATTAATCGCTTCTTCATTTTTCTTTTCTAAATATAAATTATGAATTTTACGATATTCTTTTAAATTAGTTCTATAATTATCTAGTAGATTATTAATCTTTTCATCATCGATAAATGAATAATAATTTTTGGGATTAACAAGTTTAACAGCATCAAATTGAGTATGAATATCTCCGAGATTAATACTAACTTGTTCCAAAAGATTTAAGTTGACATTCTCACCATTGATTTTTGCTAGAGACTTGCCATTTGCGTAAATCTCTCTTTTGATGACTAAGAAATCTTCAACTGGAATATCATTACTTTCTAATAATTCATTAATGATTTTTGGATAATCACTAAATACACCTTCGATTGAGGATTTTTGTTCTTCATAACGAACTGAATCATTCGATGCCCGATCACCAAATAGGAGTCCAATGGCATCAATCACAAGAGATTTACCAGCGCCAGTTTCTCCGGTTAAAACTGTCATACCTTTATTAAAATCAATTGATATATTATCGATTATCGAAAAATTTTTAACTGATAAAGAAACTAACATAAAGTACTCCTTTCTTTTATTTTAGTGATTGTTTTTTATATTTTCAATTATTGTTTTTGGATTTAATCCTAAATTATTTAATAATTCTTCTAAAGTACCAGTATCAGGAATTTGGTTTAACGCATAAGATATAACATTAATATTTAATTTATTTGTTAAAATATAATCTTTTATCATCATTCCAAGTGATCCATTATTAATAACATCTTCATAAATATATAAAGTTGTATTATTAAGTTTATTCAATAATTCTTTATCCATTGGATTGATGAATAAAGCATTAATTAAACCAATATTCAAATTATTATCTTCAATTTCTTTTTTAAAGATATTTAATACTGGCCCATAAGATAAAATATTAGTATCCTTAAGATCTTTTTCAATAATCCATTTACCCAGTTCAATATTCGCTTTTTCTTTTGAATAAATGACATTATCTTTTGGATATCTAATCACAAATGGATGATTTGTTTCGATTGATAAATCGATTAAAGCATTAAGTTCGGAAGCTGTACTAGGTTCAGTAATGATGACATTAGGTAAACCAGAAAGGATTGAAATATCAAATATGCCTTGATGAGTATTACCATCACGACTAACAATACCCGCATGATCAACTAAAAATATAACGTGAGAATCAGGACGAGCAACGTCATGATTTATTTCATCATAAGCTCGTTGTAAGAATGTGGAATATGTGGCCACAATTGGAATCGCCCCACATCTTGACATCGCACTAGCCATGACTACCGCATTTTCTTCAGCGATACCGATATCAATAACTTGTTTTGGATATTTTATTGATAAATCAGTTAAACCAGTTCCATAAAGCATACCAGGAGTTAATACTTTAACTTCTTTATTTTCTAGAACATCTTCTAGTGATAAACCAACAGCTTTAGAAAATGACATTTCATTCTCTTTTAAATTTTGTTTTATTTCCCCAGTTTCGACATCAAATGGTCCAACGCCATGGAATTTTCCAACTTTATCTTCTTCAGCTTGTTTATAGCCTTTACCTTTAATAGTCTTTAGATGTAATACTAAACTATTATTACTCTTTTTAGCATAATTAAAGTATTTAATTAAATCTTTGATGTTATGACCATCAATTGGACCAATGTATGTCATACCAAAAACTGAGAAATTATAGAATTTACGGTAAACAACAGTCTTAACAGCGTTTCTAACCGATGCAGGAGTAAGTTTACGAACTAAACTAAATGATCTCTTGATTCGGAAACGGTTAAAGAATTGAGCTGTCCATCCAACATTTTTGGAAATAGACATTTCATTATCATTAACGATAACGATGCCTTTTTCACTATTTTGACTGGCAAGATAATTAAGTCCCGCTAAAGCCAAACCGTTTTGGAAAGCTCCATCGCCAATAAAGGCAATCACTTCACCGATATCTTTGTTATTCTTCTTTTCTTCTAAATATCCACACATCGCACTAATTGATGTTGAGGAATGACCAGTCTCAAAAGCATCATAATCGCTTTCTGAATACTTAGGAAAACCACTAACTCCATTTTCTTTACGTAAATCATCAAAATCTTTTGCCCTACCAGTTAAGATTTTATGGACATAAGATTGGTGACCAACATCAAAAATGAGTTTATCATGTTTAAAATCAAAAACGTAATGAAGGGCAACAGTCGCCTCGACTACTCCAAGATTTGCGGATAGATGTCCACCAGAAAGGCTAACCTTTTCAATGATGAACTCTCTTATCTCATGACAAATCTCTTCAAGTTCCGCAATTGATTTATCTTTTAAGTATTCAGGAGACTTAATCGCATATATGTGTTTATATTCAGCCATATAAACCCCCTTATATAAATATATAAATCTTATTCAACTTTATTAACAACTAATTCTTTAGCTTCTTCTAATTTTTTCTTACAATATTCAGAAAGTTCTAAACCTCTTTGATATTTCTTAATTGATTCCTCTAAAGATAATTTACCACTTTCAAGTTCAGTAATGATTTCATTTAATTCTTTTAAATAATCTTCAAATTTTTCCATATATTTATTTCCTTTTATTTAATAATTGCACGTTTCTTTCCATCACTAAATGTAATATCAACTTCATCATCTTTATGTAACTTATTACTAGATGTGATTAATTCATTATCTTTATAAACAAGTGTATAACCTTTTTTCATAATATTAAGAGGATTAACTAAAATTAGTTTATCAATTGATTTAGTAAAATCAGTTTCCATTGACTTAATACTATTTAAATAATTCTTCTTTAAAAGATCAATATTATTTCTTAATTCACTAATTAAATCATCAATTTTACTAGGTAAATTATATAAATTAATTCTCTTATTCAAATTATCAAGTTCTTTTTCATAAGAATTAATAATATTAATTGGTGAATATGAATTAAGTTTCGTATTTAATAAATTTAATTCTTGATATTTTTCATCAATCACTTTATCAAAGTTTTTAAAATAATGATTATTGATTAGTAATTCATATTGTTTAAATAATGAATTCAAATTATTCAAATAACTACTAATGATTTTAGTTCTTGATAAAGATAAATTATCAAGAATGGAAGTCATATCAGGAGTAACTCGCACTGCCGCTCCGGTTGGAGTAGGGGCCCGGTCATCGGAAACAAAATCACAAATCGTATAATCATTTTCATGACCAAC
>JAEEGL015514402.1_pt1 | contig 13895 bp, 6 predicted proteins | sample 9134231 | NCBI WGS metagenome assembly JAEEGL01 (sample SAMN16246548, study PRJNA631951) | gut metagenome | biome: gut microbiome; feature: rumen; material: fiber-attached | host: Bos | place: Iran: Karaj | collected 2018-10
ATATGAATTGTGATGGTTGGGGACCAAATGATAGAGGTGTTTCTGTTGTTTTTAACGAAAATGTTTTAAAGAAATTTTTAGAAAAAAATGATTTAGATCTTATTTGTAGAGCTCATCAAGTTGTTGAAGAAGGTTATGAATTCTTCGGGGATAGAGAATTAGTCACTGTCTTTAGTGCTCCGAATTATTGCGGAGAATTTGATAATGCTGGGGCTATGATGGTCATTGATGAAAATTTAATGTGTAGTTTCAAAGTAATTAAATCTAAATCAGATGAATAATAATATTTTTCAAGTTATATTAACAAAAATTTAATTTCTATTCTATAAAAACTGTTCTTTAATTTAAAACAATTATTATTATTAATCGAATTTTTTTATTTTCTTTTACAATTAAACATTATAAAAAATCTTAAAATAAATAAAAAAAACCTAATTAAAAAAAATATAAAAATACAATGAAATCCCAAAATCCAAAAGGGTCTTCAGTAAAAACAAAATCTTCAAAATCTAACACAAACATAGATTACGACTTAGTAAAGCGTCAATTAAATGAAGGAAACATGGTAGTATCAAAACCATTAGAAAAGCCAATTCAATCAGGGCCAACAAAATCTCAAATAAATCGTTTAAAGAAATTTTACAACACAACTCGTTGGTTACCAAACGGAGCCTTTACAACATATTTTGGAAAACCAGCTTTTGAAAATTATGGTTATGGAAATGTAAATCCAGTATATGGAGGATTATTTTATGGTAATTATATGTTATCACATAATATGAATCCAATTGATGGTGCTAATCATCCTCCTGAAAAACAAGTTTATTCATCTGCAATGATGAAAAGCTTACAAAGGAAAGGAATTAGAAAACCTTCTCCTCCTAGAAAAGTTCCTGAAGAAATTAGAAATACTCCAGAAGAACTTGAAGAAATTAAAACTAGATGCCAAATTTTTCAATTACCTAATCCTCTTCCTGGAAGAGAAATTGTTCCTCCGAATTTACTTAAAGCTAGATATTTTAGAAGTGGAAAAAATTCTCCTAATGAAAGTGAAGAAGAAAATGAAGATGAATATGAAGATTGGAATGTTGAAAATGTTTTAAGTGGAAAAAAAAATAAAAAAAAGAAAATTCAAAAAAGACCTACTAATATAGATCCTTATAAACAAGGAAAAGTACAGTTAGGAAAAAAAAAAATGAAAGAAGGACTTGATATGAAAGTTAGTGAAGAAGTTTATAAGAAAATGATGGAGAAAAAAATGAAAAGAAAAATGAAAGAAATGGGTGAAACTGGAGAAGAAGAAGAAGAAGAAAAAAGTGAAAGGGAAATAGAATTTGAAAGACAAAGAGATTATTATTTACAAATGTTAGGTGAAGATGGAGTAAAAAATATAGAAGATTTATCAAATTTAAGATCACCTGAAGAACAACAAAAACTTTTTGAAGAAGAAGAAAAAATAAAAATGGAAGAAGAAAGAAGGAAAATATTAGAAGAAGAAGAAAGACAAAAAGAAATATTGATGAAAGAAAATAATATATGTCCTTATTGTAAACAAAATACAGGATCTCTGAATTATAATACAATGGAAAGTACAATGAAAAGTGGAAAATTAAAAAAGAAAGAAAATCCTGCTTTATTACCTCCTAATCATGATCAATTAATGGATACTTTTTCTAATAAAGATTTTGTTTGTTGTGTTCATCATAATCAAGGACCTTTTAATGTTGAAGATCAAGACCCTAGAGAATTTCAAAATATGCCTCCTTGTATGCTTAATAATATTATTCCTGCTGGAAAACCTACTACTAAGAATGTTCCATTGAATTTATTTAGTCAAGAATAAAAGTTTATTTAAATTTTTTTTTTTAAATTTAACATTTTTTTCAAAAGTAATAATTTTTATGTTGTGCTTTATAAAAAAATATATAAATTAAAAATTAAAAAATGAATATGAAAACAGATGTTGAAAAACGTTTGAATGAATTTAGAAAAGTTCGTAAAATTGGAGAAGGAACATATGGTGAAGTTTATGAAGCAATAGATACAATAAATAACAGAAAAGTAGCAATGAAAAAAATGAGAATAGAAAATAAAGATGAAGGAATTCCAATAACAGCTTTAAGAGAAATGTGTATATTAAAACATTTAAGACATAACAATGTAGTTCAATTATATGAAATAATTCAAGATGTTGATAAAATTGTATTAATATTTGAATATGCTGATATGGATTTAAAAATGTATGTAGACAAAGAAAAAGGAATAAAAGATATAAAAATAATTCAACAATTTACATTACAAATACTAAAAGGATTATATTATTGTAACATAAACAGAATAATTCACAGAGATTTAAAGCCTCAAAATTTATTATTAATATCAAGTGAAATGACATTAAAATTATGTGATTTTGGTTTGAGTAGAATGTTTTCATTACCAATGGGAAAAATGACTCATGAAATAATTACATTATGGTATAGACCACCAGAAGTATTATTAGGAATAGAGAATTATACAACAAAAGTAGACTCATGGTCAATTGGTTGTATTATGGCTGAAATGATTACTGGAAAACCTCTTTTTCCTGGTGATTGTGAAATTGGACAATTATTTAAAATTTTTCAAATTATGGGAACTCCTAATGAAGATACTTGGCCTGGTATTTACAAATTAAAAGATTTTTCTCTCAATTTCCCACAATGGAAACCTAAAAAATTAAAAGATCTTTTCCCTAATTTTGATAAGGATGGATTGGATTTAATGGAAAAATTCTTACAAATGGATCCTGATAAAAGAATTACTATTAAAGATGCTATTAATCATCCTTTTTTAGAAAAAGTTAGAGATGAAGAAGGAGATTTTGATTAATTTTTAATTTTTTTTGTATTATATTATTATTAAATATTTAGATTCAATTTTTTAAATTTTAATATCATCCTTAAATTTTAAAGCAATATTTAAATAATTTAAAAAAAAATTTAAATTTACAAATTGTTTTCTGTAAAAATATTTATTTTTGATTATTATTAAATTATATTAAAAAAAAAATTAATTAAAATTTTCCATTTCATAAAACCAATTTTCATAATTCATAAATGATTCATATTTCAATCCTTTCCAAATAATATCAATATTTTTATATTTTTGTTTAAATTCAATAATTAGATTTTCTAATACATGAGTAATTTCATAGAATTTATTTTGATCATCTAAAGACAATTCATTTCTATCAGATAGTATTTGTAACTTTAATTTTAATTTTTCTCTTTGTTCAATTATTGAAAAAATTTTTTCTGAGATTTTAAAATAATGATTTAAATATTCAGTTTCTCTATCAAGAAATGAATATAAATTTGAAGGATGTAATTTTATTATTTGTTTCATAATTTGATATCTTGTAAAATAAGAAGTTTGTAATTTATCCCATAAATTAATCATATAATCAGTTAAACAATGATCATTTCCTTTGACATTTTCAAAAATTTGTTTTATTTTATATTGAAAAGATTTTATCTCATTATTATATACAATTTTATATTTTTCTTCTTTTTCAATATGTTTTATTAAATAATTCCCAAATTCAGAAATTGAAATTGGTATATTTTTATCAATTTGAATTGAATAAAATATATTTTTTAAATTATTATTTTGTTTATTAAGATAATTTTTATCAAAACTTTTTTTTCTGAAAAAATTATTAAAACTATCCCTTTTATAAATATGATCTCTTTCTCTTGAAGTATTAATAGTTCTAGTAAAATTAAATATATTATTATTTGAATAATTGATTAAATTAGTCTTTAAATTTAAAGGTGAATAAGAATCTTGTTCAATAAATTTATTATTTTTTATATCATTCTCATTATTATTTTTATCATTACTTAAATATCTTCTATTTATCATATTTTTACAACTTCTTCCTGTATTTAATCTTAATTGATAATTTAATTCTCTTAAATTTACAGAATTATTAGAGGCATTTCTTAATAAATATTTAGTTGAATCAGATCTTTCTAATGTATATAATAAATTATCTAATTGATTATTATTATTTTTTTTTGATAATAAATTATTCTTTTTACTTATAAAACTTTTTGATTTTAATATTGTGTTTTTATCATTAATTTTTAATGTTCTACTTTTTTGACTATTTGAATGAATAAGTGTTTCATCTTCTAAATCTCTACTATTAATTAATTTATCTAATGTTTCTACTACTTTATTATTTCTATCATTATATATCTTAATATTATTTTTAAGTGTATTTATTTTATTAATTTTTAATTTTCCATTACATTTTGTTCTAAATAATTCACATTTTATTGCATTTATTTCTTTTTTTAATTCTTGCTTTTTCTTCTCATATTTTTTATTTAAATCTGTTTCAATTTTTTTCTTAAATAATTCTAATTTGTGATTATATTTTAATTTATATTCTTTTTCTTTTAAATCTATTTCTCTATACAATTCTATTTCCATTTCATTTTCACATTGTTCTCTTATATTATTTCCTATTTCTTTTTCTTTATTCATTAAGAGTAAATTTTGTTTTTTTTTAAATTCAGAAATTTCTTCATTAGAAAATATATTTAATTGTTCTTTCAATTCTTTTTCAACTTCATTTTTAATAATTACATAAATATTATAATATTCTTTATTATATATTTCATTATATAATTTTGGCCTTAATTCTTTTATTAATTCCTTTTTCATTTTTAATTCTTTTTCATTTCTAATTATTTGTCTTATTTCAGAAACATCATTATATTCATTTTCATTATTTAAAGATAAATTTAATTCTGAATCAATATTATCTGTATTATCTCCATTTTCATCAATTTCAAAATTTTGAATATCAAAATTATTTCCAATTTTTCTTTCTAATTCATTTTGTAAATTTTTTAATTTTTCTTCATTTTTTTGAAGAATTTCGCTATTTCTTTTTGTATCAAAAAAATTAGGAGTAGAATTTTTAACAGTGTTATTAGAGGAATAAATATTAGTTATTGATGTATTCACTTTCCCATCTTGAAGATATAAATTTTCCATTTTAATATAGTTTTCAATAGTTGAATCATAAGGAGAATCATTAATAATCATATTATTTATATTTCCTTTTTCTTTGTCTAAATCTAATTTTAAAGGTAAATTTTCGATTTCATTTAAATGGTCATTATTAGTTTTATTTGAATTCCCACTTTTATTTTTATTTTTTATTGGTGATTCTTCAAATTCTTCTTCTTTAATTTCTGAATAATTATTTTCCAAAGTTCCAATAAAATTGTTATTGTTTATATTATCTTTATTTGATGATACATATTTATTATTTACATATATATCTGAATTTGTATTTACATATATTTGTTCTGAATCATTTTGGGAATTTATTATATAATGTTCATCCATTAATTTAAATTTTTTAACTCAATTTTTTATTATTTTTAAATATATAAAAAATAAATTAAATAATTAAATATTATAATTAACTTTTTTTCATATTATTTCTATTTTTAATTGAAGTATTAATTTCATTATCATCTATACTATTTTCTTGTTCTTCAGATTGGAATAAAGTTTTACTAATTTTATCCATTGTTTTAACTGCCATATCAATAATATCAGGATAATTAATGCTATTCTCTAAAAATTTCATAATTATTCTTCTTATAGGTAATCTAAATTTATATCTTGATAAAGCAGCATAAACTTTAACTAATAAATTAGGATCATTAAAAGCTTTACTATCATTTTTAATCAAATCATTTAATTTCTCTGATGCTTGTTTATAGGAAATTGAATTGATTAAACTTGTTATATTATTAAATATTTCACTTGATTTATCATTTAATATTATATATTTATTAATTTTTTCACCATCTTCTTTTAACTTTTTATTTTCATAACTAGTTGAATTATTCATATATAATTCATTCATATCTTCAGGATAGCAAATATCAGTATTAAAAAAATAATTATAATGATTGTTTTCTAAAAATAGTTTTAAAGATTTGTTTTGAGATATATAACATAAAACATATGATATTGTACCTTTCATTGCATAATCTTCACATTTTTTAAAATATTCTATAATTTTTTCTATAATATTATATCTTTCTTGTAATAAAAATCCATAAGTTTGCTTAATTAAAATTTTACCTAAAATCCATAAAATAGCTTTTATTATTTTAGTATTTTTATTTTTATATTTATTAGAATTTAAAAGTTCAAATAATTTATCAATTAAATTTAATTCAATAATTTTTTGATATCCAATTTCATTATTAGGTAATTCAGTTATAATATTAATTGGAGTTTTTAAAGCTTGTTTAGTTTCAGGATGAATTTTAATACTGAAATAAACACTATATATTGAATAAATTTTTGAGTCTTTATTATTGTCTTTTTTATTTAATATAAAAGTAACACCTTCCTTTTGAATTTTAAAATAAGTTTGATTTTGAGATTCAATTTTTAATTTTTGAATAAATTCTGAACTTCCAAAAGTTAAAAAATTAACATAATGAGGAATCAATTTACAAGCTCTATCAACATTAAAATAGCCTAAACAGCATAAAAATTTAATTTCATTTTCATCAAAATTGATTTCAATATTATTTCCTTCTTGTAATTTAGAATATAATAATAAATTTTTTCCATCAATATATTCAATATAACTATTTAAAATTGCTTCTTGTCTTTTTTCATTTCCTCTCATTATATGAATATTAACATTAAAAGGTAATTGTTTAAGCCAAAATAATTCTGAATAATTTTCATATTGATTTTCTATTTTTGGTAAATTTATATGTAAATAATAATTATCATTCTTATTATCATCAGAATTGAAAATTTCAGTCATTGAATCTACTAAATTTTCAGAATAATCTTTTATAATTTTTTCAACATCAATATTTTGAATTTCTTGATTGATAAAATTATCATTTAATAAATCAAAAGCTTCTTTGTTTCTCATCATAATATAAATAATTTCTTTATTAATGGAAGATAATTTATTAATATAATCTTTATTCTTTACAATTTCATCAACATATCTTCCTTCAAGAACAAGATAAGTTAAAATACTAATAATAACATTATTACAATCTTTATCATTTGGATCTAAAGTATTCATTAATGTTTGTATATTTAACATAACATCTTTTCCAAATTTAAGTAAACATCTTATATGTTCGATAATATATCTTTTAATTTGTTTTGAACCTCTTTCAAGTAATTGTTTCATAAATTCAATTACATTTTTAGAATTAAAATTTAAATTATCAACCAATAATGTTAATATATAATCATAAGTAGAACCTTTATTTAAAAACTTTGCAATTAATTTAAAAAAACCTTTTTTATCTAAATATTCTTCACCTTGAATAGATTGACTAATAATACCAATATAAGTAAAAATTTGTCTTGACATATATTTATAAATTTTAATTATTGAAAAAGGTTGTTCTACATCATAAATAATATTTATATTATTAGAATTTAAAATATTATCCAAACAAATTTGAAAATCTTCATACCAAGTTAAAGTTTTTTGAAAAATATAATCTTCAGGTGAAGTATCTAAAATACTAATTCCTTCAGAAGAATTTGATAATAATTTAAAAAATTTACTTCCAATTGAAACATAATTAAAATTTTCAGCATCCCATTTAAGACTACAAATTTGGTTTTTACTTGGCATAAATGAAAACAATAATCTTTTAAAAAATTTTTGTTTATATAAATCCATTATTAAGTCTTTTCTATTTTCAACAATATCTAAAATATCATCTATATGTTTCCAATCCCATAATCTAAATTCTTTACTATCTAAAAGTTTTGAACTTTTTAAAATTTGTTGAAAAGAATCATCAGTTATCATATACAATTCCTTTTTACTTGATTCAATAGAATATTGATTATTATATTTTTTTATGTTTTGCATATTTACTATTGAATGACTTGCAATTATTACTTCAGTTGATAAATTTTCTAAATCAACATTTGAAATATCTTTACAATTAAAATGATAAAATGTTTGATCTAATAAATGCATTATTTTTACTTTTGTATTTACTACATCATCATCTATTCCTTTAAATGATGAGGTTGATGATATAATTGAAGAATCATTTGAATTATTTAAATTTGTTACTTGTTCTAACATTTTTTGTTTTTCTAATTTTTCATTTAAAAAAGGTAATTGTAAATCAGTGTTTGATAATTTTGAATATAAAATAGTATATTTTAAAGTTAATTTATGTGCATATTCAGTTAAAGAATTATTTTCACTATCAATAAATTTAATTAAGTTTTCATATAATTTATTACTTTGTAATCCTTGTAAAATATAAGCTAAATATACTTTATTAATATAAAAATCATCTTTTGAAGGAGAAGATAAACTAGTGAAATTATCAATAACTATGTATTCATTTTCTAATATTTCTTTCATCATATTTAAAATAGTAGATTTAATAGACATACTTGTATCAGTATTTAATGCTTCAATTACTGAACCCATTGCCATATAATCACCCATAATTAAAGAATAACCAGGCCAAGTTTTTAATAATTTCTCAATTATACTTTTTGAAATTTGTAATTTCACTTCAGTTTTATTTTTTTCTTCTGTATAAAAATCATTTTTGTCTTTATCTTTTAAAGTAAAATCTCTTTTTGTGAAAATAGAAAATATTTCATAAAAATCTTCAAAATCATTAAAATATTTTCTTTTATTAGGACAATTAATAACATATAATAAAGTATAAAAAATATTATCACTCATTTCAATACATGAATCATCAAGAAGAGTATTTATTAATATTCTAAATCCCCCAACAGTACTACATAAATCTGGTTTTTTAATTGCTAAATTTCTAAGAAATTCTATACTTCCTTTTTTAAAAACTTCATCTCCTTTTGCCATTGCTGCGATGCCTTGACAAAAAATTAAAGGGAAATTTTTTTCACTAAATGTTAACCATGTATGAATTAATTTTAAACATTCATATCTTTCTTCAAAAATCCCATGTTTAAAATCTTCTAATATTTTACATATTATAAATGGATACATATGATTTAAATATTTATTTGTAAAATATTTTGGTGATATTTCTATTAATACTCGAAGTATTTTTAATGCTTTTATACGTATATTTTTTTCTTCTAATATTACTTTTCTAAAAATTATAAAATGGTCATTTGAAAATAAATTATTAATTGATTGTTGATTTTTTTTCTTTTTAAATTCCTTTAAAAATTGTAATATTTTTTTTAAAATCTTTGGATCTATCATATTTGATTTAAAATCATTTATAATCGTTTCTAAATCTGTTTTAATATCTTCAATTGATTCTTTTGCCAAGTTTCTCTCTTTCATTTCTTTTATTACATTATTTCTTAGAATACCTTCCATTATATTTAATTTTTATATTTTACTGTTTTTATTTATATATTAATTGATGAATAAATAATAAAAAATTAATTATTAATATATACATTTTATATCATTTATAAAAATCAAAAAGAACATTAATTTATTTATGTTTTACCCATATTTCAAAATACAAAATTTTCAATAATTATATTATATTTCTAACTGTTTTTATTTTGTTTTCTTACAGTAAATATTATTTTAGAAGTGAGTATTTCAATAATTAATTGATCAACAATTGGAAAAGAATGAGTTCCAAAGATCCATGTTCCATTAGTTGAACTTTTAGTTTTAGAACCATCAATAATAATCCATTGTTTTTTATTTTCATCAAAAGAAAAAGTAGTTTGGCATCTACTAAATGATTTATCATTAGGAAAAGATAAATTACATTTTTTATCTCTACCTATTGTTACTTCTTTATTAACATTTGGATCAAAAATTTTTTTACTTTCACTATCTGATAAATTAACAACTTCAATTTTATTATTTTCAATAGGAGTAATTTCAAATATAGAATTACCTGCAGAAATAATTTCTTTTTGTTTTAAAGGCAAAGAATAAGAATTATCTAATTTAACATATAATAATCTATTATCACTTTCTTTCCCTGAAAAAGCTTTAAGACAATAACTTTTACTTTCTCTTAAATAATAAACAGCAAAAATATAAGGATAATTTAAATTTTCTTCATAATTTAATTCAAAATCAGGTTTGAAATTTTCTTTATTATTTAATTTTCCAAATATAGTAACGCCATCTTTTGTATTTCTTCCTCCTATCATTCCAGATGCTATTATTGTTATTTCTTTTCCATTTAAAATTTTTCCATCTAAGTCTCTTATTATTATTTTAGGTGAAGAATTTATTTCATTTTCTGATATTTCTCTATTTGAATTAATATACTCTAATACTTCATCTTTCTTCTCTTCTTCTACTTTCTTCTTTTCTTCTTTTTCTCTATTTGAATTCTTATTTGACTCTGTTTTTTTTTTTAACGCATTTTTTAACTTTGTTATATTTTCATTCTTTTGCTCTTCTGATGTTTCACTTTTTCCATTTTGAATTGATTCTTGCTCTTTTACTATAAATATTAAATTAATTTTTCTTTTATTTTACATTTTGAATTATCGTTTTTGTCTCCTACTTCTGCTGTTTTATCATTAATATCAACTTCCTCTTGTTTTTTTGGAAAACAACATCTCTAAATAATAATATAAGTAATAATATAAAAAAGTATTTTACAAACCAATTATTCATATTGATAATAATTTTATTTGATTATAATTCATTTTTCATTTTATTAAAATAATATAATAGAAAGTAAAGAAAAAAATGATAAAGAAAAAAAATAAAATTTTTAAACAAAAATGGCAGATGGAGATGAACCAGAAATAAAAAAATATAAAAATTCTCCTGCTCAAGATTTAGAATCTTGGAAACAAATTCAGAAAAAAATAGATGAATCATTTAAAAAAACATCAGAAAAAGAATTTGAATTATATGCTCAAGCATTAAAAGATAAAAATACATATTGGACAAATACAAAATATCCTGAAATTAATTCAAAAGATTTAGCTGATGATAAAATGAGAACTTTAGCAAAATATTCTGGAGCTATTAAAGATGATAATGATGATAATTATTATTGTATTTATTGTACTAGTAAAACTACTCCTTGTCCTCATAGAAGAGAAAGAGAAGTTATTAAAGAAAAATTTGAATATCCTATTAAATCAAGTTCTGTTTATGGATGGTTTAAACCTTATGATAATTTAGGAGAAAATCATAATAAAAATTCTGTTACTAAAAGCTTTTATGATCATTCTCATCTTTAAATAAAATATATTTTTATATATAAAAAATTTAATATTTATTTAACATAAGTCTTTTTTAATGAAAATGATAAGAATGTAATATTTATTTTTTATTAATCCTTTTCAAAAAAAATGTGTATAAAAATATAATAAAGAACTTATAAAATGAATATAACAAATTTTTTTTTATCATTATTCTTTTAATTTCTGAATATTTTGAAATTCAAATTTTTGGAATCTTCAAAATAATATATTCCAATTTTTATTAATTATATAAAACTATTTTTAAAAATACTTATATATTTAATAATTAATTTTATTATGCTCATTTTTTTATTTATAATTTTATTAATATAGTTATAATAAAACGGTATTTTTATTGATCTGATAATACAAAATAATTATAAAAAATCAAAAATAAAATATATTTTTAATTTAATATAATGTCAGAAACCAATACTGGGGAAAAAAAAAATGAAAATAAAGAAAAGACACCAAGAGAAAATACTCCTCTAAAATTAGAAATAGAAGAAGGAGAAAAAAAGGAAGAAATAAAAAAAGAAAAGTCTGATAAGAAGAATTCACTTCTCTTTGATCAAAAAGATATTTCTCCAATGAAATTATATTGTCATTTGAGTGAAAAATTAGAAATAATATTTATGATTATTGGTGTAATAGGAAGTATTGGAGCTGGTTCATCTGGACCAATAATATCTCTTCTTAATGGAAGTACAATTAATAATTTTAGAGAAACAACAATATCAGATATGAATTTGGATGAAATAATTCAAAAGTTTAAAGATGAAATAGATAAAAAAGTAAGAACATATTTTTATATGGGAATTTTAATGTTTTTTTTGAATTTTATAATGACATTCATGTGGGCACTTTCTGCATTAAGACAAATGCATCATTTAAAAGAAAAATATTTTGCCACAATATTAAAACAAGAACAAGGATGGTTTGATGAAAATAATGCTTATGAATTTTCAACAAAAGTTCAAGCACAACTTGAACAAATTGAATTAGGAGTAGGAGATAAATTTGGTGTTATTGTTCAATTAACTGCTCAATTAATTACAGGATTAATTATTTCTTTTATTACTTCTTGGAAATTAACTTTAGTTATGTTATGTGTTACTCCTATCACTATTTTTTCTTTTGTATATATGATGAAAGCTTTAAAAAGTAGTATTATTTTAGCAAGAAAAACTTATGAGAAAGCAGGTGGTGTTGCTGAGGAAATTTTATATAATATTAAAACTGTTTCGAGTTTCGTTAATTTTGATTTTGAAATTAATAGATTTGGTTCTTTAATTGATGAAGTTCATAAATATAATGTTGAGAAAGCTTATAAACTTGGAAGATCAGTTGGAATTGCAATTGCATTTAGTCATAGTAGTTTTGCAATTGCAATTTTATATGGAAAAAAATTAATTATTGATAAGGAAAAAAGTAGTAGAACTGGAGAACCTTTCACTGTTGGTGATATACTTATTGCTGTTTATTCTACTCTTTTAGCTATTATGTCTATTAGTAATATTTCTCCTAATATTAAAATCCTTCAAGAAAGTGCTTTGGCTTCAAGTGATTATTTCACTCTATATGAAAGAAAACCTAAAATTAATTTAAGTGAATCTACTTTGAAACCTCCTAAAGAATCTATTAAGGGAAAAGTGGAATTTCAAAATATTTCTTTCATTTATCCTTCCGATAAAAATAAGAGAAAAATTCTTGATGGATTGAATTTGACTTTTGAACCTGGGAAAAAAGTTGCTTTAGTTGGAGAATCTGGTTGTGGGAAGAGTACTACTGTTAATTTAATTGAAAGATTATATGAACCAACTGAAGGAACTATTTTAATTGATGGAATTGAAATTCAAAAATATAATCTAGAATATTTAAGATCTTTCATTGGTTATGTTCAACAAGAACCTGTTTTATTTAATCAAACAATAATGGATAACATTATATTTGGAAGGAAAGATTTAGTTAAAGAATTAGGAGATCCAGAAACTTTAGTTAAAAATGCATGTAAAGATTCAAATGCCACAGAATTTATAGAAAAAAATCCAGAAAAATATAATTATATTGTTGGTATTAAAGGCAGCAAATTATCAGGTGGTCAAAAACAAAGAATTGCAATTGCAAGAGCAATTTTATGTCAACCTAAAATTTTAATATTAGATGAAGCTACAAGTGCACTTGATAATAAATCAGAAAAAGAAGTACAAGCAGCTTTAGATGAAATATCAAAAAAAAATATAACAACAATAATAATTGCACATAGATTAAGTACAATTAAAAATGCAGATGTAATTTATGCATTGAAAAATGGTCAAGTATGTGAAATGGGAACTCATGAAGAACTTCTTAAAAAAAATGGTTATTATGCAGGTTTAGTTAAATCCCAATTAAATGAAGATGATAATAAAATGAAATTGTTCGAGAAAAAATTATCTCATAAATTGTCAACTCGTTTATCAAAAAAACTTAGTTTTGATTATTCAGATGATATAAAAACTCAACTTTCAGATGATTCAAATGAAGATGACACACCAATAGAATATGGTAGATTATTCAGACTTTTAAAAAATAATAAATGTGACTCATTTATAGGAATAACAGCTTCATTATGTGGAGGA
>JAEEGL016168680.1_pt1 | contig 13895 bp, 10 predicted proteins | sample 9134231 | NCBI WGS metagenome assembly JAEEGL01 (sample SAMN16246548, study PRJNA631951) | gut metagenome | biome: gut microbiome; feature: rumen; material: fiber-attached | host: Bos | place: Iran: Karaj | collected 2018-10
CAACTTCCGCATGACCGAGATCCAGTCCGCGATCGGCCTCGGCGAACTCGCCCGCTTCGACAAGTGGAACCTCCCGCAGCGCAAGAAGCTCGGCAAGGCCCTCATCAAGGGCCTCAAGGGTCACCCGCTCATCAAGTACCTCCCGATCGATACGCCCGAGCGCGAGAACTGCTTCTGGCTTGTCCCGTTCGTGCTTGACACCGCGAAGCTCAAGGAAGGCGTCACGATCAAGCAGTTCGTCGCCGCCGTCCAGGCCGAAGGCGTCATGGCCTACTCGATTCTCTGGCCCGAAATGTACAAGGAAGAGGCCTACACCAAGCAGAAGGGCTTCGGCTCCCGCCAGTACCCCTTCAAGGACCCGGCCTTCGGCAAGGGCATCGACTACACGAAGTGCTTCTGCCCGGTCGCCCACTCGCTCGAGGCGAGCACGATCTCGTTCTGGACGCACCCGACCTACACGCTCGACCACATCAAGGCCGACATCGCGGCCTTCAAGAAGGTGGCCGCCGCCTACATGAAGTAGGTTTACCGTGACCGCGCGCGGCATTCCGCCGCGCGCGGATGTCCCCGATTGGCGTGGCGTTTAGCCACGCCTTTTTTGCGCAATGGCCAGCCCGGCGCCAGACACGCGTTTGCGGCGTTTCCCCATCTGGCCGCGCAACGGTCGGCCCTTACTTCTTGAAGCTCATCCAGGGAGTGGCGTGGAAGCGCCGCCTGGGTGGCGGGGGCGGTGCCGGATTCTGCGCGGGTGTCTCGCCATCGGCGTCCTCAGACTTCTGGGCGGATTCAAGAAGGGCCTTTTGCGCCTGTTCCAGCTGCTGGTGCTCCTCGGCCCGTTCCTTGCGCTCGCGCACGATCAGCTGGTCGCGGTCGTTGACCGCGTCGGTGAGCTGCTGGACTCGCTGCCGGAGCGCATCCGCTTCGCGGGCGCTGTCCTTGGTCTGGCTGAGGTCGATTTCGAGAATACGGATGCGGCGCTGGAGTTCCTGCTCGCGTGATTCCGCGAGCTGGGCGTTGCGCGAGTTCTCGAGGCGGAGGTTGTTGATTTCCTCTCTGCTGCGCTCAAGGGCGTCGCGCTCCGCCTTCTGGCGCGCCTGCCGTTCCGCCGCGTCGGCGAGCCCGTTGCTGCGCAGGGCCACGAGCTCGTCGATGCGCCCCTGGATCAGCTTTTGACGCTTTTGGCCGTCGGCCAGCAATGAGGAAAGGTATTCGATCTGGGCGGCAAAGAGTCTGTCGGCCTCTTCTGAAACAGCTGAGAGCGGTCGCATTGACTGCTCCTGCGCGGCAGTGAGGTCCGCATTCTTTTTTTCAAGGGCGGCGCAACGTCGTTCAAGTTCGGTCGCGGCTGCATTTCCCCTTTCAACGTCGGCCTCAAGGTCGGCGATTCTCGTCTGCGCCTCGCTGTCGCGCGTGTTGGAGAAAGACAGAAGTTCGTTGTAGTCGGCTTGGAGCGAGTCGAGCTTCGCGGCTTTGTCCGTGGCCTCGGCGAACTCGGCCTCGCGTTTGGCCGCCTTGTCCGTGGCCTCGGCGAGCTCGGCCTCGAGCTTGGCGGCCTTGTCCGTGACCGCGGCGAACTCGGCCTCGCGTTTGGCCGCCTTGTCCGTGGCCTCGGCGAGCTCGTCCTCGCGTTTGGCCGCCTTGTCCGTGGCTTCGGCAAGCGCGGCTTCTAACTTGGCGGCCCTGTCCGTGACCTTGGCGAGGTCGGCCTCGAGCTGCGCGGTTTTTTCCGCGAGGTCAGTCTTGCGCGCGTTCTCGGCTTCCGCTGCGGCAGCGTTGGCGGCGGTCGAGGCGAGGAGCTTTGCCTCCTCAAGTTCCGCTTCCAGCCTTGAGACTTTTTTCCGTTCGGCCTCAAGTTGCCGCTCGTGAGATTTGCATTCCTTCTCCGCGGCGGCGAGGAGCTGCTTCTGGCTTTTTTCAAGGACTTCAACGCGGAGGCGCAGGCCCTCGCATTCGGTGCGCAGGGCGTTTTCGTCGCCTTCCACCGCGCCATCGCCTTCGCCGAAGTCAAGCTCTGGCGCGCCGTCCAACGGTTTGCGGCGGCGGTTCTCCATGGCGGGGCGGACGAGGTGGGCGAGGTCGGCGTCGTCCTTGTGGACGATTGACGTTCCCTCGCCGACGCGGCCGTCAGCAATGAGCTTTTCGGCGGCGCGCTTGTTGAAGGGGCCGGTGAGGTTGCCCGCGCTGTCCTCAAGGTACCAGACGATGTCCAACTCGTCGAGCGACGGGGCGGGAATCCAGTTCTTTCTGTCGAGGGAAATCTCATTCCCCGGCTGGACGCGGCCCTGCTCGGCCCAGATTCGAAGCGCCTTTGTGGGCACGGGGCCGAAGACAACTCCGCTCGCAATTCTCAGAAACCAGTTGCGTGAATCAGATTCGCCTTCTCCCATCATGTCCTCCCGGATGTCATGCCGGTTAACCAATGTTCACGACTTCGGCGTCCTCGATGATCCCGGATGCCGGCGCGGACTCGGCCAGTATCGCTGAAGCCTGCTGGAGGAGCTTCTTCATCGAGTCTTCGCGGATTTCCATGGCCTTCAGACGCGAAGCGGACGCCTGGGCCTCCGTACGGAAGCGGGTGAATTCGGCGCGCTCCTTCTGCAACGCCTCGTCGGTTTCGCGGAAGGCGCGGCGCGCATTGGCCGCCGCCTCGTCGGACTTGCGGCGGAGGTCGGCGAGCGCCGCCTCCAGCGTGGCGACTTTGGCCTCCAGTTCGGCGATGCGGGCCACATCGGCGGCGCGCGAACGGTCGCGCTCCCCGCCTTGCTGGACTTGTGCCGCGAGGGACGCGGAGCGTTTCTCGGCCTTGGCCAGCTCGGCCTGGATTTTAGACTCCGCCGCGCGGAAGCCCTGGCGCTCGGCCTCGAACTCGAGGTCGCGTGTCTCAAGCTGCGCCTTCAGCTCGGCGTTGGCCGACTCGGACGCGGCGAGCTCGTCCTCAAGTTTTGCCGCCTTTTCGGCGAAGGCGGCGCGGAGCGCCTCGACCTGGGCCGAAAGGGACGTGTTCTGCTCGCGGAGGCGCGCCGGCCGGTCGTCGGCCGTTCGGGCGCGGGCGTACTGGGCCGCGTCCCTGCCGATCTCGCCATTGCGAATGAGTTCGTCGAGCGCGTCGCGGTGGATGGGACCGAAGAACTTGCCGGGGGTGATTTCGGCGATCCAGTCCATTGAGAGTTCGGGGTGCGAGGCGACGGGCGTCCACGTTTTGCCGTCGGATGAAATGACGTTCGTCGCGGCAAGTCGTCCGTCGCGCGCCCAGGCCAAAAGGGTGGCCATGGTGGCGGGGCCGAAAACCGTTCCGTCCTCGGACTTGACCTTCCAGGTGATTTCCTGCTTTTCAGCGGCCATGTGCTTGTCTCCGTGGTGGCGTGGCTAGACGAGCGGGACGACGCGGGCGAAGACGTCCGACTCGTCCTTGCAGGGGGCGAAGTCGCCAAAGATCTTCCACTCCTCCGGCAACGTCAGGGATTCGCCGGGCTGAAGCGTGGAGAGCGGCCCCAGCTGCTCGAGCTCGAGGATCTCGGCGTTCGTGTAGGTCTGCACGTTCGTGCCGAAGTCGGGGTACTCGGCCCCGGCGAAGTGGCTATATTTCTTGATGAAGAGCATGTTCTCGCGTTCGTAGGCCATCCAGCCGGCGTCGCTCTCCATGCCGATTTTCTGGGGAACCTTCGCGGTCGGGTCCTGGCGGAGGAAGAGGAAGCGTGAGCCCCACGTCCAGCGCGGATCGGCGAAGTCGGTGTAAGACCAGGTGGCCCAGCGCTGAACGGCCGTCAGAATCTGGTCCGGCGGGAATCTCTTCTCGGGAAGCGGGAGGATGGCGCGCCCGTTGAGGCCCATGACGGCGATTGTCCAGGCACCGCAGTGGACAGGGTGGTCTGTGCGGTTCGTGAGCCTGTTAAGGATGCTGACTCCGCCAGTGGCGGGATCGAGAACGATGTCCATCTGCTTCTCGAGCCCCGTGACGGGACCGGCTGCCTGCACGGTGCGAACGCCGCCTGAAATCTGGATGGCCGAGGCGTATGGCGCGTTGTCGGGCTCGTAGCTCCACGGGTCGGCCTCGGGGGCGATCCAGAGGCGGTGCCCGCCGCGGTTCATCCAAGTCTCCTCGCCGTGTCCCCCGATGTGCGACGGGATTTCGGCAAAGAGGTTTGGTCCGCCCACGAAGCCGTAGCGGATGATGCGCGGGCCGATGTCGCGCGTGACGAGCAGCTCGACAGTGCCGTTGGAGAGGCGGATGCAATCCCACCCGTTGAACTTGACCATTTCCATTTCTCAGTCCTTTGCGGTTCAGGCCTCCCTTGCGGGGCGGCAGTTGTTTCAAAATCAGGCTTCCTTCAGGAAGAGGCCGCGGACGAAGCCGAGATCCGCGCCCATGTCGATAAGCATGCAGATGGCGGTCACGGCCGTGCACGCAATGGCCACGCCGATGAGGTTGGCGAGCCAGAAGCGTTTGCGGTCCAGCGCCAGGAGATATGCGCCGACGGCGCCAGAGTAGGCGCCCGTGCCCGGCAAGGGCACGCCAATGAAAATCGCCACGCCCCAAACGCCGTATTTTTCGACGAGTGGGCGGAGCTTCTCGCGCTTGCGCTCCAGAAGCGGCCAGATGTGGCGGTCGAACCACCCCCACTTGCGGAGGATGAGCTCGACAGGTTTCATGAGGGCGAAGACGAGGATGCCCACGAAGATGTTCACGACGAGGCAAGTCAAAACGACGCCGGGCACCCCGAGCACGGCGCGGATGTCGGAGTGGAAGAGTCCAAGCGGAATCGACGCGCGAAGCTCAAGACCGGGTATGAAGGTCGTCGCGGCGAGTGCGCCAAGGGCTTTGAGCAGTGTGTTCATGGTGTGGCCAATGCGGAGAACATTGGTAAATATTATACACTATTCTTCTACATCGGGGCGAATCCGGGGCGCGATAGCGGTTTGCCCAGTCAAATGACACCGCCCGCAAAACGGGGGCGGAGTCATTTGCTTGACCAAACCACCGCTTGCACTTTCCCTTTGCGCGGTTCGCCCTGGTTTTGCTAAAATGCCTTCCAGAAGGTCTTCTTTGCCCGGAAACGAGGCAACCTTGCCATGACACGGTCCACATCCTCTCCAAAAGTCTTAGCCGGTCGAGGCGTCCGGCTCTGGTGCGAGCTGGCGGCGCTCTACTTCGCGTTGCCAGCGGCGCTCACGGCGCTGCGCGCGTCGGTCGCGCCGCGTCTGCCGGTCATCCCGGTTCTCTGGCTGGTGGCGCTTCCGGCGGCGCTTTGGCTTGGCGCGGACGGATTGCCGAAGCGCGAGCTCTACGGCCGCCTCGCCGACCTCCGCCATTTGCCCCGCATCCTTCTTGCGGCGGCGGTCTCGGCGCTGCCGCTTGCGGCGCTGCTCCACGCCATCGCCCCTGAGGCGCTCCTTTCCCTCCCGCGCAACCATTCCGCCCTGTGGATGCTTGTGATGGTTTGCTATCCCATCCTCTCCGTCTTCCCGCAGGGCATCATCTACCGCGCCCTCTTCTACCGCCGCTACGGCGGACTCTTCCGCTCGACGCAGGCGCGGCGTCTCGTGGCCGCGCTTTGCTTTAGCTTCAGCCACATCTTCTTCCTCAACGAATGGGCGCTCGCCCTCACATTCATCGGCGGACTCATCTTCTCCCACACCTACGAGCGGACGGGGAGCGTCTTTGTCTCAAACGTGGCGCACGCCGTTTTTGGCGACCTCGTCTTCACACTCGGCTACGGCGTGTTCCTGTACCACGGCACCCTCGCCATGCTCAGTTAGTGTCTCGTCCGAAAAAGTCCGTCCAGGTCGCGTAGGGTTGTCGGCGTGGCCGCGCCCCCCTCGCCACCGGTCAGAACCGGCATCGTGCATCACGGCGTCATGACGGCGTGGCGTTTGCGCTCGACGTAGAGCCAGGTGCCATCGCGGTATTCGAGGCCGTCGTATTCGGGCTTGATGACGACGCGGCCGGTGGCGTCGCAGGCGCCCCATTTCGCCTGGTGCAGGACTGGCGGCACGTCGGCGTCGAGCCGCCACGCGCCCCCGATGGCGATCAGCGCGTAGCCGCCGCGCTGGCAGGGGGAAATGTACGCGTATTCAAGGGGCAGGACGATGGCTCCATTCGCATCGACGACACCCCACTTGCCGTCCTTTGCGACGCGGTAGAGCAGGGGAGGTGGTTCGTTCCCTCGCGAGGGTGGGGCTTGTCGGGAAAGATAGCCGGCGTAGTCGCATGGGAAGGGGAATGGACGCGACGCACCTGTGTCGGTGAGGATGGCGAGCCCCTCTTCGCCGCGGACGATGCGTTCGCCCCGCAGTGCGTCGCGCTCACGGGAAATCGCCTCGTACGCGACGGGGGCGAGCAGGGAGCCGTCTGGTGCGAGCAGCCCGAAAAGGCGTCCCTCCTCGACGATGAAGCCGCCCGCGGGCGCGTGGTCGATCTGCGCGAAGTCGCCCTTTACGGACGGGGCGTTTGTCCCGAGCGGCAGGAAGCTCCATCGCGTCGCGTTCTGCACGAGGGCGTAGTCGCGCGTGACCGTGCCAATCCTGTCGTGGACGGGCGGGATGACTTCCGCGCCGTCGAGCGTGAAGACGCCCATCTTGCCGCCAATCCGTCCCTTGACCCAGCCGTTGCCGACGGGGACGGGTGAACCTTCGTAGCGGATCGGGGTGAGGAAGCGCGAGGCGTCCGGGGCGAGGATGCCGTAGTGGAGGTTGCTGCATACGTTGATGAAGCCGTTGGCGGGCAGAACGCGGTCGAACACGGGCTGAAGCAGTTCGCGGCACTCGCCGTCAATGAGCCCGTAGCGTTCGCCGACTTGAGACACGAGGAAGCTGTCGTTGATTTTGATGAGATTGTCGTATTTGGGCGGGATGCGCGTTTCCCCATCCTTTCCCACGGCGCCCCAGAGCCCGTTGGTGCAGACGAGCCGGAGCTTGCCCCAGCTTGTCGCACGAGGGCGCGGTGTCGTCGGTTTGCGGGGAGCGGGTGCCTTCGCCGGCGCGCGGGTGGACTTGCCGGTCGCGAGGTCGAAGACGATGTTTGTGCCGTTGGCGTGGGCGTGGACTTTGCCGCGCGCAACCCAAGGCGGATCCGGGTATTCGGCCTTGACGACGACGCAGCCGTTGGAGTCGAGGACGCCCCATCTGTCGCCGGGGTCGGGGATGGCGCGCGCGATGCCCGCCGCCGAGCGGAGGCGCTGGCCGAAGTCGTGGAAGGCGTCAGGCATGGCGATTTCGGGGCGCGGCCTGTCGATTCCGCGGGCCTTGAGAACGGCGGCGACCTCCTCGTCGAGCATTCGGAGCACGAGGATGCGCGCGGTGGCGCTGACCGGAGCCATCGAATAGGGCGGGACGGGGATGGCCACCTCGGCGTCGGGCGAGGCCCAGGGCTGCGGGATGAAGGCGAGGAGCCCTTCGCGCGGGCCTGGGGCGGGTGTCTCGGCGTAAGAGGCGATGAGATCCGCGCCGCACCGCCTTATCGCGTAGGCGTAGTCGTCCCAGGCCGAGTTCATGCCGGCGTAGGTTATCCAGACAAGGAGGTCACCCTTTTCCAGGACGAACGGAAAGGCCTCGGGGATCATGTTCACGGGACGGAAGCCGATCATGGGCGACTTGAGGTCGTGCTTGGGTTCCTCGAGGATCATGTGGCCGAGGCCCGCGACCGCGACGCGGCGTCCGGCGGCTATGCGGTCGGCGATGATTTCCGCGGACTGCTCAATGCCACGGGTGACGCAAGGTTCGCGGATGTCCGCGAGGAGCTTGGCGAAGCGGTTGAGATAGGCGAGCGCGAGGTCGCCCGCCGCGACGGGCGTGTCGCATTTGTAGAAGCGCGTTCCGCCGTCGGGCGCCTTTGTCCCGTCGTTGTGGCCCCAGGAATCGGGCGAGACGAGTCCCTTCGTAATGGCGGGGAACTTGCCGCGCCGTGAAAAGGCCGAGGCGTACTCGCAACACCACATCCACGCGAGGGCGACGTTTGCGGCCGCGTTGACGGAGGCGTGGGCGGACGAGCCGTCAGGCGCGCCGTTGTCGATGAAGAAGTCGGCGTCCAGTCCGTCGGGGCGTCCCGCTTCGGACCCCAGCACGATGACGAGGCACCCGTCCTGCTTCCAGCGTTTCACAAGCCAGACGGCGCGCGGGCCGAACGACTCCCAGTCGCGGACACCGAAAAGAAGGATGTCGTCGGGCGTCGCGCGCCAGGCGCTGACGCGCGAAAGGCCGCCGGCGCGGGCGATCAGTTCCTCGTTAAGCCCGGCGCACTCGCCTTTCGGAATTCTGATCCCGGCGAAGGGGTTGGCGTCGATCCGCGCGGCCGTGGCCTCGCCGGCGTCCATGATGACGGGCAAGGAGGCGCGGATGGCGGGCAGGCGCGCGCAAAGGGCCTCGTGGAAAGATGAAGGGTTGGCTGCTGCGGCGGCTTCGGCAAGGAGCGCCAGCGCGGCGGTGATTGCCAGTGTGTGTGTCGTGCGCATGTCGGGGGGCTTGCGGGTTGAGAGTTAGCTCGGATTTGCGGCCGCTGCGCCGATGAGGGCGCCGGCAATGGCCATGCAGGCGGTGTCGGTGCGGAGGGCGCGGTCGCCGAGCGAAAGAGGGCGGAACCCCGCGGCGAGGAAAAGGCCGAGCTCGAATTCCGTCCATCCGCCTTCGGGGCCGACGGCCACGACGGGGCGTGCGGTTCCGGCCTGGGGCTGGCAGGCGCGGGGAGGGGCGTCGGCGAGGCGCGGGTGGGCGATCCACTTTGGGGCGTCCTGGAAGAGGACGGGGACTTCGTCTTCGACGAAGGGGCGGAGGGCGCGGCGGACATGGACTTCCGGCAGGCGGGTCGCCCCCGACTGTTCAAGCCCCTCGACGAGAAGCGGGCGCCACGTGGATTCGCCAAGCCAATGGCTGTCAAAGTAGAACTTCTCGACCTTGGCGGCGTTGACGATGAAGATGTGGCCGTAGCCGATGGCGGCGAGGTCGGCCCACAGCCGGTGCATGACCTTTGGGCGCGGCATGGCGAGGATGATGTCGAGCCAGGGTTCGGGCGCGCATTCGCCAAAGGCGGCGTCGAGAACAATTCCGCCGGGCGCGTCGGATACGATTTCGGCGGAGCCGGCGGAGCCGTTGACGAGCCCGACGCGCAGTCTGTCGCCAGCATGGGCGCGAAGCACTTTGCGGACATGGGCCGCGCGGCGATCTGAATCCGCCAGGAAAATCCGTCCCCCGTCCGGCCCGCATTCGTCCTTCTCGAAGAGTATCCGGTTCATGGCGCCTAGATTCTCGGTTTCAGGACGATCAGGCCCTTGGTCATTGCCCACGCCTGTTTCTCCGGCATCCGTTTGACGGCGTGGTTCGCGCCCCACGAGTCGCTGTAAATGATCTCGTGCGTCTTGGCGTTGTAGCCGATGATGAGGCGCATGTGGCCAAAGGCCCTGCCGCCAGCGTTGATGTCCGGCACTTCAGGGTAGAGGCCGACGACGCAGGACCAGAAGAGGGGGACGCCAGAGTCAACGGAGGCCTTTACGCCGGAGAGGAACTTTGCAAACTCCTGCGAGCGGCGCATGCGGCTCTCCATGAGTATCTGCGGGTCGAGGGCGTTCCAGATGGCCGAGACATCGACCATGTTGTTCCTTGTGAAGTCCTCCCAGTTCACCTGCGGCTTCCGCGCGCGCTTGGCCGCGGCGTTGTAGTCCTTGAGGTCACGAAAGGACTGGGACTCCTGGAACGTCTTGCCGCTGTCCGACGCCAGGACGCCCCGCTGGTCGAGGGCGTAGCTCCGGCCAATTGCCGTTATGGCCGATGAGATGCCCTCAAGGCTCGTGCCGCCCCGCGCGCTCGTTTCGGCCAGCTGCGCCACCTGGTGCTGGTCGATGTCGAGTCCGAAATAACGCAATACGCGTTCCGCGGAGGCGGCCGCGCAGTATCCCTTTTGCCCCTGGTCAACCATGGGGATGTTTTCAATTATGACATCGCCCTTGGAATTGCGGACGATGTTCTCCTTGAGCTGGTGCGTGGTCTTCGTCCTGGCGATGGTGCTGCGGCCGGTCAGATTGGCATTGTCCGCGGCGGCGTTGCCGGTCTTCGGGACGAGGACGGCCCTGATGTATTCGGGAGAGTAGGGGATGCGGGCGCCGGAAGCCTTGTCAACGTGTGGTTCGACGAAGGCCCATTCAAGCTGGATGAGCGGGGTGGCGCGTTTCCAGTTCAGGCGCCTCACCACCTTCTTCGGCCTCGGCTTCGCGTCCGCCTCGTGCTCGGCGACTCCGAACTCGGCGACGAGAAAATCCCCGATGCGGCGGACGTCGGTCTCGAACATGTCCTTGCTCATGCGCACGTCGGCGTCGCCCTTGTTGTATATCGAGACCTCGACCCGCCTTATCGCGCCGTCCTTCCAGTAGATGCGCGCCTCATAGACGCTGAACTTGCCGAAGCTCATGCGCGCCTTTTCCGGGGAGAAGGCCGAATTGCGGTCGGCATCGAGGAACTGGAAGCCGTATTGGCGGTTTTCGATGAGAAAGGCGTCGGGGGCCTTCGACCACGAGGCGTTGTTTCTGAAGTAGGCGAGAAGGTCGAGCGAATGATCAGCGGGAGTGGGAGGCTTCGCGTTGACCAGGGGAATGACCAGAAAGAGAAGCGCGGCAGTCAGTGTCGGCAAGCGTTTTTTCATGGACATCCCGATAAAAAAATGGAGCGGGCGAAGGGAATCGAACCCTCGTGTGAAGCTTGGGAAGCTCCTATTCTGCCATTGAATTACGCCCGCAGAAGATGTTAATAGTTTACGGAATCGCCACGGGAAAGTCAAACGAATTCCGCCGGTTCGCGCACCCGCTTAAAGTCCCGTCTCCTTCGCGCGAAGAACGCGGTAGGCGGGGACGCCGATGACGCGGAACTCGCGAAGGACGCGCGCGGTGTCGGGGTCAGCGGGATTCTCCGCCTGGACGCGGATGAGGGTGAAGTCGTCCCTCAGCGCGGTGGCGACGTCCGGATCCTTAAAGGTCACACGCTCCATGGCGGAGCAGTTGCGGCACCACGTGGCCCAGAAGTCGAGGAGGATTGGCTTTTGCGCGAGGTCGGTTGCGGCGAGGCGCTCGTGCAGGTGCAAGATGTCCACGGATTCCGCTGTGCCAGGCGCGGGAGAAGCGGCCCTGCGCGACGCGAAACCCGAGAAGGCGAGGTTCGCGAAATAAATGGCGAGCAGCACGACGATGACGCCGAAGACCCACTTGACGCGCCTCATCCAGGCCCCGGGCTTGGGGACGGCCGCGAGACCCGTCGCGATGAATGGCCAGGGGAAGCCCATGCCGAGGCCGAGGACGAAAGGCAGGGCGATTGCGGCTGCGTGGCCCTCGGCGTAGAGCGCGCCCGCGAGGACCAGGACCGCGAGTAGCGCCGGGGCCACGCACGAGCCCGCGAGAAGCGCGTCGAGCGCGCCCGTCGCGAAGACGGCGGCGAGCCCCGCTGTCTTCCCCTTGTAGCGCCCGAAGCGGGAGAAGTCGAGGTAGATGGCGTCGAAGAGCGCGAGCGCCAGCAGGACGAAGAGGGCCGCGACGCCGAGGTTGAACCACGGCGAGGACTGCAGGGTGCCGAAGAATCCGCCCGAGCGCACGACGAGCGCGCCGAGGATCCCGTAGCTTACGGCCATGGCGCCGCCATAGACGAGGCCGCGGACAAGGCCGTCGCGCTTTGACGCGGCCGGGTCGTGTCCGTGGCCGATGCCGAGGATCGCGAGCTGGACGGGGATCATCGGGAGGACGCAGGGCGTGAGGTTGAGCGCCATGCCGGCGGCGAAGATGAGGAGGAGCGTCAGGAACCAGCCGCGTCGCGCCAGAAAGGCGAGCGGGGAGCGCGTGAAGGTGGCGGGGCCCTCGCCCGTCTCGGCCGATGCCGCGCCGCGCAGGAAGTGGAGGAACGGATCGCGCGTCATGTAGCCGTCGGCGGAGGCGACGATGGCGTATGCGGCCGTGGCCCCATCGTTGTCCGTGGCGTCGTCGCCCGGAGTGAATTCAGCCGGATAGCAGACGTTGCCGATGCAAATCGTGCCGGCGGCGCCATTCGTGTCGCCGTCCGCCACCGTTTCGGCCGGATAGCAGACGTTGCCGACGCAGATGACCCCGTCGTCGGTGTCCGCGAGGGCGCGGGCGCCGGCGAACGCGACGATCGCCGCGAGGAGGATTGCGCTTTTAGCTGTGGTTTTCATCGTCGGGTCTGTCATGTTTGTCTTGTTTGTCGCCACGTGGCTCACTTCGGGGCGGGTTTGCGTCGTCCCTCGATCTCGAAATGGGCCTTTTCCCAGAGGTGGCGGGAATGGTCGCGGAAGAAGACGCCGAAGGCGTGCCCGCCGTACCATTCGAGGATGGCCGAGCGCACGGCTGTGCCCCGCACGTCCTCGAACGAGGCGATGTCGAACTGCGTCGTGCCCGTTTCGTTTATGGTCGAAATCTGGCGGAGGTAGTTCTTGCCGCCCCAGGCGTGGTCGCCGATGTGACTGTGGCCGTAGAAGTGGGCGACGTGTTCGGGGGGGAGTGGAAGGATCTTGTCCTGGAGGTCGCCTTCGTCGTCGCGGTTGCCGCCGCGGAAAGAATAGTGCGAGAAGGTGAAGAAGGGCTTGCCAATGGCTTCCATCCGCTCCCGCACGGTGACGGCGTCGGCGGCGTGGTCGTGTTCGGTGTGGACATCGGGCGGGACGTCGTGATGGTAGCTGTGCGTGGTGCACCAGCGACCGGCGGGGTCGGCGTGGTCGGTGAGCAGGACGATGGACATGTCGCCGAAGTCGGCGGAGAACGACCAGTCGGAGATGGCCGGGGCCAAGTGCCACTGCTTTTCGCGCAGGGCGCGGTCGCGCATGGGGATTGTGAGCTTGCCCGGCCCGTCTTTGTTGCGGTGGTAGTCGAACTCGTGGTTGCCGAGGGCGTAGTAGATGGGGGCGTCAACGCGCGAGAGGACCTTCACCTGCATCTCGGCCATCTCCTCAAGGTGCGCCAGCTTGCTGCCCTCGGTGGAGTCGCCGAGGTAGCAAACGGCGTCGATGGGGATATCGAGCGCGAGGAAGTCGTCCACGCCGACATGCATGCAGCGCTCGGCTTGGCGGGGGTCGGACTGCTGGAGATCGGAAAAAAGCCAGAATCTGCGTACCGCCTCGCGGCCGCAAATCTCATCGTTCCAAAGGTTTTTCGGTTTCATGATGCTCAAGGTGTTCCATTCTGCCAGAAACTGGCTCGACAGAATTCGTGTGCCGAGGATCAAAACGACACGGCGCACTTATTCCCGAAGCCCGCCGCGCGGATGATTCCCCGGTCAAAGTGAAGACAGGTCCCATAAGGTTTTGAGAGCGCCTCAAGGCGCTCGAAGATGTTTCTCGCCAAGGCCCCGCGGGCGCGTCTTGGCAGTCCATTTCGCTCGTTCCTAAGGCTGAATGCGAGGTCAACGGGCAGCATCTCGAGCGTGGTGAGGGCGCCGTTCTCGAAGGTAAGGCGGGGAATGACCGTGAGAAAATTCTCCACTCCGGCCTGGAGTCCGATCTTGCCGCCTTTGGAGCGCGCCATCAGCCCGTCGTGCGCCGTGGCGTCGTCCGCGACGCCGTACTTCTCCATGAAGTCGGCGGGCAGGTACTTGACCCGCATGCCTTGGTAGATGAAGTCGCCGAGCGAGTAGAAGATCGGCGCGCCGCCATAGATTTCGACCGCGCGGAGCTCGTGTGTCCCGGCGCCGAAGATCGCCGAGGCGCCGGCATCGACGCAGGCGTGGGCGAGTTCGCGCAGCAGGGCGGGCACCTCGCAGTGCTTCGCGCCGTCGATCTGGTGGCAATGGGCAAGCACGAAGACGTAGTCGAACTTCCGTTTCGCCTCCTTGATTGAGGCGACGAGACGCGCGAGGTCGCCCGCGTTGCATTCAGAAGGCGGACGCGCCCCCCTGCGGCAGAACTTCACGGGGCCGAAGGA
>JAEEGL016285486.1_pt1 | contig 13895 bp, 14 predicted proteins | sample 9134231 | NCBI WGS metagenome assembly JAEEGL01 (sample SAMN16246548, study PRJNA631951) | gut metagenome | biome: gut microbiome; feature: rumen; material: fiber-attached | host: Bos | place: Iran: Karaj | collected 2018-10
CCTTCATATTCTACCGCCCATAATCGGTTGTCGTCAAGTATCCGCTCAAATCTCATGTCCTCTGTCTTTCCGCAAAGATAGAAACAATATTTAAGTTGTACAATATTTATGTTTATATTTGCGATTGATAAGATGTGTAAGGGTACTGTAGGGAATAGCCAACGAAAATGATTATATTCGCAAAGACAACCCGATAATCATTTTCATCGATGAAAAGAATCCTTCTGTTCCTCGCCTGTGTCGCGGCTCTGATTGCCTGCGCGGGCCCCAAGGATGTTCCTTATACGGAACTTGACCATTATTTCTTCAAGAACGGCCAGGACGTCCCCGACAATCCGAAAATAGACACGGAGGAAGCGTTTGCAACCCTTTTCGGCATGGCGACCGTTATGGGAGAAAGCGGGAAACCCACTCCTGTCGATTTCGATAAGGAGTTCGTCATCGCGGTGGTGAATCCGGTCACGGAATATGAAACCGAACTCGAGCCCGAATCGCTTCGGATGGAAAAAGGCGAGCTGGTCTTTACCTACGACGAGACGGTGGGCGAGCGCCAGTCCTGGACCATGCGGCCCATCCTGCTGGTCAAAGTGAGCCGCGAATATGAAACCGAAACCGTCCGGGTGGAAACCTCCCGTTGACACGATACGTTATGTCCCGTAAAAAGCATCGCAATCCATACAAGGAAGCCAACGAGGCCTTCCTGGAAGTCAAGGCCCAGGAAGAAGGAATCGTCGTCCTGGACAACGGAGTCCTATACAAAGTTCTGGAGTCGGGGCATGGAACCAAGAAGCCCACCCCCCGAAGCATCGTATATGTCCACTACACGGGAAAGCTGATAGACGGTACCGTCTTCGACACCACGGAAGGCGCCCAGCTCCCGGCCCTCTTCCTGGTCGGAGACCTCATCATGGGCTGGCAAATTGCCCTCACCCGCATGCATGAAGGCGACAAGTGGGAAGTCTACATCCCCGCGAAATGGGGCTATGGCGCCCTGAAAATGGACGACATCCCGGTACACAGTACGCTGATCTTCACGCTGCAACTGGTTAAAATCGAGAGATAATATTGCCGTTTTGTCGGTACGCATGACGAGTATGACAAGATTGATGTCTCATCCATATAGTTATAAGACCATGGCACAGATTAAGGATGAAAAACAGTACAAGGCCATGATGGCCCGTATAGACGAATTATTCTTTGAAACGGACGAGAATACGCCCGCTGACGATGTCCGCCTTCAGGAACTGGATCTGCTTTCGGCTTTGGTTGAGGAATACGAAAAAGAGCATTTCCCCATAGAAACACCGTCCCATGGCTTTGGGAAGGTTGACCGGCGGCGGGGCGGGTCTGCGGAATGACGGATTTCTGCGATTTCGCGTAGGCGGGAGGGCGCTTGACGGCGAACTCGCTCAGTTAGTCCCGCTGACGCGAGCCTAACTAGCGCTCAAACAGACGCCGTCATCCCTGCCGGGACCGCTGCCATCCCGCCTGCTCCCCAGCCGCAGAAATCCGAATTCCGCAGCCCCATCCCCGTCGCCACGAGCGAACCTTCCCGAAATGAAAGAGAGTAATTATTAGCCTTTAGTTTTCTTGTAATTTTCATTCTTTTTTCTTTTAATACTTGGATCGAAAGAAAAAACTCCGTACATTTGTTTTCCCAAAGATTTTGCATGGAAAACGTTCGGGTCATAGAGCTATTTGCCGGTGTTGGAGGATTCCGAATTGGCCTTGAAAGGGCTGATGCTGAGTTCTTTAAAACTATCTGGGCTAATCAGTGGGAACCTGCGACGAAAGTTCAGCACGCCGCGATGGTCTATGAGAAGAATTTCGGGGCGGGCAGTGTCGTTAATGAGGATATTAATAATGTCCTGACTAAGGATATTCCTGACCACGATATGCTCGTTGGCGGCTTTCCTTGCCAGGATTATTCCGTGGCAACGACGCTCAATCGTTCTCAAGGCATCGAGGGGAAAAAAGGTGTCCTCTGGTGGTCAATCTACCGGATATTAAAGGAAAAAAGAGGCCGGAAACGCCCAGCTATAGTTTTCTTGGAAAATGTCGACCGCCTGTTGCTTTCTCCTGCCAAACAGCGGGGCCGAGATTTCGCTATTATTCTGGAGTGCCTCAATCAACTTGGTTATATTGTTGAATGGAGGGTTATTAATGCTGCGGATTATGCGATGCCGCAAAAACGTCGCCGGACCTATATCGTCGGTTTCCATAGGAGCAGCGTCATCGCCCAGGGCTTCACTACACCAGAAGATTGGGTTCTGCATTCCGGGGTTTTTGCTAAAGCATTCCCGATTCTTTCTAAAGAGCAGGCTGCATTTGAAAGAGTACGCCTTTCAAAGAAAAAGAAGTACGCGGATCGTCTTCTAGACATTACAGATTGTTTCAATAAAGCAGAGGGGGGCAAAACAAAGGAAAGTCCTTTTGAGAATAGCGGAGTCATGGTTAAAGGTGTAGCGTATTCCTCCAAGACCACTCCTTCCTGTGCCGATAAGGCATTGACTATAAGGGATATTATGGTCACGCCCGACCAAGTCCCTGCTCAGTTTTACATCCCGGAAGATCAGATTAAAAAATGGGAGTATTATAAGGGAAGTAAGCGGGAGCTTCGTACCAGAGCTGATGGGGGACAATACTATTACACGGAAGGAGCAATGGATTTTCCGGATTCGGTAGATAAACCTTCACGGACAATTATAACGTCTGAAGGAGGAAAGAGCCCTGATCGTTGCCGACACGTTATCCAAGACCAGACAGGACGCTTGCGTCGCCTTGTCCCTGTAGAGCTGGAGCGGTTGAATATGTTTCCCTCCAATCATACAGAATTTGAGGGCGTGGATGATGGTAAAAGGGCTTTCTTGATGGGTAATGCACTGGTTTGTGGGATTATTACAAAAGTTGGAGAAGAGCTTAAGAAGAGGCTTGGCTAATAGAAACGCGGGTCAACAGCCAGTTGATCCGCGTTCAAATTATAGTGCTTTGACATCATCATCTGTTTTTATATTCAGGATGACATCCTTAAGCCTTAATAGTTCAAAATAGAAGAATTCACGATTCAGGGTTCGCAGCTGTTTCACTGCGCCTAATTTATTAAAGTATTGCGAAATCCATCTCGACCTTTGGCGGAAGTGTTCGCTGGCAACATCTTCGTGTTTCATGAGAAAATCCAAGATTCCAAAAACCTCTTCTTTGTGTCTGAACAAGGCATATCGCCCCATATAAGTCACTCTCAATCCATAATCTTTGAATAGATAGTCAGTGTATTTATAGGGATTTTCTGCGGTCTCGTCAATTGTACAATGAACATCCCACCATAAACCCGCGAGAGGATGATAGATTAATCCTCCAAAACCATGAAAGAAATAGTTGTCGATATATTTTGCGTCATCAAATCCATCTTCTAAGACATCGTTATTTCTGGACTGAACATAAGGGAATAAGTCGACATGAGTAAGGTACGTCCAGAAACTCTCATCAGAAGCCTGTAAAGGAGTGAGAGTCTTATATGCCTCGTATAACTTTTTGGCAGAGACCAAATCGTTCGTGGCATCCATTTGGTCTAGTAACCCTTCCGGCTGCTCAAGTGTTGGAATCCTTATGGTTTGGTCCGAATCATAGTCAAAGACCGGCTTTGTATAGCGCTCAATTCCAATTCCTTGCTTCGCTTCGTACTGAAGCTGGTTCGCATACTTTTCTTTGAATTTCTTTTGGAGTGCCATATTAGTATCCCTGTTGTTCGGTTTGTTGACCGATTATATCGTGCATGGTTTCGATAAGCCTTTTATAAGGATTAGCTAAAAGGGCTTGAGCCAGTTCTAGTATTTTGGTAGAATCCTTATTGTCCAAAACGTCAGCATACTGTCGAAGGCTGGGCTCAAGCTCAATTCGATACTTTAAGGTTCTGGCCCACAACGTATTCCCATACTCCTCTTCGCTATAACTCATGAGGGCAAAGACAAGAGCGTTCAGTACTAACGAAGAATGAAAAATATTGACATGTTTACCCGGGCCGTTGAAATTCATCCTATAATCATCATAAAGTGTGGGAGGAAGGTGGATTTCAATTTTAGAATTACGCAAATAATAGGCGGTGTTTTTTTCATCATGCCCCTTGATAATTGTCATAAAGGAGCCCGCAGTCTGAAGTTTATCGTAAACGATATCGGCGTCATAGTGTGACTTACCAATAAACGCCAACAAATCGCCGGGTTCTAGATTGAAAGATACACCCTTGTAGTCTTCGTGAAACCGACTATTAGTATAACCTTTGATGCTCTTTGTTGCGGTCACGGTGCAGTCAAAATTAACGCGCTTGGCCACATCTGTTCGTTTTATCCTAAAGTCGAAAGAGGGTTCTGTGGATGTCTCAATGCGTCGATAAAATGTTGTGGGACAGTCAATCTCACAGACAAAAGTGGCTTTTTTATCTTCAATCAACTTGAGGATGTCTTCATTAAGCATTATGAGGTCAAAGTGGATAATGAAATCTTCTTTCCCCTTGCTGATTAATGCCTTTAGAGATGGTTTCGGGGCGACATCATCGCCTATCCCTAAGACGGGATAAGGGTAGCAGACGTTTTTATTTTTCATAATACAGTTTTGCTTGAACGGTGTGTCGCATATTGTCAATAAACCGAATCTTAATTCTTGCTATCCCGTTACTGAAAGCCATATTTGTAATGCTATTACCAGACGCTTTTCCGTTGTCGGTCTCAACAATTTGGACTTCCATGTCATATTGCTCACCACAGACGATGAGGTCCATTTTTCCGTTTTTAACCACTCGGTCAGAATGAATAATAACCATATGATACACGAGCCCGTTTTCTTCTTGTGCAAAAATACGGATGGGGACATTCATTGGAATGAAATGCTTACCTTTTGTGGGGTCAAGGTCTGCAAGGCCGGTATCTGATCCGGGCGCAATATCCTTTCCGCCGCGACGACGGCCATTGCCGTGCCCGGAGCCAACACGTGTTTGGCCGGAATCAGAACTGGTCGCTTTGCCAGGTTCTTCAACCATGATGGTTCCAATTGCCCCTGGTTCCTTGGAAGAATCATTGTCAACCTTAATCCCATCTGCCGTGGTAGTTAAGGTCCCATTTTCTTCCTCGCTAATACCAGCCGGCTGCCCTAGTAATTTTTGCCTTTGATTATCATCTTCTTCAACCAAAGAATCCGGTACATACAACAAATCATCTAAGCCAGCAATGGACAGTTCGTTTTGAGGATTATCACCAACGATGGTACTGATACATTCATCGCAGAATTCCCTCAACTCCCTCATTGCATCAACACCTTCTTTGACGAAATCGTTGGTGATATCATCTCTATAAAAATCTGTAGCCCATTTACTATGAGAAGAATTCTCCAGTTTACTTAATAGTTTGTCGCCATTTTCGTCTTCACAGACAAACACGCCAAAGAAGCCCAAGCTAGATTGTGCTTTTTGACTATACACAAGCATCTTGGGCCTGCGCATAAACACTATTTTAGCCGTTGCGTCAGGTGACACTTTTACATACATCTTAATCTTGCCAAGATGCTCTTTTTTACCTTCAATTATCTTGTAGTCCTTGCCGTTTCCCTCATGGATAAGGGCATCATAATATGGCCGAGGATTTAATGCCCGATACTGTGTTGACGTATCAATTTCCTCGGGGAATTCTATTGCCATATAATCAGCAATTGTCTCTTTAGTGACGCAAATCTCTTCCCCGGATGGCGCTTTAATTTCGACCTCTAACATCCCCGCGTTGACAGCGGGATGGAAACTGCGAAGCACTTCATGGGTCATCTTCTTAATGGCGTCATCCATATTTGATGGATTGAAACCAAGAATGTAAAAGTCGGTTCCCGAATCGGCTCTCTGAAACTTTTTGGGAATGTCATCCAAAACCTCAATCGGTCTCTCGCCGTTAGTGTTGTCATAGAACCCCACTGAAGTTTTCTTTTCTCCGTCATACGTATGTGTGCACAATACAGATTTCCCTTCAAAGAAAACTTTTTCTTCAGGCGTCTTCGTTGAAATAAACAAGGTGTTGATAGGCGACAACTGAAAATACGCAGCTTTCCCAAATCCATACGTGCCACCTTGAAAGCTTCCTCCTTTTACACTAATCTTGGACGCCCTAACAAAGGCATAAAAAGGGCAATTATTGTCGTTGTAATTGTAGTTCATGCCGAGAGTGTTGTAATCGGACACTTTCAGATACGGCATTTTATCAACAAAACTGTTGTCGAAACAATCAAGCTTCTTCTGGTATTTTGCGACGACATCCTCCTTGGCGTTCCAAAACTCCATACATCCTCTAATGTGTTTCTTCAAATCAAAGAAACTCGGGAACCGGTTGGAATCAATACTTCCGAATGAATAGACTACTCTAACGGGTAATCCATTCGGAATAGGGACATCCAGCGAGTTTTGTATAGATTCGCGTACTAGAGCCGCATAAGGCTCTCCTTGGAAGTTTTGTCCCAGAGCATCACCAGGCCCCTGATCTTCACCAGTCTGGATATCAAAGTGCCATTTGCACCGACCTTCTGAACCACTCATATTCTTTAGAATGAAAAACCATGTTTTTCCGTCTTTGTCAATTCGTTGACATACACAGCCTTGGTCTCTTTAAGCTTCTTTGAGATTTCAGAAAACATTCGCTCTACGTCATTCTCATTAAACTCATAATTGTTCCGGTTAGAGCAGTTCTGAAGAAGAGAGAGGGTGTCAAGGATTCTTTGGACACGATTCGAAGCCACTTTTTCAAATCTTTGCCTTTTTTCGCTTTTTGCCATGGCGTATAATTTGATAATAATAAACAATTATATTGCAAGTTTGTTTTGCAACTCTTTGTCAAAGATATGCAATTCTTCACTATATTTCAAAATTATATTGTAAATATTTTGCAACGAGTACTCGTATCTTATTGAAAATAAGATAAAAATCAATGATTGGTTATGAAGAAATTGTATTGAAACGCTACTGGTTATTCGAGGCGATTTCTTTTATATAATCGTGATTGAACCAATAACAGTATTTCTTGGCAGAGCCACCATGTGGATTATCAGTGACATCTGCTGCATTTTTGGCCTTTGGGCGCACATGAAACTTCTTGTGGTCGCTCTCTCGATAAAAGAATTCAGGGGCAATATGATTATCCGTAACGGCATCCTTTATACTCTGCCAATATATAGACGCTTCTTCCAAATCCTTTACCGGCATTGTCCAGAAGAATGCCTTTTCAAGCCGGACGTCATGATTATTGTCTTCCTTGAAAACGATGAAAAAGAAGCGACCTGTGAAAAGTTCATATAGACGAGAGTCATACCAATCGTCTTCTTTCAGGATGTCATAGTAGTTGATATTTTCAAAAGACATGGCTTCGGCGGGTCGCCCGTTCTTGTTTAGGCGGATGGTCTTGATGACAATCCCGGATTTTTTGAACTCTTCTGATTCCTTCACATCCTCTCCTCTGGCCCCTTTTTCGGTAAGAATTGCATTGGCAATGAGATAGTACTTGCTTTTGGCTCTTGATGTAGGTACGCCAAGCAACTGAACCAGCTCATCATATGTTTTTCCGTAATATGGTTTAAAGCGATTGAGGAGGATGTTCTCAAAACTATTATCTTGGAGTTCGCTTTCATCCATAAGCGTCGCCCCATAGCCCCGAACTAGAGCGGAAGTATTCGTTGTTCCCTGACCTCCAGTTTTCTTTGCGAAGTCCAGGATTGTGCGCATGTATTGCGTCTTCAGAGAGAAGGCTCGTTTAGGGGCTGGTATTGCTGCTTTGGAGCCGTCAAACAGGTTATAGATTACATCAGCATCTCCCTTTTGCCCTTTTCTACAGGCTCCTAGGTAAGTCGTGTCTCCTTCTGATAGCTCGTGAGCTTTGCCAGCACGAATTTTCGCAATAATCTTATCGTAGTCCTGTTTCATGATGAGTAGATCCTTGTCAGGAATCTGCCATAGAACATCATAGATAAACTTTAGTTGATGAACAGGAACGCCTTCTTCGTGAAGATAAAAAGGGATTAACATCAAGGCGCATTTCAAGTATACATGCGACTGTTCGAAAGGGACGGATTGGTCTTTCGTGAAGTCAATCATCGTGCATACTAATCGTTCTTTAATCGCAAGGGTTTTGTCTTTAAGCCTCTTTAAGGGGGTAACCTTCAACTCTAATCCCGCTTCCGGAAAATCCGCCTCTTGGCGGCTGTTATTTTCAATACCGAAAAAATAAAGTTCAACCAATTGGCCAAGCTGACCCTTCCCTCGTTTAGGGTCAATGACATCCGGAGCGACGGCTTCTTCCAAAGTTTTTCCAAGGAGTTTTTTGCTGAACTCCAAGATGGACATTTTATTGGTTTTATCGTAATTAAATGTCATAGACAAGTGTGGTTACTTGGACCAAAGATAATCATTTTCACAGTAATCTATGTAAATTTGCACATCTACAATAAAAGTGATGACCCCGGAACAGCGTTTTATATGTATGTCGCATAACCGAGCCAAGGATACAGGCCCGGAAATGCTTCTGCGTCATTCGCTTTGGTGCCGAGGTTTCCGCTATCGGCTGAATGCTAAAGACCTCCCTGGTAGTCCAGACATCGTTCTTCCAAAATATCGCACGTCCATCTTCGTTCACGGCTGCTTTTGGCATGGACATAAGGACTGCAAGTATTACACGGTTCCGAAGACGAATACGGATTTCTGGGTGGCCAAGGTGGCTAGGAACAAGGAGCGGGATCAGGAGGTTTGGAGGAAGTTGGAGGCCAAAGGATGGTATGTGATTATTGTCTGGGAATGTCAGTTGAAGAAGGGGAAGCTTGACGAAACTGTTGAACGGGTGGTGGATGAGATTGTGAGGAATGGTGAGTCCTATCGAGTAGAGCAAAAAGCAAGACGGATGGCGAGGGAAGAATATAGGCGGGATAGAATGAATAAACAAGAAAAAGAAATCCTGCTGAAGAACGAATTATTACAGCAGGCCTGTTCAAGGCATTGAGTAAAAGGTGCTTAAAATCGAAGTGGAATCGAATTGACAATCTGCTCTATAGACGACTTATTACAACAAAGATTAATTTCATCGGTTGTCAAGCCTAGCATATCAAGAATACAACAAGCCAATAAGACGATACATTTTTTCGTTAACCAAAGGAGTTCTTCGCCTTCTGCGGCCTTGGTTATCTTTTTGTCCTCGTCTGGAATTAGGTGGGAATATTTGTGCCGTGTTTGCGTAAGAACATCTGCATCAAGGTTGCATGCTTGAATAATATCAACCCCCTTGAATTCGTTTAGCAATATTTCAATTTGCCGTTGGTATTTCGTTGTATTCTTTCCGCCTCTATTGTTTACAAACCTTTTGAAATAGCCGTCTAGGGCTTGAGCAACAATCAAGAACTCTGGTGCGTCGATTGTGGATTTTGTTTTAAGTGAGCGGATAAAGTATTGGGAGATAGGAGCAAGCTGTTCATAGTTGGAATGCCATTGCTTTAAAATGGAAGGCATTTTCTCTCGAAGTTCATCAAATTTGATAAAAGAAAGAATCCAGGGTTCAGTAGATGTTTGTCGATCAAACAGCAACGGATAATTGATTCTCACGCCCTTATTGGCAAAACACACTTCGACAGGATGTTGTTCTGAACATAAGGCGACTGAGAGAAACTGGGAGAATTCACAGATGGTTTTGAGATATGTTGATAGCGGCGCATTCTCGCGGGTGTCTATATTTAGGTTTGTCGCTTGAGTTGCGGTTATCTCAAAGCGGTTGATACTATCAGACAAATGCCCCCAAAGCATGAGTCTCAATCCCTGTTCAACCTCAACAGATAGAAAAGCAGGACGAATGCCTAAATCGAGGGAGATGCAGGTGGTATGGTCACCCTGTGCTACAATGTCGAAACGATTGTCTAAAGCCCATCGATTTAGGTATTTGTATTTAACCCAGCAACAATCAAAGCACGGCTCGTCTAGAGATCGGATTTGCTTCCCGATAAGGATATAACGAACCAGGAAGGTGATTTTTGAGAAAATGGAATCTCGCATCAATGTGGCGTCAAATAAGGAGTACTTGATACCAAGAGCGTCTTCTCCCCAAATGACATCATAATGTGCAAAAGTGGCGATAGAACCAGAATGAGGTTCATTGATTACTTCCAATGTGGACGGTCTGTCTCCAAAAAATGTTAACGTGCCAGAAAAATGGCGAGTATAAGACCCTCTCGCATCCGCGATTTGCCATGTGCCAGAATAAGAAATGGGTTCGTTCATGAGTTTTATCTTTTTTATCAAGTCAAGTTCGTAGTATATCCTATGTGCAAAAATATAACATAAAAGAGCCAAAACACGGCACATGAACCCGAATATACAGATGGAATCTTCTTCCGGGGACCGGTGCACTCCTGCGGAATTCGGATTTCAGCGACAGGGGAGCAGGTGGGAAGGCGGCGGTCCCGGTACGGGATGACGGCGTGTGTCTGACGACCGTTACGGGACCGGCTTGTCCGGGCCCGTAAAAGGGAGGAGTCAGCCGTCAAGCGCCTTCCCGCCTACGCGAGCGGCTGAAATCCGTCATGGAGCAGGAGGGCGCCGGCCCCCGTCTATTATTCTCAATGATTTTGACACGCTTGATGGCGTGCTTTCTACCGAGTAACAGTCGAGTAAATATTATTCTGAAAATAAGCCCCACGACGGTGCGAGAGGCTTATTTTCTGATATGACAAGTAAGTATTGGGACGAAACAACGAGTAAATTTATCCCTGTTACTTGTTTAACTCCCATTCTTTATTATCGTTGAGGGAAATGATCCCTTGTCGTTTTAGTTTTGCTAGAAGATTACCCACTTTGAAGATCTTTCTTTGGTCGGTCTGCCCTTTTGGTAAGTATTCCATCACCAATTCATTGATTTTATGACGAGGCAAAGAGTTGTGCTCCTTCAGCGCTTTGGTGATTAAATCACAACAGAAGGTGTCGCTAAAGGGTTTATTCTTAGAATAATCGACTTCACGCCCAGTGGATTGGGCCAAGGATTTGGAAATGATCAAGTATGGCTTTCGCCCTTCAATTAGGTGTTCTTTTCGTAGCTTTTTAACAGCTTCGTTGGAAATCGGCTTGTGTTTCTGGATGCGATCAAGAAGCACGGCAGTCGTTAAGCTGATACTTGTGTCTTGAATCAAACGAACACTATAATCGAGATCAATAACATTTCCAGGAATTGATAATAATACGCCATCGTCTACATTCATAAAATAATCCGGCATAGGTAGATAGCGTTCTTTCTGACGGGTAAACATTGTATGAATGCCATATCCTTGAGAATCAATCATTCGAATGTTAACCATCGCGTGGACAAGAAAAGGGTTGCGGTATTTCTTTGGCGTCTTTTTGCCATCAATATAATCCTCATATCGTCCGTCATAAAAATCACCAGAATTCCAAAAATCTAAGGAGTCCTCCTTTTCTGTAACAATAATGCGGGCATTAGAAAGATATCTTTGGTGTGCAATGCAGTTATGAAGGGCTTCTAGGATGGTTTTCTCGTCATATTTCCAAACCTCGGTCGGGATAAGTGTATTCTTAGGATAAATCTTGAAACGATAATTTCTAATTTTAGATAGAAGCTGTGTTGTTGAAAGCAAGAAGGGTATTGTAAAAATCTCGGCGGCGTTTTCCTCATTAGTTTGCAACTTCCAATTGATTTGTGCAATATGATTCAAATGGTGTACAGAACTATCTTTGCCGACCAACAATAACGCTGTTCGCGTTATTTTCCCATCAATGGTCAGCCCCGCCCGGTCCAAGAAGGTTGTGAGATCCCAATGATCCGCCTCCTCGGCGTAATAGGGATAACGCTCTTTATACCCTTTTAACGCAACATTGATCGCGTCAGAGTCCAGGTCGGAAAGAGAAGCACTTTCTATGACTTCTTTGCTCCAGTCTATTTGAGAATTATATATCTCGCGAAGCCACTCAGAATAAGGTCGTAAAGATGTTGTGGATTCGTTAATACGAATGTAAGGTTCTTTAAGAAACTCTGTTGGGACCTTTTCGGCCGCAGGAATCTTGAAAACAACTATACGATCTTTCCCTCGATAATAAAACTCGTCAATTTGAAAAGAAATAGAAGGAGAGATGCTCCGTCGCAAATAGAACTCTAAAGATTGACCGTTCTTGACGTTTTCGCGTTCCCAATTAAAAGTAGTTCCCTTTATCCTGAGTGTATCGTTGTCCACGCCAAAAAAAACATAGCCATAGTCAACATGGTCCAAGCAGGCACCATTGGAGAGGGCAGAGATATACTGCCCCATTCTTTCAGGAGATTGATAGTTGCTCTTGAATTCAAGAAAACGATTCTCCTTCTTGTATTGATTAATGAGAGAATCGAGTAAGGCTGAATATGTGCTATTATCAAGCATAAACAATCGTTTTTACAAAGATAAAAAAAAGGATGGAAGTATTTTGGTATGTTTGGGCTTTAGCGCTTACCTCTTTTTTTCTGCCATAAATCTTCTTCCGGGGACCGGTGCACTCCTGCGGAATTCGGATTTCAGCGACAGGGGAGCAGGTGGGAAGGCGGCGGTCCCGGTACGGGATGACGGCGTGTGTTTGAGCGCTAGTTAGGCCCGCGTGCGGGACTAACTGAGCGAGTTCGCCGTCAAGCGCCTTCCCGCCTACGCGAGCGGCTGAAATCCGTCATGGAGCAGGAGGGCGCCGGCCCACGCGGGGCGTTACAACATTCATAGAAGAGATGCCCGATCAAGTCGGGCATGACGGTGATTATCTTTAGAGATGCCCGGTCAGGCCGGGCATGACGGTGATTATCTGGGGAGATGCCCGATCAAGTCGGGCATGACGGTGGGGGTCGGCCGGTCATGACGGTGGGTTTCGGTTGGGCATGACGGCGATTGTCCCATCGAAACCCTTTTTGTGAATGAAAAAATATCCCAAATTGTTGTTTTTACAAAAATATGCTTATATTTGTTTCCAACGACTTGAACCTGCCATGAAAAAATTAGTAACGCTAATACTTTGTATTATAGCCGTTTTCCCCGTCTTTGCCAAGAACGACAAGGATAGTGACGAGATTTCCATCGTGTATGGACAGGCCACAGTTCCGCAGTTCGCTTATGTGATGGGCGAGGTGTTCGGGGCGATGTTTTCCCTGGGGCATGCGTCCTTCGAGAATCCGCATATGTTCGGAGCCGCGGGGGTGGAGTATGTCCATTATGTGAATGACTGGCTGGGCTTCGGCGGGGCTGTCATGTGCGACTATATGTCGGCAACGACCGTCAGTGTGGACAAGGACGGCAACAAGACGCCCAACGGGCAGTTCAAGCTGGGCTGTCTCAGCACGATGCCGCTGGTGAAGTTCGCGTGGCTGAACCGGGAGCATGTGGGCCTGTATTCCAAGTTGGCCGCGGGTGCGGGGTATTTCTTCGCGAACGGCGGCGATGCAAAGGACAACTTCTCGGTCGCCTTCCAGCTCACGCCCGTCGGCGTGGATTTCGGCGGCGAGCAGTTCCGCGGCTTCGTGGAGGCCGGCGTCGGCATGCAGGGCATCGTGAGCGGCGGTGTCCGGTGGTTTTTCTAGACAGACAAATAACACAAATACCAACCATTCAACCAAAAAAATCCATTAACCGTCATGATTAGAATGAGAAAACTGTCTCAGCTGTTCGGACTGCTGGCGCTGCTGCTCCTGCTTCCCGGACAGTCATTCGCCCAGAACCTGCGCGTGCAAGGCCGGGTGCTGGATGAGCTGGGAGAAGGTTTGATCGGAGCGGGCGTGGTCATACAAGGGACCACGACCGGAACGATCACCGACATGGACGGTAATTTCTCGCTGACAGTCCCCCAGGGGTCCACGCTCGAGTTCTCGTGCGTCGGCTAC
>JAEEGL016390084.1_pt1 | contig 13895 bp, 7 predicted proteins | sample 9134231 | NCBI WGS metagenome assembly JAEEGL01 (sample SAMN16246548, study PRJNA631951) | gut metagenome | biome: gut microbiome; feature: rumen; material: fiber-attached | host: Bos | place: Iran: Karaj | collected 2018-10
CACAGCGCGCAGCTGCTCAAGGTTGAACGGCTTAGTTATGTATGCATCTATGCCCATATTGTAGGCCGCAGCAATGTCGCTCGCAGCGGTCTTGGCTGTGAGGGCAATAATAGGTATGTGGCTCGTCTCTAAGTCCTGCTTGAGGTTGCGTATCATCTCCTCGCCGTCCATCACGGGCATCATCATATCGGTGACTATTATGTCGGGCGTCTGCTCTTTGACTTTGGCTATTGCCTCCTGACCATTCTCCGCCTTGCTGCATACGTAATCCTTGCCAAACGACTCGATGAGATAATTCAATATCTCCATGTTGTCCTCCACTATCAGCAAGCGTTTCTTCTCGCCGTCGGCTTGTGGCGCAGCGTCTACTGGCGTCGTGTCCAACTCGTCATCTTCGCTAACCTCCGTAATAAGTGAGCTATGCATCGTCTGCTGCTCTTCGCGGAAGGTTATCATCGGGTTGCCTTCCAAGTGCTTATATCCGTTGAGCAACTTCACAACAAACGTAGAACCTTGCCCCACCTTCGATGTCACGAGCAAATCGCCGCCGTGGAGTTTCACAAGTTCGTACGAGAGCGACAAGCCTATGCCCGTGCCCGAATTTTCGTTCGCAGCCATTATAGTGTAGCGCTTGAAGAGCAGTTTGGGGTCGATATTAGGAATACCCTTTCCTTCGTCCGCCACGCTAATCAAGGTGTAGTCAGCATCTTGCTTCACCGACAATGTCACGTGTTTGCCGCCATCGGTGAATTTTATTGCGTTCGACAGCAAGTTGTAAATCACCGTGTCCATTTCGGTGGTGTCAATCCACACGGGGTTAAGAGATTCGGGAATATTTATGTCGTATATAATATTCTTATGGTCGGCCAATGGGCGGAAATTGTCGCCAAGCGTACGCACAAATTTTCCCAAATCTACTTCCGACACATGCAACGTCATCTTCTTGTTTTGCACCTTACGGAAGTCGAGTATTTGGTTTACGAGAAACAGCAATCTGTTGGCATTTCTCTTTATAAGCACCAATTGATTATGCTCTTCGCCCGAAGGTTTGTTGCTCAGCAGCGTGTCGAGCGGCGACAAGATGAGCGATAGCGGCGTACGTATTTCGTGAGCTATGTTGGTGAAGAATTGCAGCTTAATCTCGTTCACCTTTTTCTCCACTTTCAGCTCGTGACGGTAACTATTTATGCGCCAAACTATCCTCGTAATTATGAAGGCAATAGCTATTGTTATTGCTATGTATATAAGTATGGCAACAACGGTTTTGTACCATGGCGTACTTACAATGATGGTAATCTCGCGCGGCGTGTCGCACCAACTGCCATCGCTATACGTATGCTTCAGCAAAAATTTATACTCACCCGACGGCAAACTTGTGTAGGTGGCGCGTGTAGAATTGCCCACGTAGTTCCAATCGTCATCGATGCCTTTGAGCATATATGCATAGCGAACATTTGTCGGTTCGGTGAAGTCGAGAAGTTGATATTCTATGGTAAAGTTGGGCTGCAGATAGCTGAGGTTTACCTCTTTAGCCGTAGTTATACTCTCGCTAATTGGAGTATGCTCGCCAATCTCCGCATCTTTATTCGACACCAGAAGCCGCGTCAATGCGAGTTCGCCTTTATATGGCGTAGTGGAGAGCTGCGAGGGCGTAACTATCAAAAATCCGTTGTAAGCACCTATGGCTATTTTGCCATTGTGGAGCTTTGTGCTGGCCGCCTCGGTGAAGCAGTTCAGGCTCATTCCCGATGCTTCGTTGTAGGATATAATGGCTTCGGTATCGGTATTGAACTTCGAGAGACCATTCTCCGTAGCCACCCAAATATTTCCGTCGTTATCCTCGGTAATGCTGTATACAAAGTTGTTGCAAAGTCCGTCGCTCAGCGTATAGGCGGTGAAGTGGGCCGAACCATCTTTACCGAACTCAAGTTTATTGAATCCGCCGCCATCAGTAGACATATAAATATTATGATGACGATCTTCGAGAATCATATTTACATCGTTATAGCTCAACGAGTTTGCATCAGTTTGGTGCGTATATAATTTGAAGTCAATTTTGTCGCTATTAAGTTGCTTAGCCGAAGCGCTGCAAACGCCGTTTGTAGTGGTAACCCACAGTGTGCCATTGCTATCTATAAATACGTAGCGCGCTTTCTCAGAAGGCAGACAGGTATTCGTTTTGTCGAACACGCACACTTCTATGCTGCTACCGTTACGGCGGATACGGTCCACGCCACCGCCATAATTTGCCGCCCAGATGTTGCCATACTCATCTTGTGCCAAGCGATAGACGTTGTTACCCGAGATTTTGCTTTCTGGCGTTGTGGCACTTGTGCAATGCGACTCGTCGATATGTATGAACGTGACATTTGCCGTAGCTATGTTGCCAAAATCAATCTTCTCGCTCGACGTAAATATGCCAGCGCCCTTCGTAGCCAACCACAAATAGCCTTGGCGGTCGAGGAAAATCGAATAGACAAAGCCTCTAATCGTCTGATTGTTATTAGTTTTCAGTCCATCGAGAACACGAATTATGCGTCCATCTTCACTATAAATATGTATTTTGCTGCTTTTCGTCGACACCCAAATATTGTTGGCAGGGTCTTCGAAAATTTGGCGCACCATGTTGTCGTTCTGCGTGATTGGATTGTTCTCTGGCACAACGGATTTGAAGGCATCGTTTTTCATAATTACGCGCGCCAGACCACCTCTGTACTGCCCCAACCCGAGCCACAGCTGCCCCGATTTATCCTGCGCTATGCCATGCACCACGTTCGACTGAATGGAGGTCGGATCGTTTTTGCGGTTTACATATTTCTCGAATGTCTTGTGAACGCGGTCGTAGAAGAGCAATCCGCCGCCATGCGCACCAATCCAAAGGTTATCGTTTTTATCCTCGAAAAATTGCAGTCGTTCAAGGTCGATACTTACAGCCAACTCATTGGAAATAAGCTGATAATATTCTACTTCGTTATTATCAATATCATATCGAGTGACGCCCGGCTTTTGCGTGGTAATCCAAATCTGGTTGTATCTATCTATGTAAATATTATCCACAACGTCCTTGCCGCGTCCTTTGTAGTTAATCTCTATGCGATTGCCGTTATGTGGCGTAACTATATAAGCATAAGCGTCGTAGGTAGTTATGAGCAGACGACCATCTTTCAGTGCACGAACATCTTTAGTGCTGCGCTGCTCAAGGAAATTGAACACGGCGTTTTTGCCAAAATTTTGCGTGGCATTGTCGTATACAAGAATGCCATTGTTCATTGTGGTGAAATATACCGCATTGCTCGTTGCACCTATGCAGCCACCAAATTCGTAGTCGCCATAATAACGCTTCGGATTCAGGTCATTATCAATAATTTGCGCACTACTAAGCAGCATTATTCCGTTCGAAGTTGCTATCCAAAGATTGCTGTTTTCGTCCTTGAAAAGGCCCTTCACCACGGCACTACTACCCTGCTCTTTTTCGCTATTTATGGCTATGTTGCCGACCTCATATTCGCTGTCGTCATCATTATACGTAAGCACATACAAACCGCTTGCTTCCGAGCCTACAAATACCAATGTATCAGAATATTGCAAGAAACAAGTTGCCACATCACGAAGGTTGTCGTTCTCTACAGGAATTATATTGAACTTCTCGCTGCGCTGGTTGAGGTAGCGATACGTACCATCGTAAGTTTCTATCCAAATGAATTCTTGCGCATCTTCCCATATAGATCTAACTCTGAGCGAGTTACTACGCGTTGCCCAAGTATTTTCGTCCTTGAATGTGCGGAAATTTTTACCATCAAAACGGTCGAGCCCATTGCCCGTACCTACCCAAATAAAGCCCCTCGAATCGCTCAGCAGACTATAAACTGTGCTTTGCGAAAGTCCCTTCTCGGCTCCGTAATATTCAAATCGAATTATTTCTTGCGCTTCAGCACTGCTCAGAGCAGTAATTATGAAAAACGCAAAAAGCGTTCGTATTATGCTGATTTTTATTGGGGTTAAGAAGTTGAGTATGTTCATTATTATCATTTGTGAATTTACACAGCAAAAGTAACTAAAAACCAATGTATATAATTACGAATTACAAGTTACGAGCAACGAGTTTTTGAACACATATAGACACGGACAGAACGAATTTTCACAGATTTTCAATTTTCTATTCGTATTCTTACTACCTTCGCGACTTGAATAAAACCTTCAGTTTTATACGCCCCTTGGAATTCATCACTTTCTTAATCTTTTATATATGAAAATGAATCATTTACTAACTTTTTTGCGGCATTGCTTTGCGCTGTGGCAGCTAATGCAGCTGATTATGAAACATTTGTGGTAGACAACATTAAGTATGCTATCACTGGAGAAGACATTGTTATTGTATGGCGTGGCACAGATGAACTCGCTGGTGAGGTATCGATTCCCGCTACAGTAACTAATAGCGAAACGGGAACGACTTACACAGTAACGGCTATTGACAAAGAGGCGTTCTATAGGAACAGCAACATCACTTCTGTAACAATTGCCGAAGGCATAAAAAAAATTGGAGACAATGCCTTCACGTATACAGGTATCAAGTCGATAGTAATACCATCAAACGATACTTCAATAAGCGACAACGCATTCGACTCATGCATGGATCTCGATACTATAATAGTATTGAATAAAGACCTCACCATCTCGACGTCTCAAATCAATGATAAAGTTGTAGTTCTATATCCATACACCGTTACTCTCCCAGAAGGTACTACGGTAAGATCTGGAAATGTTGTAAGACAAGTTGGTAATAAAGTATATGTATTACCAAACGAAGACGGCGTTGCTTCACTACTCATTTCTGCTCCTGAGACTGGCTATACCTATACCGCCGACGAATCGGTTTGCACGATATATATGAAAATCTTATGCTACGTTTCTGGTGATGTAACCATTGAGCGCGTTGTAGACAAAAAGGATTTGAAGTACGAGCTTGACTACCTATCTGAGTACCAGAGCGATGCGCTATCTGGCACAGGATACTTTACCGCAATTGCAGAATACATATCGAGCATCGTTTCAGCTCAAGAGGCTGTATACAACGATGCAGACGCTACGCCAACCGAAGTTTCGAACGCTGTATCGAAACTCGTCACTTTGAATAACAAACTCACCATATACAAACAGGCTGCAAAAGTGTTCTACAACGCATTGCCTAAGGTTGAGAATTTGGAGCGCTATACATCTCTCACAAAGAAATTGAGCGACCTCAAGAATGATGTTACTACCATCGTAACCGGCGATAACTTAACATCAGATAAGTTTGACGAACTCCTTATGGCCACTGCAATAACAGAGGACAATGCAAAGAGTGATATATTGAACGTTTACTCAGCTACATACAACAATGCAACGACTCTATACACAAGCCTCACCGAAGATTTCGCAGGCATGGAATACTATGCAGAAATCATTGAAGCTCTCGGCAAAGCTATCGATGAAGCTATAGATGTACCAAGCAACCGCAACTATATGGATGAGAAGATAGAGTATTATATTGATGCCGAAATAGCACTCTACAATGCTTACGTGGCAGCCAACAACGCTATTGAGGCAATGAGCACAGTAACTCCAGTTTGCAAGGTTATCGTAAGCAACAGCAACGAAAGCGATGTTTGGTACGACCTCAACGGTCGCCGCTACCAAGGCAAACCAGCAACTCGCGGTCTTTATATTCACAACAATCAAAAGGTTTTGGTGAAGTGACTATGAAAAGTAAGAAGTAAAAGAGTAAAGCGTAGAGTACAGAGAGTAGTGTAGATAGTATTTGTAATTACACTACGCTTTTACGCTCTCCACAAACACATAGAGCTGTCACGATGAGTGGCGGCTCTTTTTTGTTTCGCATACACATACATGAAATTTGTTCGTACATAAATCGTACATCGTACCTCGGAAATGGTATTTCAAAATAACTTTGAAGTCACATTTATCACGATTTTATGAGTCAAAATTGTTTTCAGTTTCATATCGAATCTGCACCAAGCGATGTCGTTTTCATAAACGCAACTAAACTGCTAAGTAGCAACGATTTACTTGAACTTCGTGCAGCAATTCAACCATCTACATACGTATGTTTTGCAGCTCTTGAGAAGCAAGTCGAGATAGAGCCATCTGCCGTTGCGCGCCTTACCGCGATTGCCGCACAGACCAACGCCACGCTTGTCTATTCCGATTTCTACGAGATAAAGCAGGACGAACGCCTCTCGCACAAACTCATAGCTTGCCAAGAAGGTAGCCTCCGCGACGATTTCGATTTTGGTGCGCTATATCTATGCCGCAAAGACGTTGTACTCGATTCAATTGCAGAGTATAACAATTTGAAATATAGCATATTGTATAGCATACGCCTTGCAGCTATGCGACGCGGAGTGGTGCTTCATATACCAGAATTTTTGTACGTATGCCGCGAAAACGACCTGCGCAATTCTGGCGAAAAGCAGTTCGACTACGTAGACCCGCGCAACCGCGATGTGCAAATAGAGATGGAGCGCGTATGCACCGACCACCTCAAGAAAATCGGGGCTTTCGTCGATTATAAAAAAATTCATAGCGTCAAGCCAGAAGGCGATTTCCCCGTTGAAGCATCAGTGATAATTCCCGTGCGCAACCGCGCGAAGACTATTGCCGACGCCATCAACTCGGTGCTTAGCCAAAGTTTCGATGGCTCGTTCAACGTGATTGTTGTCGATAACCATAGCAACGACGGCACTTCCGACATTGTTGCATCTTTTGCAAAACAAGATTCGCGCGTGATTCATATCATTCCCGAGCGCACCGATTTGCAAATTGGCGGCTGCTGGATGCAGGCGGTGAACGATCCGCGTTGTGGACGCTACGCTATACAACTCGATAGCGACGATTTGTATGCCGACAATTCTACTATCAGTCAGATTGTTACAAAGTTTCGCACAGAGCATTGCGCCATGGTGATTGGTAGCTATTCTATGGTCGACTTCGATTTGAAACCGCTGCCGCCTTTCACCATCGACCACCGCGAATGGACCGACGACAACGGCATGAACAACGCATTGAGAATTAACGGCTTAGGTGCACCACGAGCATTCGTAACCTCTCTCCTGCGCCAAAATCCTCTTCCGAATGTTAGTTATGGTGAAGATTATGCCATCGGACTGCGTCTCTCGCGTGAATTCAAGATTGGTCGCATATTTACGCCTATTTACCTATGCCGCCGCTGGAATGGCAACTCCGACGCCGCGCTCTCCATCGACAAGGTAAATGCGAATAATTATTACAAGGATTCCATTCGTACATTCGAAATTCTTGCTCGTAAAAACCTTGCAAATGATTGATATTGATTCGTTTATAGACAGGCAACTTCATTGTTGGACGCTCGCTGCCGATAACTATCGCAACTTGGAAACCGTTCGCCAACGCGAGATTGATGCCGATGGCGCGCACTTCGTTTTGCAGTTCAACCCATCGCGCATTCGTTCCACGGCCGCCAAAATTTCCACTGCCGACATAACGAAACGCCCATGTTTTCTCTGTCAACATAACCGACCTCAAGAACAAATTACTATAGATTGGCATGGCTACGATATTCTTGTAAATCCGTTTCCAATATTCAAAAAGCATCTAACCATAGTTAGTAAAACGCATGAAAACCAAACGGTTTTGAACTATATCGACGATATGCTTCGCCTTGCTGCCGAAATGCCTCAGATGGCCATTTTTTTCAATGGTGCAAAGTGCGGCGCATCTGCTCCCGACCATCGTCACTTCCAGGCTGGCAATATTGATGCTTGGCCATTATTTGATAATTTTCAGCGCAATAGCAATCTTATCTCTTCACAAAATGGACTCTCAATTTACGAGACGACAGGTAACTTTAGAAAAGTTTATAGAATTGACATTGATAATGTAAATAGCGCAGATTTTGTTCGCGCTGAAATATTGAAATTACTTGAAAAATACTCTCGCGACGAATCAATGCTCAACCTCATAACTACGTATATTAGTGGTATTTATAGCATTTACGTAATTATTCGTAAAGCTTTTCGCCCGACACAATATTCAGCCGAAGGCGATGCACAAATACTCATTAGTCCAGCTTCTGCTGAGGTTGGCGGCATTTTGATTACGCCACGCGAAGAAGATTTTCTAAAAATCTCAAGTAGCGATATAAAAAATATATTCTCGCAAGTCTGTTTTTAGCTTCTTATAGAATGAAGACAATTGAAGAACCAATAATATCCGTCGGCGTAATGTCGGCAAAGTCGATAACAGTTTCGTTTTCCGACACTTATAAATACTACAACGGAGCAAAATCCATTTCAGGAACACACGTTTTTAGCATAGAGAATGGTCACTTGCTACTCGACGGGAAGGCAATTGATGCTTCAAATAGTTTAGATTTTATTGCAAACGATTCAAAATCTACTTTTCAGCTTCACGACGTAATTATTGGCATTGGGTTCCATTGGGAACGAGCAGAAAAGCAGACGTTTTCGGGAAACATATCTATAGTTATAGATAACGATAAGTTAGTAGCTATCAACAAATTGCACATTGAAGATTATCTTTTTTGTGTAATTGCATCTGAGATGAGCGCTACGTCGTCGCTCGAGTTACTCAAAGCGCATGCAGTGGTGTCGCGCAGTTGGCTCATGGCACAAATCTCGCGTCATAATGATATAGCCGTACACTCCAATGATGACGCGAAGCGCGGCTTATATGTACGCTACTACGACCGCGACGACCACAAACTTTTCGACGTCTGTGCTGATGATCATTGTCAACGCTATCAGGGACTTACGCGCGCAAACAACCAAACCGTTCGCACAGCCATCGACGCAACTCGCGGAATGCTAATCACTTACAACAATGAAATCTGCGATGCTCGTTTCTCGAAATGTTGCGGCGGCAAAACCGAACTTTTTGAGACTTGTTGGCAAGATGAGCATAAAGATTATCTGCTCTCATTTATAGACAACTCACAGAATAGCAACGACTTAGACCTAACAAACGAAGCAAACGCCATTTCTTGGATAAAGTCCGAACCTAAGGCATTCTGCAATACAAAGAATTCAAAAATTCTAAAACAGGTTCTCAATACTTACGATCAAGAGACGCACGATTTTTATCGTTGGCGAGTGAGCTATACAGCCGAAGAACTCTCTGAAATTTTCAATCGCAAATCAGGTCTAAATATTGGCAAAATACTTGACTTCGAGGTAATTGAGCGTGGTCCATCGGCTCGAATAAAACTTCTAAAAATAATTGGCGAAAAACGCACCGTAACTATCGGCAAGGAACTCGAAATTCGCCGATTACTTTCGCCGTCACACCTCTACAGTTCTGCATTTATAGTCGAAAAATCCACTGACGGAGAGACATTTACGTTCATCGGTGCAGGTTGGGGGCATGGCGTAGGTATGTGTCAGATTGGTGCAGCAGTTATGGCAGAAGAAGGATTCGACTTTTTGCATATTATTCAGCATTATTTTAGAAATTCTAAAATAGAGAGCCTATGGAACTAACCAACGAGACAACGCCTTCGCTTACCCTTTCGCAGTTTACCTCACAGATAAAAAATGCCGTAAATAACGCTAAATTACTGGCCTGGGTGGTTGCCGAAATCTCCGAAATAAGTTTACGAAATGGTCATTGCTACCTTGACTTGATTGAAAAATCTGAGACGAGCCGCAATCCGATTGCAAAAATTCGCGCAAACATCTGGGCATCAACTGCATATCGCATCTTGCCCAAATTTACGCAAGAGACCCAACGCGAACTGCAAATCGGAATGAAGGTGATGTTCCTCGCGCAAGCTTCGTTTCACGAACTCTATGGCATCTCGCTAAACATTATCGACATAGATGCCAACTACACTCTTGGAGACGTTGAACGTCAGCGACTTGAGACACTTCGTCAATTACAAAAAGATGGCGTAATTGACATGAACAAACAACTTCAGTTGCCAATTTCACTTCAACGTTTGGCAATAATTTCGTCAAAAACTGCCGCAGGTTATGGTGATTTTTGCAATCAACTCGACTCAAACAAATATAAATTCAATATAAAATACGAGCTATTTGAATCGCTCGTTCAAGGTGCAGATGCAGAGCGCACAATCATCGCAGCGCTCGACACAATAGCAACATTTTCAGACAAATACGACGCCGTCATAATCATTCGCGGCGGTGGAAGTAAGGCCGATTTGGCTTGTTTTGATGGATATGAACTTGCCTCGAATATCGCGCAATTTCCGCTACCTATAATTACCGGCATTGGTCATGAACGAGACAACTCCGTGGCCGACGTTGTTGCCAATACTCGCATGAAGACGCCAACCGCTGTTGCCGAATTTATCATCAACCACAATCTATTGTTGCTCAATAAGATAGAAGAATTACGCATTGATATTCAAAATATTGCAAACGACCATCTATCCAACGAGGATATTTATATAAATCAAACATACTCCAATTTGAATACGTATGTAAACAACTACCTCTCAGCGCAGGAGAGTAATGTTGCACACCTTCGTGAACGATTTATGCTGAATGCCCAAATGCGCATATCTAACGAGCGTAACTCGCTAAATAGCACTCAATTACAGCTCGAAAACTCTGCTCGTGCATATATAAAAGACGTAGCTCACAAGTTGCAACAATTTGAATTGCAATTAGATGCAATAAATCCTAAACGAATTTTGAATTTGGGTTACACAATCACCGAGAATAATTCTAAACGCGTACGCTCTACTGCCGATGTCGCTTCGGGCGATGAGATTATCACTATCACAGCCAACGGCAAGATACGCTCGAAAGTCGATTAACGCACGCGACCGCCAGCTATCCACGTTCGCATGTAATAATCTGAGTCTAACTCACTTACGACTACACCTTTAGATGTGCTGGCGTGAACAAATTTGCCATTTTTCAAGTAAACGCCCACGTGGTTTGGCGTGGAAGAATTCTTACCATCAGTACGAAAAAACACAAGATCGCCAGCGCGTAACTCGCTCTTTTTTATCCTATTGCAGTTTTTCGATAGAATTTCTCCAGACTGTCGGCTGATAGATTTGCCGTAAACAGTTTTGTACATAATGTATGTAAATCCCGAACAATCGACGCCCGCGCGCGATGTGCCGCCATATTTATATGGTGTTCCAATCCACGAGGCCGCTTCGGAATAAAGTTTCTGATTGTCAGACGAAGTAACTTGAATGCCCAATTTTTGAGATATTGATGACAATGAACCACCAGACGATGATTTCCCGCCGCCATCATTGCTGTTGCTCCTTTTCGTTGATTTTCCGCCAGAATCTCTGTTTATAAACTGATCTACAGTCATTTTACCACCGCTCACAGTCTTCTTCGACGAGCCGCAACTCGTCAAAAATGCTGCTACAACTACAAGGAGAGCGATTGTTAATATGTGTTTTGTAACTTTCAAAGCGATGCAAATATATTTCACTATTGTTAATTCTCAATTGTTCAATGCATTTTTACTCAATTATTTATAGTGATTAGTTTCTTCGGCTCAAATTAGACAAAAAAGGCTGTCTCGAAAGACAGCCCTATATTTCTACCTGCCATAAAATGACAGTCGTATATACTGTTTATCAATACTTTGGCGTAATATGCAGATTGTAGAAGGCGAACGACAATAAATCGGCGTTCTCTTCTATCCATTTAGATGTCGGTTTGCCAGCGCCATGGCCTGCATTCGTTCCTATACGAATAAGTATTGGCGCTTCACCTTGCTGATGCTCTTGCAACGTAGCGGCAAACTTGAACGAGTGTGCTGGCACAACGCGGTCGTCATGGTCACCAGTAGTGACGAGCGTTGCAGGATATTTCACGTCGCGAATGGTGTGGAGAGGCGAATAGCTGCGCAAGTTTTGGAACATTGCCAAGCTATCTTCGCTCGTGCCGTAGTCTGTTGCCCAATGACGGCCAATGGTGAATTTGTGATAGCGCAACATATCCATAACGCCAACCGAAGGCAGCGACACGCCATACAAATCGGGACGTTGGTTAACTACAGCACCAACGAGTAGTCCGCCGTTAGATCCACCTTGTAGCACTATGTTGCCAGCCGTAGTGTAACCTTCTGCAACCATATATTCGGCAGCGGCAATGCAGTCGTCGAACACATTCTGCTTGTTCATCAATGTGCCCGCGCGATGCCATTCTTCACCATATTCGCCACCGCCGCGAAGGTTCATCAAACAGAATATGCCACCTTGCTCAAGCCACAATGCACGTGCAACGCCAAAGCCTGGCGAGAGCGAGATGTTGAAGCCGCCGTAGCCATACATCCAAACCTTGTTGCTACCATCAAGTTTGATACCTTCTTTATGTACTATGAACATAGGCACTTTAGTTCCGTCTTTGCTCGTATAAAACACTTGTTTGGTTACGTAGCCGCTACCATCAAAATCAATGTTCGTCTCTCTATAAACTTCAGATTTATTGGTATTTACATCATATTTATAGATGGTAGTAGGCGACGTGAAGGTATTCATAGTAAAGAACGTTGTAGCGTCGTTCTTGTCATCGCTGAAACCTGCGGCAGTACCAATTTGCGGCAGCTCAACGTCGTGTAAGTATTCGCCATTGAGTGTATACACTTCAAAATGGCTGCGCGCATCTTTATTGTAGCCCGCAATCAGCTTGCCCACTTTGACGCTAACCGACGAAAGCACATTCTCCTTTTCGGGAATCACCTCAATCCAGTTTTTGCTTTCTGGTTTTGCAGGATCGATAGTTACAAGACGATATTTAGGCGCATCGAAGTCGGTTATAATCAACAGTTTACCATCACAAACATCGACAACAGAATAGTTATTATCGAAATTATCTACGATGCGTTCTACAGGGCCATCTTTGCGCAAATCTTTGACGTATAGCGCATTGCCTGAAGTAGATTCGTATGCATAAATTATCAGCATCGACTCATCGTCCAATACGTCAACGTTGAACATGCGGCTTGGATTCTTTGGATCTTCGTAGATAAGCTTGTCATCTTCTTGAGAAGTGCCAAGTTTGTGGTAGTAAACCTTGCAATACTCGTTGGCCTCGGTGAGCGCATCGCCTTCGTTTGGCTGCGGGAAACGCGAGTAGAAGAAACCATCTTTATACCACGGCATCGACGAAAATTTCACCCATTCTATATGGTCGTCGAGAGTCTTGCCGGTTGCTATCTCCTTCACATAGAGCTCATTCCAGTCCGAACCTGCTTTAGCTATGCCGTAGCCAAGGTAGCATCCATCGTGCGATATTGAGGTGGTAGAAAGAGCCACCGTACCTTCGTCGGACATAGTGTTGGGGTTAAGCAGTTCAACCTCCTCACCGCCAAGCGTTTCGCTATAATAGAGTACAGATTGATTCTGAACGCCATCATTTTTATACCAGAAATATCTATTCGCGCGCTTGCTCGGAGCAGACATTTTGGGATAATTATATAGTTGCTCCAAGCGTTTTTTCACCTGGTCGCGAAACGGAATTTTCTCTAAATATCCAAACGTCAGCTTGTTTTGTTCGCGCACCCACTCGGCAGTCTCTTCAGAATTGTCATCCTCGAGCCAACGGTATGGGTCAGCCACTTGTTGACCGAAGTACACATCGACGGTATCAACTTTTTTTGTCATCGGGTAATTCATTTTGTTTTGTTGGCAGCCCATCGTCATCAACGCAAATGCTGCCAGTGGAACAAGTTTTCTATACATATGATTTTATTTAGCGGCGCGAAAGTAGCTATAAAATCATTATGAATAGTGGATTATTGATTGCGAATTGAAACCACAATCCACCGTTCCACTAAATAATTACATATAAATAACAGTAAAATGAATATTAATTCTCAAGCTGCCCATGTCGCAGCCGTAAGCA
>JAEEGL010073201.1_pt1 | contig 13894 bp, 8 predicted proteins | sample 9134231 | NCBI WGS metagenome assembly JAEEGL01 (sample SAMN16246548, study PRJNA631951) | gut metagenome | biome: gut microbiome; feature: rumen; material: fiber-attached | host: Bos | place: Iran: Karaj | collected 2018-10
CCCGATCGTTCTGGGACATGAGTTCTCCGGTGTGATAGAAGAGACCGCTCCGGATGTGAAGAACAGGAAGGCGGGAGACCGTGTGGCCGGTATACCGCTGGTGCCTTGCATGAAGTGCGAAGACTGCAGGAACGGTAATTATTCTCTGTGTAAGCACTATGACTTTATCGGATCCAGGAGGTTCGGCAGTTTCGCGCAGTATGTGGCGGTCCCGGCAGAGAATACTTTTCTGATCGGTGATAAGACTACATTCTTACAGGGAGCTTTTTTTGAGCCGTCAACAGTAGCTTATCACGGTCTGTTCTGCCTGCCTTACGAAGCCGGTAAGACGGTCATCATTCTGGGCAGCGGGACTATCGGCCTCTTGACTCTGCAGTGGGCCAAGATCAAGGGAGCCTCCAAGGTAGTCGTAGTCAACAGAAGCCCCGGGAAACTGGAGATCGCCGACGACCTCGGAGCAGACTATACGGTCAGTACACTCGAACCGGATTGGAAAGAGAAGGTGTTGGAACAGACGGACGGAAAAGGGTTCGACTATGTCTATGAGACCGCCGGCTCCACAGAGATGATGAAGGAAGCACTGGCACTGGTCGCCAACAAAGGCGGAGTATGCATGATCGGTACGCCTAAAGAGCCGTTCACTTTCACGGTCAGAGAGTGGGAGAAGATCAACCGCAAAGAGTGTATCGTGACAGGATCCTGGATGTCATACAGTGCACCGTTCCCCGGAGCAGAATGGACAGACACAAAAGAGTACTTTGAAAAGGGGATTCTGCAGATACCTGAGAGGATGATAGACCGTGTTTTTCCGTTAAAAGATATAGCAGCAGGGTTCAGGCTTTTTGATGAGCACAAAGTCAAAGGAAAGATAGTCATTGATTGTGAATGAGAGAGGTAGATAATGATGGAAAGAGATGTCATGCATGATCTGATTTTTAAGCGCAATGAGATGGGAATCCGGTGTGGAATCCCCTCATTTTGCACGTCCAACGAGTTGGTCCTTGAAGCTTGCCTGCAACAGGGAAAGCGATTTGGCGATGATATCCTGGTGGAGGCGACTGCCGCGCAGGTCAATCAGTTCGGCGGATATACGGGTATGCAGCCGGAAGATTTCAAAGAGATGATATACCGGCTTGCGCGCAAGGTCAGCTTTCCGGTAGACCGTATCGTCCTTGGCGGGGATCATCTGGGCCCACTGGTCTGGAGCAAAGAGCCGGAGGAGAGCGCGATGGCCAAGGCGGAAGAGTTGGTCTACATCTTTGTAAAGGCAGGATTCAAAAAGATCCACCTGGATACCAGTATGCGTCTCGGAGATGATCCGAGAGACCAGGCTCTTTCCACAAGGACCATAGCAAGACGCGGTGCCCGACTTTTTAATAAATGCGAAGAAGCCTATCAGGAGCTGCTGGCTGAGAATCCTGATGAGAAGAGACCGTCCTTCATCATCGGAAGTGAAGTGCCGATCCCGGGCGGAGAACAGGAACTCGAAGATCAGGTCGCCATCACCAAGGTGGAGGACCTTCATGAGACGATCACGATGTACCGGGAAGAATTCGAGAAGATCGGCATCGACAATGCCTTCGAGAGCATCGTCGGCATCGTCGTCCAGCCGGGTGTCGAGTTCGGTGACGAGAATATCGTGCATTACAACCGGGTCGAGACTGTCTCGCTCAGTGAGGCGATCAAAGAATACCCCGGTTTGGTCCTGGAGGGACACTCCACAGACTATCAGGCTCCGACTCAGCTCAAGGAGATGGTGGAAGACGGTATTGCCATCCTGAAGGTGGGTCCGGCGCTGACTTTTGCCGCCAGAGAAGGACTGTTCGCACTCAGCCATATCGAGAAGATCCTTGTGCCGGAAGGGCAGCAGGCTAAGTTTCCGGAAGTATTGGATAAAGTGATGGTGGATAATCCGAAGGATTGGGAGGTCTATTATCAGGGGACATCGGAAGAGATAGCGCTCAAGAGAAAATACAGTCTGTCTGACCGCTGCCGCTATTATTTCGCGCAGCCCGCTGTCAAAGAAGCTATTGAAAAACTGTTTTACAATCTCACGCAATGCCACATTCCGATCGGCCTGCTCCACCAATATCTGCCGGATCAGTATGTCAAAGTTCGCGACGGGAAACTGCCTCTGGATCCCCGCGAGCTGGTCAAGGATAAGGTGGTCGGAGTAGTAGAGGACTACAACTTCGCAGCCAAGATCAACTATATGGCAGGTTAAGAGAAGGAAGTATCATGAATCGATTGATGTTGATGATGGGAGGCAGCGGTGTCCGCTTCGGCGCCGATGTTCCTAAACAATTCGTTGAAGTAGAGGGATTACCGATTTTCGTATATATCCTGGACGATTATCAAAAATGCGATTGTATTGATGATATCATTATCGTTGTCCATAAAGACTGGATAGAGGATACCAGGTCATGGTGTGAGAAGCGCGGCATCGATAAGTGTCAGGTGATAACAGCAGGAGGAAGTACGCGGTCTGAGTCTATTCGTAACGGTCTTAATGCGATCAAAGATGTGACTCAGGATGATGATGTCATTCTATTCCATGATGCGACACATCCCTATGTGGATGAGCCGGGGACAGAAGAAGTGATCGAGGCTGTACGGACATACGGCGGCGCCACTCTGGGGGAGATGCAGTATGATACAGTCTATCGTATGGACGAGGAGTCCAATATGATACAGAAGGTGGAGCCGAGAAGAGAAATCGTGGCCGGCGCTTCTCCGGAAGGATTCCTGTTCGGAGATATCTATCGCATCTATATGAATACTTCAGAGGAAGATTTTGAGCGGCTTACTTCTGCAGGAGCAGTGGCGCTGGAGAACGATATACCGATGAAGGTGATACCCACCACGGCACTGAATCTCAAGATAACTTATCAATACGATTTGGAAGTGTTTAAGTCACAAGTAAAAGCAAGACAGCAGGGGTAATTATGGTCAAGTATATCAAAGGCTTTTTAGATTACCGGTTTCTTTTGACAGAGCTTGTCAAAAAGGGTATCCGTCTGAAATACAGAAGATCATATCTGGGTATAATCTGGTCTCTTATTGAGCCGATCCTTACCACGATCATTCTGGTTATTGTCTTCGGTACTCTTTTTAACAATAAAAGACCGGATTTTCCGTTATATATCGTGATCGGTCGTCTGCTGTTTACGTTTTTTCAGCAATCGACAAACAAGGCATGCCGGTCCATAAGAGCCAATTCCGGCATGATCAAGAAGGTGTACATCCCGAAATACTTTTTCCCCTTGGCTGATGTACTGTTTAACTATGTGATCTTTCTGCTGTCGCTTACTGTTATCATTCCCGTCTGCATCTATACAAAGACCTGGCCGGACGCGAAAATATGGCATGTCATTCCTGCTTTGATCTATCTGTTGGCTTTTGCGACGGGAGTCAGTCTGATACTGGCTACGCTGAATGTGTTCTTCAGAGACATTGAGTATCTTTGGAATGTGGCAGTTCTGTTGATCATGTATATGTCGGCAATTTTCTATTATCCTGAGAGGATAATGGAAAGCGGATTTGCCTGGATTCTTAAGTACAATCCTGTTTTCTGTATCATTGATCTATTCCGAAGCGGCTTTTTAGACAACCATGCAACTTGGTGGGATTTCCTTTATCCGCTGGGGGCATCTGCTGTAGTGCTGACCGTCGGATTGATCGTCTTCAAGAAGACAGAAGATGAGTTTATTTTGCATATATAAAATATAAAGGATCGAGAGTACTGGGAGAGAACAATGATAGCTGAACAAAAAGTAAAAATAATTGCAAAGAGAATACTAGGTGTTGGCAACAACAGTAATGCCAGTAACACTGTGTTATCTTCTGATGAAAAGAAATCATGCGAGGCCGAATTAAAGGCTATTCGAGAATCAACAAAAGGCTTCGACAGAGATCACATTTGGGCTTTTATTGCGGGTCAAGCCAGTCAGGATTTTCGCGGTAATCCAAAGTATATGTTCGCATATGTCAATAATTATCGCCCGGATATCAAAGCGTATTGGATCTGCGATGATGAGGTAACGATCCAGCAGGTCAGAGATCTAGGATTTGAAGCATATACGGTCGCTTCTGTATCAGCCCAGTATCTTATTCCCAAAACCGGTGTTTTAGTGACTGAGCAGGTCAAATTCACGGTTCCGGAAGGGTTTGTAGATGTGAAGTATATAAATCTCTGGCATGGAGTGGGCTTTAAAAAGATTGAGAGAAGATTGTTCGACGGTGATATAGCTCTTGATATAGCTAAAAAGTATGTCCAGAGAGGGACTTTTTATCGAGACCATCAATTGATGACAGTGACTAGTCCGGTCATTGAAGAAGAATATAAGATCGACTGCGGAATTGATTATGATAAATTCTTAAGGGTCGGATATACCCGGTGTTTGTATCAAAATAATTTTGAGCCCTTAAGAAGCTTTGAGCATGATCTCCGTAAGGTCAAAGGATTACCGGAAGATACAAAGCTTGTTGTCTATGCTCCTACATATCGGGCGAAGCTGGGCGGAGCTTTTGCCAGCGCTATTCCTGATTTTGAAAGACTATATAGATTTTGTGAAGATCATCACATGCTGATGATTTTCAAGGTCCATCCCAACATGGAGAAGGAAGTAGGATTCTTAAATGCCTGGAAGACATATGGTGACAGACCGTATTTTTGGTTCTGGGATAATCGTAATGATTTCTATGAGATCATGCATGAGATGGATCTGGCCATTATTGATTATTCAGGCATCATATCTGACATGATTGCCATGGGTGTCAAACGATATATAAGATACATCTTTGATTATGACGATTATATGTCATCAGTAAATGTACACGATAATTACTTTGACAAGACGACCGGTGAAATCTGTTATACCTTTGATGAGTTGCTGGTTATAATGGATCATTTTGAAAAGCTTGATCAGTCTGAAGATATCGAAAGACTGAACAAGGAATTATGGTCGTATTCAAAGGGGAAAGAGGACTTTGAAAGGATCATACAGCAGGTTTTTGATTTTCAGATCGTAAAACGGGAATTCAAAACTCTGTATAGTTTTGACATCTTCGATACACTTATCTCACGAAAGGTATTACATCCACATGGCGTTTTTTATAGCGTGAGAGAAAGAATTGAAGATCATGGCGGATTCCCCAAAGCATTTGTTCGTCATTATCCGCAGATCCGTCATAATGCTGAATTCAATGTCCGTGAGTATTATACAAAGTCAAAGGATTTAAGAAACAGCATTAAGACAGAGATATCATTTGATGAGATATTTGAACGCATACAAGATGTTTATCGAATCAGCGACGAGCAAGTAGAATTGCTTAAAAAATGGGAGCTTGAAGAGGAGTATGAGACTTCTATTCCTCTTCAGGACCAGATTTCTTATGTCCATGAACTGCTTTCAAGAGATGAGACTGTTGTTCTGATCAGCGATATGTATCTGCCGAAAGAGTTTGTAATAAAACTGCTGGAAAAAGCGGATCCGCAATTGGCGAAGCTGCCTTTATTCTTATCTAATGAATACGGTGTACTTAAGACATCACAGTTGCTTTTCTTCGAAGTGTATAAAAGCTTTGAGCCATACTATGATTTTGAGAAATGGATTCATATAGGCGATAATCCGAATGCGGATGAAAAGCAGCCCAGATTGTTTAAGATCGCTACGAGAAAGATAGTCAAACCGGCTTTCTCTAACATTCAAGACGATATGGTGCAGTATCTGGGACTGTCAGATGGCTATCAGGTTGCGGCATTGCAGGCCAGAATGATGGCAGACAGCATCTATGAAAAGGATAATCTGGTCCTTTCATATATATCTTTATTGTTTGTCCCATATATTGATTGGGTGATTCGGGATGCGCAATCCCGGGGTTATACTACATTATACTTTGTCTCCAGAGATGGACATCATCTGAAAAGGATTGCAGATGCCATCATTCAGACGAGAGGGTTGCAAATCAATACAAAGTATATCTACGGCTCCAGACGACTTTGGAGAATCCCGTCCTACATAGATCAGATTGACCCCGGTTTCTGGGAGATATATGGGAATTTCGAGGGTGTTGTATCAAAGGACAAATTATTCAATGCAATGGATTTGTCAGAAGATAAATTCAGGGAATTGTTCCCGTTTATTGATCCTGACACCATCGACTTCAAAGACAGAGAAGAGATGGGTAGTCTGATTGATATATTCAGGAATTCTGCAGTATACAGTGAATACTTGCTGGATAAAGCTGCCGAGGAGAGGGTGTTAGTAGATGATTATTTCAAACAAGAAATAGACGTTGATGAACCGTTTGCAGTTGTAGAGTATTGGGGAAGAGGATACAACCAAGATTGCATGGTCAGATTATGGAGAAATGTTTGTCAGGATCCGGAAGCGGCGATTCCTTACTATTATTGTCGTTCAATATTACCGACAGATGGCGGATGCATCAGACATAATTTCACGACTAATGCCAAGAGGCAGCATTTTATTGAAGCCATCTTCGCCAACATGCCTTACAGGAGCGTTGAAAAGTACGAACGCAGCGAGAACGGCATCGTTCCTGTGATAGAACCTATTCCGTATGATGAACAGTTATTTGAAACTATGGAGAGGCTGCTGCCCGATTTTGCAAGCAAGTATGCAAATCTTCAATTGAAATATCCGGAGAATACAGATCGGCTTCTGTTTGAATTTGCTATAGATTATTTCTTTGAGAATCAGGAGGATCCGGATTTTGCAAACAGCTTTGGTTCTCTGTATGATTCGGTGACCTTATACGGTAATAAGAGGGAGTTTGCACCACCGTATACAGAGGAAAATCTTCAGGACTTTGAAGCTGAGAAGATGGGAAGAGGCAGTATTATAGTAACAACCAATGTCGGTATGTCTGCTGCAAGAACTGAAGGAGAAGTAGCTGAGCATTACAAAGAGATGTACCAGATTCTGCCTGGAGACAAATTTGCAAGCGGTCGCCTGCTGACACCGGAGGAAAGACAACAGAATGCTCTTTATAAGAACAAGTATAAAGAAGCTAAGGCCAAGGCGATTGAATTCGCAGAATCTTACAAAAAATCAATAGGTCGCGTACCAATTGAAAACAAGATCACGGTTGTATCAAATGGTTTTTCAGTAAAGCACGGAGGTCTAAAGACGGTCCTGGAAGCTATGAGGCAACAGAATCAGTTTGCTGTTGCAGAAATGCCGGTCAGCCGATTCCAGGCTCTTCATTCTGTTGAAAAGGCTGCGGAGATAATAGCTTCTTCACGTTATGTAATTGTAAATGAGCCGATAGAAATCTTCTCAATGACAAAATTCAGGGAGGGAACTGAAGAGATCCTGCTCCCGGATATGGCATTCAACCTTTATGAAAAAGGCCTGAATGCGAGCTATTTTCTGAAATGGAAGCAGAAGTATGCAGAATTATCCGGCGTAAATGATGTAGCAGTATTGCAAGTTCCTTCCGTTAATGTAGAACAGAGGTTCAGAAACAATTATTGCCATTCCTCTAAGGCACGTTGTGATTTGTTCGGGTCATGCAGTACAGATATCTACTTTAAGGATAACAGAAAAAAACTGCGGGAGAAGCTTGAGAGACTGTTCCCTGAAGCAGCGAATAAAACAGTGATTCTATACATGCCGGCTCTTCGGCCTAATCGGGATACAAAGTATTCTGCGCGTGTATTAGATATGGAAACACTGCGTAGTTTTACAGGAGATCAATATGTTGTGGTTCAAAATTTCAACAAAGGGCAGATCAAAGACTCATATTTAAATATTCGAGATATACCCGGTTTTTCAAAAACACTTAACGACGGAATCAGCGTCAGAGAACTGATGATCGCCAGTGATACTGTTGTCGGTGATTACAGGGACAGCTTCTTTGAAAGTGCCTTGATGAACAAACCTGTATATTCGACTGCTTTTGATTACGAAGAGGTTACAGGCGTCAGAAATATTAAAACTTTTGATTTTAATGAATACCTGTTCTGCCCGTTAGTTCAGTCGTCGATTGAACTGGCGGATCAACTAAAGAACCAGGATCAGTATGATTATTCAAGATTAGAGGAGTTCCGTAACAGGGTCTTTACAAATTGTGACGGAAAATCTACAGCAAGAGTGGTTGAATATCTTTTGAGTCATGATGCTGCGGATAAGGATTGATGAGAAAGCCGGGTTTGTGTATGAAGGAACAATTGGTGTCAATCATTACTCCAATATACAACGGAGAGAAGTTTGTCGAGCAGACCATACAGTCTGTCTTTGCACAAACTTATGATAACTACGAGTGGATCATTGTCGATGATGGATCAACGGACAAATCCTATGAGGTTATTGAAAAAAACGCTGGTCATGATAAACGGGTGAAGCTGCTCAAGCAAAAGAACGGAGGATCGGCAGCAGCCCGCAATGCCGGTATACGTATAGCAAACGGACAGTATATTGTTCTGCTGGACGCAGATGACCTCTGGGATCCGGAGTTTTTAGAGAGCCAGCTTAAGTTTATGAATGACCACAAAGCTCTATGTGTATGTTCCTCATACAGAATGATCAATGAAGAAGGGGACACGATCAAGAAGCCAATTAAATGCAAACCAGTCATCACTTATAAAGATATGCTTGTTAAGAACGAAATAGGATGTCTTACAGGAGTGTATAATTGTTCGGAGCATGGGAAAGTGTATCTGGACGAGTCGCTGAAAAGTCTGAGAGATGATTATGCTTATTGGTTGTCCATAGTATCAAAGACAGGAACAGCATACGGCAACCCGGAAGTCCTCGCTTCATATCGAGTATTCTCCAGATCGGTAACAGGAAATAAAAAGGCACTGATTAAGAAGCAGTATTTGTTTTATAGAAAGTATCTGAAATTAGGCTTATTCACCAGCGTAAGGAATGTAATAGTATGGGGGGTAGCTGGATTAAGGAAGCTATAGTATAATTATGCCTTTTCCACTTAGACAAAGAAACAAAGAAATAGTTGTGAATCAAAACAAGAAGACAAGTCAACATGTTTTAAATCTTCGATACATAGGAATGTATACGGCTGTTTTTATTGTCTGTATTACTCTATGTTTGATTCATTTTATCCTTAACCATAAGTCTCTTATCTTTTATGACTTAAACCGAGGCGGAGATGGACTGGTTATACATTACAATTCTTTCCTTTACTATGGAAGATACTTAAGAAGTATAGTTCGGGAAACAATTAAGAGTGGTCATATTACTGTTCCGATGTGGGATATGAGTATTGGATACGGGCAAGATGTGATACAAACTCTTTGGTTCTATGCAGTTGGTGATCCATTTGCATTTCTCTCAGCTTTTATTCCCACGAAGTATTCAGAATTTGGCTACTGTATGATAACCGTGCTTGAGTTGTATTGTGCAGGATTATCCTTTTCATATTTTTCTCTTTATAAAAAGAATAGCGAACAGTATACACTTATTGGGGCGCTAATCTATACTATGTCCTCTTATCCGTTGTTTATTGTCACACTTCACCCATACTTTTCTTTACCAATGATATTCTTGCCACTATTACTGGTGGGGGTAGACCGGCTGATTGAGAAGAGATATAGCATCTATTATATAGTTATCATTGCCTTATCAGCATTGGCTGATTTCTATTTCTTCTACATGCTTTGCATATTTGTTTTCTTATATGCGATTCTTCAATATGTTACAATTATTAAAAGAAAATCTATAAAGAGCATAGCATCATATGGAATGAAATTTCTCCTAAACTCTCTGCTAGGTATTGGCCTTTCTGCAGTATTGTGTTTACCTGTAATAGATGGACTGATGGGTTCTTCTCGTGTGCAGACTGATAATGCTGTCCCGCTTTTGTATCCCCTAAACTATTATAAACGCTTGTTTATTCAAATTATTGGTGGAGGAGCGACTTATTACAACTATCTAGGATACACTGCTATTGGGTTGATCTGCTTAGTTGTATTATTATACTTGTTTATTTGTAAAAGAAAGCATATCAAGGTAGCGGTATCAGTATTAGTACTTATCGCTTTTATTTGTCTTCCGATTGCAGCTCATGTGTTCAATGGTTTTGCTTATATAACAAACCGGTGGATATGGGGATTTGGGTTTGTGTGTTCTTATGCTGTTGTCAGAATTCTACCTGAATTACAAAAACTTACAAAACGCGAATGGTTACACATTGTATGCATTTTAGTTTTATACTCTGTAATTGCTCTTTTAATAAAGGATAACAGACATAGATTTGGAATGGAGATGATAACATCTGTTTTAGTTTCGTTGGTTATAATTAGTATTGCGCGCTGGAGGTTCTTGTGCAATACAAAGTGTTTTAATAGAATAATTACGATTCTAGCTGTAATTCTTATCGCGTTTAACGCTCATTGCGATACGGCTCCAAATGAAGGAAACTATATTCAATACTTTGGCGAAAGGGGACAAGCCTATAAAAACTTGGTTTTGGATGCTCCTGGAAGCATTCTCAATGGAGTCGATGATTCATCGGTTTACCGGTTTGACACAGTTGCGATTTCCGAGGGAGTTGTCAAAAGAAACTCGAACATGATATTAAGAAAAAACGGAACTTCACATTACTATAGCACTAATAGCGGAAATCTCCATGCATATGTTAGAGATATGGGATTCAATAATAGCATGGAACAGACATATACAAACCTTGACAGAAGAACATTTATGGAGGGACTTATTGGAGTTAAATATGTTGTTGTTTTGAATGGCAATGAAGATAAACTGCCATACGGATATGATAAGCTCATTCTCAAAACAAAGAACTATTCGCTTTATCAAACGGATCATTATATACCTATCGCTTTTTTAACAGATCGACTTATCGATAAGAATACTTATTCTTCATCCAGCCCAATTGAAAAGCAACAGATGCTATTGCAAGGCATAGTAGTAGACGATGCCAGTGATAATCATGGTCGTATAATGAAACCGCAATTGACAGATAAGACACTTAATTATTCTGTGATAGACAAGGATGGTGTGGCAATAAACAAGAACTGTATTTCAGTTTTAAAGCAAAATGGAACCATTGATATTAAATTTGATAATGTCAAAGATGAAGAATTGTATTGCGAAATTATCGGACTAGATTATCAAGATACTTTTGAGGACGAGAAGTTACTGGAATCATCAAAAAGAGAACCGTATACATCTACGATATTGGTTTTCGAATCTGAAGAAGAATACTGTACACAATTACACTATCTAGGATCGAGCAACCCATATTATGGGGGAACTCATGATTATTTGGTGAATCTTGGGTATTCAAAAGCTGATAGAAATACGGTGCGGATTCGATTTGTAAATCCAGGAGAATATACTTTTGACAGCATAAAAATCCAGTGTCAACCAATGGAGAATTACAATAAAGATATTGTAGCCATTTCTTCTGAAGAAACAGTACCTATCTTGAAAGTTAGGACCAACAGAATCAACATAGAAACAGATGCTTCGAAGGACGAGTATCTTTTCTTGTCAATATTGGATTCGTCAGGGTGGTCAGCTTTTGTAGACAACAAGGAAGAAGATATAATTACTGCTGACAGTAGCTTTATGGCTGTCGCAGTGCCAAAAGGTAAGCATCATATTACCTTGTATTATGAAACGCCAATGCTAAAAGCCGGATTGATTGTAAGTGTCTTTTCTTGCATCATCCTCATAATCTTGATACTTATCGAGAAAAAGCACAGAAGACAGGAGAAAGTATTGTGAAGCTGTTATTAGTAATACCTGCATATAACGAAGAAGAGATCATAGTAGATTCTGCAAATCGCTTAAAGGAGTATATGGAAGGTTTGCAGCGCGACAGGATTATCAGTAGAGATAGTCGAGTTGTGTTTGTAAACGACGGTTCAAAGGATCGAACAAGACTTCTGCTTGATGAGATATGCAAAGCGGATCGTATGTTTACCGCTATACATTTTTCGAGAAACTACGGACATCAGTATGCAGTTTTAGCCGGATATGACTATGCTCTTGACAAATGTGATGCTTGTATTTCTTTAGATGCAGATCTACAGCAGGATATTAATGCCATTAGACTATTTATTGCTAAATTTCAAGAAGGTAATGACATTGTTTTAGGAGTTAGAAAAGACAGGAGCACTGATGGTTTCTTTAAAAGATTAACAAGTCAAGGTTTCTACAGAATCATGACACTCTTCGGATCTAATACTATTCCAAATCATGCTGACTATAGGTTATTATCCAACAAGGCATTACATGCCTTGCATCAGTATAGTGAAGAATCGGTGTTTCTACGAGGAATGGTGCCGTCATTGGGATTCAAAACCGCTCTCGTGGAGCATGATGTATATGATCGAGCTGCAGGATCATCAAAATATACTCTCAAAAAAATGCTTACATTGGCCAGCGATGGGATCGTTTCATATAGCGATAAGCCAATCATCCTGATCGCGTCATTCGGGTTTGTATTTTTCCTGATTGGTTTGATTGGCCTCATAGTAGCATTAATAGTGAAAGCTGCCAGTCCGTTTTTGGCGTTAGCTTTCTTTGTTACGATGCTTACAGGCATTCTGATGGTATCGCTTGGGGTGATTGGAATATATGTGGCTAAGACTATGTTTGAGACAAAAAAACGACCAAGATACTTGATCGATGAGATCGTGAATGATACTAAAGGGTTTAATGAGTAAAGGAGACATGATTGAAGCTAATAGATAAAACATTTTTTAAGTTCATAGGAGTTGGAGTAATAAATACAATTGTCGGAACAGCAGTAATGTTTCTTTCGTACAATGTGTTGTCGTTTAGTTACTGGGTTTCCTCGGCATTAAACTATATTATTGGAGGTGCGATCAGTTATTTTCTGAACAAAAGATACACTTTTCAATATGAGGGTGGCGGAGTCAAAACTGTTGTAAAATTTGCCCTGAACATCGCTGTTTGTTATTTTGTAGCTTACGGCATAGCCAAGCCATTGGTCGAGCATATGCTTTCCGGGTGTTCTGCTAAACTGCAAGGTAATATAGCGATGGTCGTAGGTATGGGTCTTTATGTAATGCTGAATTATCTTGGACAAAGGTTTTTTACTTTTCGTAAAGAACAATTAGAAGAGAAAGAAGAAAATTAAGTATTGATGTAGTTAAAGTCTATCAGCAAAAACCGAACTGAAATATACGGTTTCAGCATCCTTTGGATCATGCTGTTTCATGCTATAGCGATGTTGAACATCAGTTATGCCAAGTTTACCGTACTGAAACCGATAAACTTTCTCATTACTTACGGGAACATGGGGTGCGAGATATTTTTAATCTGCTCCGGTATCAGTCTATACTTTGCCGCACAGAAGGGTTCTGACTGGATGAATTTTGAAAAGAAGAGAGTGCTGCGCTTGATGATTCCTGTCTGGATTATAGATGGTTGGTTTTGGTTGTTCGTCAAATCAATTGCGCAGGGAGAGGGAGTCTGGCGTTTCTTCTCACGTATGAGTCTGCTGGATTTCTGGATCACCGGTGATCAGCAAATCTGGTTTGTTTCTGCCATCTTGTTATTCTATCTGTTGTTTCCTTTTGTATGTAAGTGGATATATAAGGTAAGCGAGGAGAGAAAGATACTTATCAGGGCACTGGTTTTATTGGTTGTATCAGCGTTTTTGATTTTTTGCCTCAGGCAGGTTCATGCCAATTTGTATTATATGGTGGAAATCGGTCTTACCAGACTGCCGGTTTTTATTATAGGCGTCTACATGGGGCACTTGGTTTATGAGAATAAAAGCATTAACAAGCATTGGCTCATTCCGGCATGTGCTGTAGCTGTTTGTGGATTGCTCATTCTTCGTGCCGGGATTTTGCACAATATTTGGCGTAGGTATTTTTATATGATTCCGGCGATCATGATTATGTTCTTAG
>JAEEGL011490956.1_pt1 | contig 13894 bp, 13 predicted proteins | sample 9134231 | NCBI WGS metagenome assembly JAEEGL01 (sample SAMN16246548, study PRJNA631951) | gut metagenome | biome: gut microbiome; feature: rumen; material: fiber-attached | host: Bos | place: Iran: Karaj | collected 2018-10
ATTCTCTCGTATGGTCTGTTGTCTTTGTGAAAGCCGGGTCGCAGCCGTGATCGGCGGTGATTATCATTATATCATCATCGCGGAGAAGCGGCAGTGCATTGCCGAGCCACATGTCAAATACTGCAATCGCGGCGGCGTAGCCGTCAACATCGCGCCTGTGACCGTAGAGCATATCGAAATCGACGAGATTCACAAAGCAGAGCCCGCTGAAACAGCGCTGCATTATATCGAGAGTTTTTGCCATTCCGTCGGTGTTTCCCGAGGTGAGGATGTGCTCCGTAATGCCCCTGCCAGCGAATATATCGTATATCTTGCCAACGGCGATTGTGTCAAGCCCCGCGCGGCTGATTAAATCAAGCATTGTATCCCGGGGCGGTTCGAGCGAGAAATCATGGCGCTTAGCCGTGCGCTCAAAATTCTCCGCGCAGTCTCCGGTAAAAGGTCTCGCTATGACTCTGCCCACGCCGTATTTGCCCGTGAGAATTCTGCGCGCAATGCGGCAGTATTCATAGAGCGTTTCAACCGGAACGATGCTCTCGTTCGCGGCTATTTGAAACACGCTGTCGGCAGATGTATAAACTATCAGTTTGCCGGTTTTCAGGTGCTCTTCGCCGTAATCCTTTATGACCTGAGTGCCCGAATACGGTTTGTTGACAAGCACTCCTCTGCCGGTTTGTTTTTCGAATTCTTTTATGACTTCATCCGGAAACCCGTCGGGAAATGTCGGCATCGGGTTTTCGGATATCAATCCCGCGATTTCCCAGTGACCGGTGGTTGTATCTTTGCCCTTTGAGAGCTCCGCGACTCTGCCGTATGCTCCCGCGGGCGAGCGCTCATCTCTGAGATAACCGGCGCCGTCAATATTGAAAAGACCGAGTTTGCGCAGATTATCCGCGCTGAATTTAAAGCTCCGGGAAACGGAGAGCAAGGTATTCGCTCCCGCATCGCCGAAATCCGCGGCATCGGGCATTTCGCCCGCGCCGAAACTGTCAAGAACAATCAAAAAAACTCTTTTTTTCATATTATTCCTTTGCTTTAAGCGGCGGAAGATTTTCGTATTTAACTGCTGATTCAAGTGCGAGCTCCATCATCTGTGTGAATGAATTCTGCCTCTCTTGCGCATCGAGCGCGTCAAACGGTTCATAGCATAAATCGCTGATTGTGCAGATTGCGAGAGCCCTTTTACCCAGACGCAGGGCGGTCATATAGAGCGCCGCCGCCTCCATTTCAACCGCCAGACAGCCGAGCTTTGCCCAGTCAAGAGCGGAGCGCGTATCATCATAAAAAGTGTCGGAAGAATAGAGCGAGCCGATTTTAAGAGAAATATTTTTTTCGGTTGCGGCTTTTTCCGTGAGAGAGAGAAGGTCGTAACTGCACACGGCGGAGATATTGCCGTCGAGCCCGTACTGACCGCCGAAAGCGGAGTTTGTGCAGGCGCCGATGCCCGCGACTATAGCGCGGAGCCCGCAGTCCGTGGAAATTGAGCCGGCGGAGCCGATTCTGATTATATTCTGAATATCAAAGAATTTGAAAAGCTCATAGCTGTAAATTCCCATTGAGGGCATACCCATACCGCTCGCCATAACGGAGACTTTGACTCCCTTATAGTAACCTGTATAACCGTTTACGCCCCTTACATTATTGACCGGAACGGGGTTTTCAAGAAAGTTTTCGGCTATGAATTTTGACCTTAAAGGATCGCCGGGCATCAGCAGCGTTTTGCCGAAGCCGGTATCGTCAAGTATATTTATATGCGGTGTTTTAGGATATTCCATAGATTTCACCTCAGTTGTTTTCAAGCTGTTTCGCGATTTTGACTATCCTGCTTGTGCCGAGCCGTGAAGCGCCGAGAGAAATGAATTTTTCGGCATCCTCAAGTGAGGATATACCACCCGCCGCCTTGATTTTTACATGGGGAGCCACATGCTCCGCAAAGAGTTTTATATCGTCAAATGTTGCTCCGCCGGTTGAGAAGCCGGTTGAGGTCTTAATATAGTCCGCGCCGGATTCCGAGACGATTTCGCACATCTTTATTTTTTCCTCTTCGGTCAGAAGGCAGGTCTCGATTATGACCTTGAGAAGTCTGCCCTCGCAGTGAGCCTTGACCGCCTTTATCTCTTCGAGCACAAAACCGTAATCCTTATCTTTGAGCTTGCCGATATTGATAACCATATCGATTTCGTCCGCGCCGTTTTTTACCGCGTCATTTGCCTCATAGCATTTCGCGGCAGTTGTATCATAACCGAGAGGGAAGCCGATTACGGTGCAGATTGCAAGATTATCGCCAGTGTATTCCTTTGCCTGTTTCACATAGGAGGCGGGGATGCACACGCTCGCCGTGCCGTATTTTATGCCGTCATCGCAGATGGCTTTTATTTCATCCCATGTTGCCGCCGGGGCAAGCAGGGTGTGGTCGCATTTTGAAAGAATATCTTTAAGTTCCATAACGATTCCTCCGTTTATACTTTAAAACCGTATTTAAGTTCTTTTGATCCTTTTGCGTAGGGATTCATTGCTTTTATATACGCGGTGTATTTTTTTCCGGGTTTGAGTCTGCCGAGATTCACATCATATTTATCTTCTTCAAAGAGATACATATATTTGCCCGAAAAGCTGAAGCCTTTTACGGGAATCAGCCCCGAAAACAGAGAAATCTTGTAGCTGTCAACGCAGAAATTATCTTTTGCGCCGGTAAACGAAAGAACTGTTTCGCCGTTTTCGTTTACTGAGACGGAAACTTCCGTTTCAGGCGGGAAAGAGGGCTTCGGGTCTCTCTTTTTCATCTTTGCGAATGAGTATTCGTAATTTTTGTGAGAGAGGGCGCTGAGATAATAAGTGTTATCAAAAAATCTGTCTGTAATCAGGTCATAGGAGAAAATTCTCAGATTTCCGTGTTTATCCGCCTCAACGATATAGAACTGAGCCGCCTGCTTTGTTTCATAGGGGAAATTTCCGGCAAAGCCGTCAAGATCGGTTTCATAGTAGCTCAGAGTTCCGCAGCCGAGAGCGGTGTATTTATTCTGGCTGATTGAGCGCGGATCGTTTACCGGATAATGGGAATGACCGGAAAAATCCAAGACCTGCGGATATTTTTTCAGCACTCTGAGAATATCCCTGTCGCCCCACGCTACGGAGCCGTAAACCGTCCACTGAGGAGCCGGATGCTGAAAGACAAATACGGGACGCTCGCCGGATGCCCCGACAGCGGATTTTATCTCGCTGTCGAGCCGGGCGAGTTTATCTTTGAAGGTCCTGCCGTCTTCGCTGTAAGAGCACAGGATGAAGTGATAACCGTTTATTACGGCGTGAGTATCCTGGTCCGGCTGAATCTTTTCTTCAAACATTCTCGCGCCTTGTGAGGCGTCAACATCTCTGTATGCGATATATTCGTGGTTGCCCGTGCAGATGAGCAGCTTTGTTTCGTCTTTCAGATTTTCTTTTATGACCTTGTTGAAGGCGTCATATTCAAAATCTCTGCCGCCGTTTGTCATATCGCCGGCAACACAGAGAGCGTCAAACCCTTTATATGACTGTTTTCCCGAGTAATCATACATAAAGCTGATAAGCTTCTGCAACCGTTCCTCTTCGGGATGCTCTTCTTCCGACGTGCTCTCCTTGCCGCTGATATGAATGTCACTGCACGCCGCAAAACGGAGCACGGGCTGAAAATCCTTGAAAGGCGCAGGCATTTCGCCCGCTTTCGCGCCCGAGCACAGACGGGACTGCAGCGAGTAACACAGGGAGAGGATTTTGGAAAAACAAATTCTTGCAATGTTTTTCGGAGTTTGCATACGGTTTCCTTCACATATAAAAATTGAGGGCAGCACGCAATACGAACTGCCCTGAATAAATGTTATTTAGTCGAGAATTTCGCCCATGAGGCCGGGTACGGCGCAGGCGGCGTTTGATTCATCGGTGTCGATATGCATAGCGAGAGCGTATTTGGGGCTCACTCTTACGACAACATCGCTGAATATGAGCGAACGGCCGAGACCGCTGTCAACCTTTACGCTGACAAGTTGCTTATCTTTAAGGCCGTATTTCTCCGCGTCTTCGGGAGTGGCATGGATATGTCTCTGAGCGGCGATTACGCCCTCTTTGAGTTCAAACTCGCCACAGGGGCCCACAAGCTTGCAGGGACCGCTTCCGGCAACATCTCCGCTCTCTCTTACGGGAGCTTCAACGCCTATCGAGCGGGCGTCGGCGAGAGAAATCTCAACCTGACACTCGGGGCGGATGGGGCCGAGAATCGAAACGGAGGGGAACTGACCCTTCGGGCCGATGACGGCAACTCTCTCATTGCTCGCGAACTGGCCGGGCTGGGAGAGATCCTTCTTTTTTGTAAGCTCAAAACCCTCACCGAAGAGGATATCAAGAGCTTCTCTTGTAACGTGAACGTGTCTTGCGCTTGTTTCAACAAGGACTTCTTTTTTCATTGTGAATGCTCCTTGTCAATTAAAATACGAATTTATAATTGTCGTTTGTTACGAACGGGATTATAACGCCTGCCTTATCAAAGTTGATAGTCCAGTAGGTGTAGTAATCGGCAGTAACAACATTGCCTGTTTCAGCGTCAATAACGGCTACTATCTTGGATGAAGGATAATTCATCGAAGCGGTGCCTACGATACCGGTTGCAACGCCGGGGATATTTTCATTGATTGTTGCGGGAAGGGGAGTGTTGAAAGCCTTGGGGGCATGGCCCTGACCGTGAGTGACAGTTGTGCTCTTTGCATCGGGAACGGTTGTGATGGTGATGGTGTATTTACCGTCTTTCTCGGTGCAGGTTGCTGACTGAACATCGGCGGGGGTAAGCTTTGAAGCATAGCTTTCGCCTTCAACGGGATATCTTTCTTTTATCTGAGCGCCTGTGTAGGTTTCGGGAGTGAGATTGCTGTTCTTTTCCAGCTGACCGCCGACAAATTCATCGGCGCCGCCGAGAAGCTTAAGGATGCCGTTTATGGATGAAGGAAGAGTCATGCTTCCGGCAAGGGTGATTTTGGAGTAGTTTCTTGTGACTGATTTGGCATCGGTCTTGACCTTGTTGACGGAATCATTGAAGTAATTTACGATTTCTTCTTTGGTCTGGGGAGCCTTGGGAGCTTCAGTGGTCTCTTCTTCGTCTGTCGCGGTTGCGGTAGCTTCGGTTGCCTCTGTTTCATCTGTTGCGGTTGCAGCGGCTTCGGTTGCCTCTTCTGTGCTCTCCGCTTCGGTCGCGGTTGCGATATCGGAAGCGGTAGCGGCTTCAATTACTTCTGAAATTTCTTCGCTGATTTCTTCGCTGACAGGTTCTGTGGTGGTTTCATCGGTGGTTTTTGCGCCGCAGGCTGCAAACGAAAGAACGAGTGCGAGAGCGGCAAGGATTGCCAAAAGCTTTTTCATGGATAATTCCTCCTGAAATAAAATTTGAAATAATATGTTGTTAACAGATATGAGATTTATATGCTCATATCATAATAATAACCTGTTAAAAGACGGGATTACTGATTTGCAAAATCGATATTATTAAATGTTTCTTTATAAGCCGCTGCAAACTGAACGGGAATAAAGAGATAATCCTGGTATTTGTTTTCGCGGATAATTTTACGGAATTCAAAAAATGATTTAAAAATGTCAATTATAGCTTTAAATTTGTTGGTGACTGATTCTTTACTAAGCAAGAGAATACCGAAAACATATACCTGGAGAGCCCACAAATCGAGAGGAAGAACAGATATCACATCCTGAACCTCTTCGATATAAACACGGGTACTGTCAACATAAACCACGAAATTGATTCTTTCGGTTTCATCCAAATGTGTATAATGCGCATAAACAGTATGAGTGGAATCCTCACCATCCAGATTGAAATCGCCGGAGAAAGTAGAGGTAGTGACAGTCTCTTTGCTTATTTTGTCCTCTACTGTAATTTTTGTGCCGTCGGTCATATTAAGCGTAATAAAAGAGGGATATTTTTCGGCATGATAGCCCAATTGATCCAGCATGAAAACAGGCATATAGAATGTATAAAAATCTTCGGGAAACTCAACGCTTTCAACAAGGTCTGCAATACCCGGATCCGGTTCTGCTTCGGCGTCTGTAGCTGTTGCGGGTTCCCCCGCCTCTTCCGCATAAGCTGTCACTCCGAGAGCTGCGGTGCCGAATAAAAGAGCGAGGCAAAGAACCAAAGAAATTATCTTTTTAAAATTTTTCATAAAATCATTCTCCTGTAAAATATAATTACAAAATATTTGCTGATTGCAGATGCAGGTCCTGCGGACTCGTATCATAATAAACAGGATTATTTGAATAAGCTCTTGAGAAAATCTCCGGTAATTATGTTTTTGATATTGCGGATATCATAATTGAGATTGAATTTAAGTAAATCCTTGAGGATGTATACGGATAAGTATTTGTTTGAGACGACAAGGCTGTGGTAAGCTTTATACTCGGCTGTTACCGCGTTCATTGCCTCCAGTGTGTCGGCAGGAGACGAAAATCCGCCCCGAATCATAGTCTTGGCAAGAGTAATCATAAGAACATACAAATCCAGCTGTGAGATTGAATAGACATATTTTGCCTCTTCACAGTAAACATCTTTGCCGTCAACGGTAACATGAAAACTGACTTTTTTGTTTTCACTTAAATCGGTATAATAAGCGCCGACCTTGTGCTGAGCGCCGCCCGCTGCGTACGAGCCGGCAAAACCCGAATTCAGACCGTATTCATTCATTTCATTCTCAACCTTGATGACGGTTCCGTTATTAAGGGTTATGTCAATGAAGGCGGGATAAACTCCCGAGTCAAAGTTCAGTTCGTCCAGATTGAAGCAGAGCATCTTAAGAGACTCAAACTCTTCGGGGAATGAAACGCTCCTGACACCGCCTGCCGCGGCGAACGCTGTTGTGCCGAAAACGCCGAACACAAGCGCAAGGCATATAACTGCCGAAAGTAACTTCTTACACATTTTTAAAACTCCTCCAAAACTGTTTTAAAATTTGCAATAAAAATTATAGTATATATTTTTTATAAAATCAAGTAAAAACTGTGTAACCATCGGGAAAAATGTATTTGTCATCCCGGGCGATTGAAACGAGCCGAGAAAGCGCGTTTCAGATGTCAGATGAAATAATCGCATTGCGGAGACTAAAGTCAGTGAGAAGTGAGGAGTGAGAAGTGTGAAGCTGCGGAATCGCATTGCGGCAATCGAAATTATCAATTATCAATTATAAATTGTTCATTGCACATTGCTGATTGCACATTATCTTTATGCCACAAAGTCTTTTCCGGGGACTTTTCCGCCTAAATATTCGCTCTCCTCTCCGTAAAGCGCCGTAAGGCATTTTGAGATATAATCCGCGATTTCTTCGCCGTCTATAAATTCAAAGTAGCAGCCGGTTATTATTTTTTCGGCTGTTTCGATATCTTCAAACAGCCCGGCGTCCAGAAGAGCTTTTCCGGCAAGGGTATCTTCCGCGGTGTAATTCAGAGACACTTCGGCAAATGTTTTCAGATCCGAAACCACGGAAGGATTATTTTCGATAAATTCTTTTCTTCCGACAATACAGCCGAGAGTAAACGGTGTGTCATTCAGTTTATCCCACTCGCGTTTGAAGCTTATTACCTGTCCGACGCCCTTATCCGCCGCGAGGACTTTTGCCGCGTACTTGACGGGAAGCAGATAGGTGTCGCTGCCTGTTTCAAGAGCCTTGTTTACAACCTCGTCATTGTCGGGAAGATAAATGATTTCCGGCAGTTCATCATTTTCAATTTCGTTTTTATCGAGCAGATATTCGAACATAAGCTTTTCCATAATCTCTGTTTCGGAAACATACAGTTTTCTGCCCGCAAGGTCCGATAATGATTTTATCTCTTTGTCATTTGAAAGAATATGAAAACAGCCGGTTGAGCTGATGGCTATAACCTTAATCTGACCGTCCGTTTCGTTGTAGAGTTTAACGGCCGCGTCAACGGGAATTGCCGCGAAATCCGTCTCTCCGCTTTTGAGCTTTGAAGCGATTTCATCCGCCGTGTCGCAGAATGTCACATTGAAGGCATAGTCTCTGTCTGTCATTACCTTGACAAGCCCCCAGCCCGAGGGATCTTTTAAAGCCAGCAGATTTGCCGGGGTCGGCTGAGCGATCTCTTCGCTTTCTTTGCCGCAGGAGGCAAGAGCAAAAATCAGAACCGCAGCCAAAACAGCGGATAATACTTTTTTCATAACCGTTCCTCCTATTTTCCTACACAGAATTTTGCAAAAATATCATTCACGACCGTGTCTGTCGCCCTTTCGCCGGTGAGTTCAAGCAGAGCGTTTACCGCGCAGTCGGCGCAGACATTTACGGCATCGAGCGTCATTCCGCCTTTGAGAGCCGATAATCCTTCGTCAAGATGTCTTACGGCGTCAATGCAGCATGCTCTCTGTCTCTCGCCGGTGAGGCAGGCGAAGTTCGGGTCAAAATCCTCGGCTGAAAGCAGCCTTGAGACTGTCTTTTCAAGTTCATCGAATCCTTCGCCCGTGAGCGCGGAAATTTCGATTATATTATCAAACTCTTTTTCAATTACTTCCCTGTCGGCGGCAGAGGGTAAATCCGATTTATTGAGAAGTGCGATTTTTATTTTATCACGGCATTTTTCCGCAACCGCGATATCTTCCGCGGTGAGCGGAGAGCTTCCGTCAAAGACCGCGAGCACAAGAGACGCTCTTTCAAGCCGCTTCTCCGCAAGGCCCACGCCTATGTTTTCAACGGGATTTTCGGTGTCGTGCATACCTGCGGTGTCAGCAATATTGAGTATTATTTCGCCGAGCATTATCTTCTCTTCAACCACATCTCTTGTGGTGCCGGCAATGTCGGTTACTATCGAGCGGTCATATCCGCTGAGCATATTCATTACCGCGGATTTGCCCACATTCGGCTTCCCGACAATCACGGTATCAACGCCCTGCGTCACCGCCTTGCCGCAGTCATATCTGCGGATGATATCCTCAAGCTTTTCTTTGACTTCGCCGAAGACAGCGCCGATTTGGGCGGGAGTTATTTCCTCTATTTCCTCATCGGGATAATCAACCCAGGCGGAGAGCGAAGCGCACACGCCGGTTATTCTGTCACGGCATTCGGCGATTTCCCTGCTGAGCTTTCCGTCCATTGTGTTGAGAGCCGCGGCAGCTGCCTGTCTGCCCGAGGCGGAAATAAGAGACATCACGCTTTCGGCGCTCGCGAGATCGCGCTTGCCGTTAAGGAAGGCGCGCTTTGTGAATTCGCCCGGTCCCGCCGGTTCCGCTCCGGCTTCAAGCACCGCCCGGAGCACCTGCTTTGTAATGTAAAGCCCGCCGTGGCAGTTGATTTCGGCAACATCTTCGCCGGTATAGCTGTTCGGCGCGCGAAAGACGAGGCAGACCGCCTCGTCGATTTTTTCACCGCCGTATTCCGCAGAGCCGAAATAGGCCCTGTACCCGGGGCTCCCGGAAAGCGTTTTGCCGCTTGCGGTTTTAAAAACACGGTCCGCGACGGTGAGGGCGTCATCGCCCGATATTCTTATTATTCCTATTCCGCCGGGTGCGTTGGGAGTAGATATGGCGGCAACTGTTGAGTGATTCATATTGTTCACCGGATTATTCGCAAATCAGATCGACGGTCTCTCCCGTGATTCTTCTTGCGATTCTTTGATAAGCGCAGTCCGAAGGTGAGAATTCGCCGGGTTTTACGCCCGTTACGGAGGCGTAAGCGAGCACTCTGTCAAACGGAACGACGCCGAGGAGCCTTACGCCGGTTTCATCAACACATTCATCGAGATTCAGAAGCTTTTTTCTCTTGGCGGGTCTGATTTCAAACATATTGATGATGAGGCGCAGGTCCGTTATGCCGAGCTTACGGGCATCGGCGCACGCGGCGGCGCAGCTTCTCACGCAGATATTATCCGCCGTGGTAACGGCTATGACTTTGTCCGCCGCTCCGACAGCCATTTCAAATGCCCTGCCCACGCCGGCGGATGAGTCGATAAAAATATAATCATATTTACCGGAAAATTTCATAAGAAGATTTCTCAGATTTTTTCCGTTGAATTCACTGTCAAATGTGCGCGGAGCGGCAATGAAATCAACCGCGCCGCGTATTACCGCCCTTTCGGGTTCACATCTCGAGAGCACGGCATCTCCCCAGTCAAACACAATCTGACTGTCACACTCAAGCAGCAGGTCAAGGGAGCGCAGGCCTATATCACAGTCAACGGCGAGAATGCTTTTGCCCAGCGACACCAGAGCCGCGGAGATACCCGCTGTAAATGTTGATTTACCCACTCCGCCTTTGCCGGAGATAATCGCAAATATTTCAGCCATTTCAGTTACCAACTTTTTAAGGTAAATACCGGTTTTCGCGGTACTTTATTAAGGAATCAGCACACCCGCCTTGACGTTGCTTTCGGCGGAATCATTGGTGCCTATATAGTATTCCACTGCGGCGGCTACAACGTCGGCAAGGTATTTACCGGACACAAGACCTTCGCCGACACACGCCACGGCAATCTGCGGATCGTCATAGGGGGCAAACGCGATAAGGAATCCGTTGTTTATCTTTTGCCTGTTTCCGTATTCGTTGGTTCTCAGCTCCTGGCTGGTTCCGGTTTTACAGTCAGCTTTTACGGGCAGATGATAGAAAAACTTTGCGCAGTAGCCGGTGGTTCCGACCTCAAGCATACCTCTCTTGACAATGTCAAGAGTTTCGGCGGAAATGCCTGTTTGCACAACCGCCTCGGGATTATTTTCGAGCACGGTCTTGCTGTAATCCGAACTCTTTATGCTCTTTATGAAATGCGCCCTGTATCTTGTGCCGCCGTTCGCTATGGTATTCACATAGTTCGCAAGCTGTATCGGGGTCCAGAGATTGCCCGCCTGACCGATTGCGGACTGTACCGTGTAGCCGGGCAGCCACTGCTGGTTGACCGAGGCGCGGTATTCCGGGCTGTCAAGTACGCCGACCGCCTCTTTGAGCTCCACGCCGGTTTTGGCTCCGAGGCCGAGCAGGGTGCGGTATTCATTCATCTTGTCAATTCCGACAAGGTCGCCGACCTTCATAAAGAAGGTGTTGCATGATTCATCTATCGCGTGAACGACATCAACATAAAGGCTCTCATGCGCCTGTTCGCATTTGAACTGCTGCCCCATATATGTGTATGAGCCGTTACAGTATACGGTGTATTCTTCATCAATAAGCTTTTCTTCAAGCGCCGCGATGGCGACCGAGGGTTTTGCCGTCGAACCGCAGGCATAGGTTGACATAAGCGCTCTGTTCCAGAGAGGTGCTCCCTTTGCGGTGTTGAGCTCCTCGGCTTTTTCGCTGTAGGTTGATATATCATAGGTGGGGTATGATGCGCACGCGAGCACGGAGGAATCCTTGCAGCTGAGCACGACTGCCGCGCCGGCGTTTGCTACCAGCCCGCCGAATTCGTTTTCTTCAATACAGACTTTTTCGAGGGCGTCCTGCACAACCTTCTGCATACCCGAATTGATTGTGAGCACGACCGTGTTACCCTGGACGGGTTCTTTTGTAACCTTTGTTGTACGGTTTCCTTTTTCGTCCGTGTAGACGGTTTTTTCACCGTCCGCGCCTTTGAGATATTCTTCCGCGGCAAGCTCCATACCGCTCTTGCCTATTTCGGAAGTATCCGAGTAGCCTTTGTCCTTGAGCTCGGCATACTCCTCGGCGGTGATAAGACCGGTCATCCCCAATATATGAGGAGCAATTGAGCCGTCGGCATAGGTCCTGACGGGAACTATCTCAACATCCACGCCGCGGTAATAATCGCTTCTCTCTTTAATCAGCGAAATAATCTTATCGGGAACTTTTTTTGCGAATGTATAGGGAGCGCTCACGCTGAAATAAGTCCGTTCCATTTCAAAAAGAACGGAAGCGATGTTTCTGGCATCTTTCGGGCCGTATTTGTCGAGCTTATATCTTTCATAAAGCGCGTTATAGCAGTTTTCGGCGTCGGCATAATCATTGAGATTGAGCATATTCCTGCTTTTGAGCTTTTTTATGAGAACATCGCTGTCCGGCTTGAAGCCGATTTTTCCGTTTTTATCAAAAACAAGGGGAAGAGTGTCTGTCCATTCAAGACGGTTTGCGTCAAAAAGATGAATCAGACTGTTTATTATCGCGTTTCTGTCTTCCTGCTCGCTTTCGGTCGGGAAAAACGCCGCGTCAAAAATCACGGAATAGCCCTGCTCGTTAAATACCAGCTTTTTGCCCTCGCTGTCAACAATCTCTCCGCGGGATGCCTTTATGGGAGAGATTCTCGAAGAGACGTTTGAGACAATATCCTTATATGCCTGCGTTTCAAAAACCTGAAGTTTGATCAGGTCACCCGCAAGCACGGCAAAAAGTATCAGTATTGTGAGAATGACGGCGGTCCGTCTGCCTTTTGATGTAGTATTCATTGTGCTGCCTTTAATCTCTCAGTTTTCTTTCAATGTACATAACAAGCCAGAAAACAAGAGGGGAAAGAATCAGAGTATATACCGTGCCCGGGATGAAATATCTGAGCAGCGCGCCCGTTTTCATATCGAGCCCGGCAAAAACATAGTGCCACAGCCAGTAACCGGTGTTATAAATCAGCGCGACTGCGGCTGTAAGCAAAAGATGTGTTATGAAATTATTGCGCATTATCGTGTTTATGAGAATTCCGCACACATAGCCGGTAATCAGAAAATAAATCGCGTTAAAGCTGCCGCCCCTTGCGAATATATCCCAGAGAGCGCCGGCAAAAAGCCCGTAGAGCATGCCGGCAATGTCGCGCTCAAACATCGCGATTGCAGTCACGAGAGGAATCAGCAGCAAGGCCCGCACTCCCGCAATCTGCGGAAACCAGCCGGGCGTGTTTTGCAGTATTGAAAACAGAAGAATCAGCGCTGCGAGGCTTGCTCTTCTGATAAAAACTTTGTCGGTTAATACTTTTTTTACCATTATTTTGCCTGCCCGTCAAACTCGGTAATGATGAAGACATCGGTAAGCTGTGAAAAATCAACGCCGGGTTTGATGATTGCGGATGCCGAGATATCGGCTGTGGCGTCAACAATATCGTCAACCGAGCCGATAATCAGATCGGCGGGGTAAATACCGCTTATACCGGCGGTGCAGACCAGCCCTCCCGCCGTGACGGCGGTTGACGGTGAAAGCCCCGGCATAACGCACAAATCCTGTTTGGAATATTCCGCCGTGGTGGTAACGTAGCTGACCTCGCCGGTGCGTATTTCATACGCGCTGACATTGGTTTTGGGGTTGAGCAATGTGTTTACAATGCACTGTGTGGGTGTCACGCTGATGACAGTTCCCACCACATATTTGCCGTAAATAACCGGGTCGTTGACTTCAATTCCGTTGGCGGAGCCCTTGTTGAGAGTGAAGGAGGAGAATCTGTCGGCGGCATCTCTGCCTATCACCGCCGCCTCGGTAAATTTATAATCCGAGTGCTCTTCCTTGAGATCGAGGAACTCTTTGTAGAATTCATTCTGATGAATAAGTTCTTCGTGATCAACAAGCTGCTCCCGCAGGGAGTCAACCTCTTTTTTCAGATCCTCCGCCTGCTTTTTGTAATAGCTTGATGATTTGAAGGAAATCGGAAGATTTCCGAAGCCGGATGACAGCGAGCCGGCAAGGCGCGAAGCCGGACCGAAAACCACACTGACGGCTTTATTCAGCGGCGAGGAACCGCTTTTGGAAACAACGGAAATCACACTTCCCGCCAGAAGAGCGGAAAGTATGATTACAAAAAGCTTAAAGCCGGATGATTTCAAAAAACGATTCATAATCTGCCCTTTATCAGATATATTTTTTGCCGTTGTCGTGATTCGGCATTACTCTGCCCTCAAGGCAGATACCCGTTCCGTTCACGACACAGTCAAGAGGTCTCGACGCGATGA
>JAEEGL011607181.1_pt1 | contig 13894 bp, 12 predicted proteins | sample 9134231 | NCBI WGS metagenome assembly JAEEGL01 (sample SAMN16246548, study PRJNA631951) | gut metagenome | biome: gut microbiome; feature: rumen; material: fiber-attached | host: Bos | place: Iran: Karaj | collected 2018-10
CCTCAGGACAGGGGTAAACAGGCCTTTGAAACCTTCCTTTATGCAAATAACGGCTTTAAACAGGTAAAAGTAGACAAGCTGCTGGCTGTAAAGGATGCAGATGTTAAAAATGCAGCCTGTCGCCTGGCTCAGATGTCCAAAGAAAGCTCTCACAGGGTAGTTTTCTGCGATAATTCTAAAGATTCCTATGGAAAAAATCTTGATTTACCATTATAATAGTATATTATCGGTTCGAGTAGACAGGAGTGTTTATGGACAAAAAAGCAAAAGAATGTATAAGAATGTTGCGTGACCTTGTTTCTGATGTTCAGGGTGCACCTTTCCCTGGTGGAGACATCAATACAGAACTGTATGCAATCTGGTATGAACATGCACAGAAAGCAGCTGTAGAGTGTTTTGAATTCCTGAATGCAAACTTTCCAAAGGAACAGAAAGAACTTTCTAAATCAATCAATAAGCTTTTTGACTAAAAATTCCTAAAATAAGTTATTTTCTTACCGACAATAAGAATGATAACTTATATAAGGTGATTTTTAGCAATGGCTGCAACAAAGAAAATTATAAAAGAAAGCAGATACGGATTATCAGGTTCGTCAAAAAAACTGGGTGTAAATTACTGGCGCTGTTTTTTTAGTGCCTTTGAAAAAAACTCCTCTACTGAACAGCTCTTTTTTCTTGAACTGGAACTTTTGAATCCTCAGGTATCTCCTTCAGAACCAATCCTTGGTTTTAAACCCCGCATTTCAATTACAGCAGAAGATTTACAATATGCTCTTGCCGGTACTACTTCGGCAAAAGAATTAAAGGCCGAAACAATTATGCAGCCTTCTTACGTCGTTGTTCGTTTTGGTACTCTTGGTGCAGATGCAAAGCAGTTGTGTTCCTATCACTCTGTAAAAAATATGAGATTTTCAAATAAGCCGTTTACAATTCAAATGGATAATAAGATGTTTGGTGATGATGTGTTGAGCGGCTATATTAATATTTCAGAAGAAGAATATCAAAAACATCCTGAATATCTTTGTGACAGAGGATTTGCATCCTGGAATTTAAAATACGAAATTATACGGGATATCAGTCAGGGTTATAAAAATAAGGATTGCCGCTGGTTTCCCTTTGGAATTAAAACAAATTTTTCAGGCATGATAAGCTTTGACGGCGCTGATTATATTGTTGATCCAAGAAAATGCTTTGGTTATATGGACAGATACTGGGGCAAAAATTTTCCTTATGACTGGTTTCATATTTCTTCTGCAAGCCTTACAAGTATTATTTCGGGACGCACACTTTTTGATTCGTTCTTTTCTATCCAGGGTTTATTTGATAATCGTCTGTCTTTTATTGGAAGCTTTGAGGGTGCAGATATTTTATTCCCGGCAAACCTGAATAAAAGACATTTTTCCTGTGTCTGGGATTGTGTTCAGGCACCAGAAGCCGAAGATCCGGATGAAAATAAACTCCACTGGTCTGTCAGCATAAACAGTAAGCTTTGGGTTATTGATATTGATTTGTACTGTCGCGTACGTGAGCTTTACAATAAGAATCTTGAATTACCGGAAGGAAAACGAAAGATTTTAAGTCTAGTTCAGGGTGCCACAGGAACAGGCGAAATCAAGCTTTTCAAAAAAATCCGCAACACTCTTGAGCAGATTGAATACGCAAACATCACAAAAGCAGTCTGCGAATTTGGTCACGAAGAAGACGGCGAACTTTAGCGCTATTGCGAGCTAAGCGAAGCAATCCATTTTTTTACTTGCCGATTCCCCTTTTTATTATTATTTTCATAGATAGGTGATGTCTATGAATTACGAACAATTTACTATAAAAACACAGGAAGCTTTGCAGGAGGCTTCTTCTATTGCAAATAAAAACGATAACGCAGAAATTGCACCTGAGCATGTGCTGGAGGCTCTTCTTGAACAGCAGGACGGGCTTACTGTACCGGTAATTGAACGTGTTGGTGTAAGTGTCACAGAACTTAATAATAAGGTTAAGGAGCTTGTTCGTTCTAATCCAAAGGTTTCGGGGGCTGCACAGGTTTATTTTTCTTCCCAGACACAAAAGATTCTTGCCAATGCCGAAAAAGAAATGTCTGCCCTTAAAGACCAGTATTTAAGTACAGAACATCTGCTTCTGGCAATTGCAGACTCAGATACACGCGCCGGTGAACTTTTACGCAAATGTGGAATAGACCGCAAGGCTGTTCTTGAAGCTTTAAAATCTGTCCGCGGAAACCAGACTGTAGATTCCCAGGATCCTGAAAGTACAATGCGCTCTTTGGAAAAATATTGCCGTGACCTAACAGCTTTAGCCCGCCAGGATAAGATTGACCCTGTAATTGGTCGTGATGAAGAAATCCGCCGTGTAATGCAGGTGCTTTGTCGCCGCACAAAAAATAATCCTGTAATTATTGGTGAACCTGGTGTAGGTAAAACTGCAATTGTAGAAGGTCTTGCCCGCCGAATTGCCAGTGGGGACGTTCCGGACAGTTTGAAGAATAAACGCCTTCTTGCGCTTGATCTTGGAAGTCTTGTAGCCGGTGCAAAATTCCGCGGTGAGTTTGAAGAGCGTCTTAAAGCTCTGATAAAAGAAGTTCAAAAGTCTGACGGACAGATAATTTTGTTTATTGATGAGCTTCATACACTTGTTGGAGCAGGGGCGAGCGAAGGCAGCATGGATGCCTCTAACTTACTTAAACCGGCTCTTGCCCGTGGAGAGCTGCGTGCAATTGGTGCAACTACTCTGGATGAATACCGCAAATATATAGAAAAAGATGCCGCCCTGGAGCGACGATTCCAGCAAGTATACTGTGCCGAGCCAAGCGTAGAAGATACAATTGCAATTCTTCGTGGGCTTCGTGAAAAATATGAAATTCATCACGGCGTACGCATAGAAGATGAGTCTCTTGTTGCTGCTGCTGTTTTGTCCAATCGATATATAACCTCCCGCTTTTTGCCGGATAAGGCCATTGACCTTGTAGATGAAGCTGCGAGCCGTCTTAAAATGGAAATAGAAAGTCAGCCTGTTGAACTGGATCAGGTAGAACGCAAGGTGCTTCAGCTGCAGATTGAACGACAGTCACTTTCTAAGGAAGATGACCAGGCAAGCAAGGAACGTCTTGAAAAGCTGGATAAAGAGCTTGCAGAACTTAATGCAAAAAAAGATGCAATGCGCCTTCAATGGCAGAATGAAAAAGATAAGATTGACCAGAGCCGCAAAGCCAAGGAACAGCTTGAACAGGCACGCTTTGATCAGGAAAAATACACCCGCGAAGGAAACCTGGAAAAAGCTGCAGAAATTAAATATAGTGTAATTCCGGCCCTTGAAAAACAGATTGCCGAGGCTGCCAAAAAAGAGCAGGAAAAGGATGCAGATGCTGCCCATAAAGATTCGCTTCTCCGACAGTCTGTTACAGAAGAAGATATTGCCCGTGTTGTAAGCAGCTGGACCGGTATTCCGGTTGCAAAAATGATGACCGGTGAAAAACAGAAATATCTTGAACTGGAAGATGTGCTTCATAAACGTGTAGTTGGTCAGGACCAGGCGGTGCAGGTTGTAAGTGATGCAATCCGACGAAACAGGAGCGGACTCAGCGATCCTAACAAGCCTCTTGGAAGCTTTCTCTTTATGGGACCAACCGGTGTTGGAAAAACCGAGCTTGCAAAAACTCTTGCAGATTTTCTGTTTAATGATGAAAAAGCTCTTACACGTATTGATATGAGCGAGTACATGGAAAAATTCAGTGTTACCCGTCTTATCGGGGCTCCTCCGGGATACGTAGGCTATGACGAAGGAGGCCAGCTTACAGAGGCAGTGCGCCGCCGCCCGTACAGCGTAATTTTGTTTGATGAAATTGAAAAGGCTCACCCGGATGTATTTAATGTACTGCTCCAGGTTCTGGATGACGGACGACTTACTGATGGTCAGGGCAGGGTAGTAGACTTTAAGAATACCATAATAATTATGACCAGTAACTTAAAGCCGGAAATGCTTAGAGACACCTTCCGTCCTGAGTTTTTAAACCGTATAGACGAAACTGTAATCTTTAATTCTCTTGGAAAAGATGCTGTTGCTTCTATTGTAAAACTCCAGCTGGATAGAGTTCAAAGCCGTCTTGATGACCGCAAAATTAAACTGAACTTTGATCAGAGCGCCCTGGATTTCCTCTGCGAAGCCGGTTACGACCCCGACATGGGTGCCCGTCCTGTAAAACGCGCTATCCAGAATTATGTAGAAAATGCGTTGGCAAAAGCCCTCCTTTCGGGTAATATAGCAGAAGGTGATGCAGTTAACATCACAGCTGGCATTGATGGACTGATAATTAATAAATAAAATATTGAGGTTTTTATATGAGTATTAAAAGCGAGGCCATTGCGTGGGTAAAGGACTATTTTACTAAGAATGGAAACAGCGAAACAAAAGCCGTAATAGGTATTTCCGGTGGCAAGGATTCTGCAACCGTTGCAGCACTCTGCTGTGCAGCTCTTGGAAAAGATCGAGTAATTGGTGTAATGATGCCAAATGGCGTTCAATCAGATATCGAAGATTCTAAGAAAATCTGTAAGTTTCTGGGAATAAAAAACTACACCATAAATATTCAAAACGCTTACCGTGGACTTACAGATGAACTCAAAAAAGAAACCGGAGTAAAAGAAACGCCGGCCCAGTATAATACAAATACACCTGCACGACTTCGTATGGCAACTTTATATAGTGTAGCAGCTATAGAAGGAAATTGCCGGGTTTCAAATAACGGAAACAAGAGCGAATGCACTGTAGGTTATTTTACTCTTTGGGGTGATGGAGCAGGAGACTTTGCTCCTCTTGCAAATCTTTATGTAAGCGAAGTAATAAAGCTTGGTCTGGCACTTGGACTACCAGAAGAATTTGTCAAAAAAGCTCCTTCTGACGGAATGTCCGGTATGACAGATGAAGATAAACTTGGTTTTACTTATGCCGACCTTGAAAAAGTTGCACGTGGTAAAACAGAAAAAATGGATCCTGCTCTTGTTAAAAAGATTAAAGCGCAGATAAAGGCAACAGCCTTTAAATCAAAGCTTTTGAATATTCCAAAGTTTAAACCATCTGCTGCAAAATAAAATCAAATGCTTTCGTATCAGCACGTTTTTCATGCCGGTAATCATGCAGATATACTCAAACACTATGTCCTTTGTTCTGTAATTCAAAGTCTGAACAAAAAGGAAAAGCCTTATACTCTGTATGACACGCATGCAGGAAGCGGTTTGTATGATATGCTGGATAACCGTAGCTTAAAAACAAATGAGGCCGCAAAAGGCATTAGTGCACTGGTGCAGGCATTAAAAAACAATCCTGCATCGGAATGCTGTACAGAACAAGGCTTTGCATCATATCTTGCACTTGTAAATAATTATCTGAATAAAAGCTTATATCCCGGTTCTCCTGTAATTGAACGGGATCTTATGCGGCCACAAGATACTTTGATACTGTCAGAACTTCATCCAGTGGAAATAGAAAATCTTAAAAACAATATTAAAGGCTCAAAAAATGTACAGGTGCATAACCGCTCCGGCTGGGAAATGCTCAAGGCTCTTACTCCTCCTTCAACAAAACGGGGAGCAGCCCTTATAGATCCAAGCTACGAAGAAGCTGAAGATTATACCGTCGCTGCCAGGACAATCTGCGAAGTTCATAAAAAATGGACTAATGGAATTATAATGCTATGGTATCCTTTGCTGGCACATCGTCAGAATGAAATAGAAAATATGCTTTTAGCAATAAAAGATTATGTAAAAGCTATAAATGCTAATACCGCTGTAGATATTTTTGAGTTGATTGTAAATTCACCGGATGCCCACAAAGAAACTTCGCTGCAGCAGGTGCTTAAAGATAAGGACAAAAAAAATCCGCCCCGATTATACGGAAGCGGAATGCTTGTTATAAATACACCCTGGAATCTTTCTCAGAATGCCGCAGGTGTCATCACTTGTCTTAATTCTATTTTTTATTCTTAGACCCACCACGGAAAAAGTCTGCAATTTTCTGGAACAATCGTTTAAAGAAAAGATAGATCCGGTAGAAAAAGCCCGGATTTCGAAGGCGTTCAAGTCTCTTGTAACCTTCCAGAAGTTCTTCATCTGTAAATTCCTTACGCTGATTATTTTCTTCAATTTCCATTTCAAGCTGTTCAATTTCGGTAAGGTTATCTACAATGTTTGCATGAATGTTAGTCCAGCCTAATTCCTTGGCAGCAGTAAGTCGTCGTTCTCCTGCAATAAGCTCGTAGCGGCTGTTAATTGTAATAGGATTTAAAAGACCATAGGTTCTTAGACTTGCCTTGAGTTCTTCAAGATTGCCCAGGTCTTTTCGTACGCGGCGTTTTACTTTTATGTTTGCTATAGGAATAAGCATACTTATAATTTATTCCATTAAATAGTTGTAGTCAATATCATCTGCTATAGAACCGGATGAATTTGAATCATCATAGTCATAATCAGAGCTGTCAGAAGCGATATCGCTGCTAAAGTCATAATCATCAGCAAGGAAATCAAGATTATAAGAAAGAGGAGTTGTGTCTATAGAAAGAGTCCATCGTTGACCGGACTGATACATTTCTTTTTCAAGACGTGTAATTGCAAGAGTTGAATTAGTCTGATTTGAATGAAGCTGGCAGAACTCTGTAGGAACAGTGCCTGTTAAGAACCACTGTGTTGTTTTATGGTCGCCACATTCATCAGTAAGAAGCTGACCGCTGACAGAACATACTGTTGCTTCCATTACACCTTCAAGAGGTTTTTTCCATTCTTTAGAAGGCAGGTCTTCGTTAATTGTTCCCATAAAATCACCCCAGGCATAACCTGCAAGTGTAGAACCGGTAATATTCAAACCAAGAGACTGTCCGGGCTTATCAAATCCAAACCAGAAGGCTGCGGCATAATAAGGTGTAAAACCACAGGTCCAGGCATCTGCCCAGTTTTGGGTAGTTCCGGTTTTTCCGGCAGCAGGCATTCGGTAGGATTTTCCGTTAGAGGCTTTGTATTCAAACTTTCCCTTCTGACCGGCAAGAGTACCGCCGCCATTTACAGTCTGTTCCAGGAGCTTTGTCATTACAAATGCAGTCTGTTCAGAAATAACCTGAATCTTATCTCCTTTTGCTGCCTGCTCCTTTCTTATATCAAGTTCCGGTGTGAGGATAACATTTCCATTTTTATCTTCAACAGTACGAATTGCCATAGGAGTAACTTCTTTACCACCATTTGCAAAAATTGCGTAGGCTCTTGCCATTTCAACTGGACGTACAGAACAAACACCAAGACCAATAGGGTAGCCCGGAACAAAGGCACGGCTTGGAAGCTCTTCCTTTGAAATTCCAAGTAAGTCAACGGCACGATTAATTGCAGCATCAAACCCAATTCCATCCAATACTTTAAGAGACGGAACGTTCATAGAGTGAATGAGCGCATAATAAAGCGAAACATTTCCCATCCATTCTCCACGGAAGTTCTGCGGAATATAAGGTTTACCGTCTGCAGTATGGAATACAACCGGGGTATCTGAAATTTGTGTTGCCGGTGTAAACTTTCTGGAATCTATTGCGGCAGAATAATAAAGCGGCTTAAAGGTAGAACCCGGCTGAACCTTTGCCTGTACTGCACGAATAAACTGATTTTCCTGATCAAACTTGCTTCCGCCAACAAGGGCATCAATGTAGCCTGTTTCCGGCTCAAGACAAATCATGGTGCCTTCAATTGTTGTTTTTTCATCTTCCTGTTTTGCAAGGGCAACAGCTTTGTTTACAATATCAATTTTGAGCTGATCTGTACCGGTCATCATGGAAAGTACATCAAGCACCGGGTTTATCTGGTTTATGAAGGTTGAGTTTGCAACAAATTTTGCACGCTGTTCACTTACCTTAAGAGAAGGTATATCAAATAAAAGAGCGAGCATCTCTGTCATAGGAATATAAGTGCTGTAAGCAAGGTTTGAGCGCGAGCTGTGTTCACGCTGGTAAAGATAGTTTGCACGTTCAATGTATTTTTCCATTACAGTTTGTGCAACTTCCTGATGACGCAGGTTAAGGGTTGTGTTTACGGTAAAGCCTGAAGAATAAATGTCGTCTGAACCATAAATCATATTTCCAAGCTCGCGGCGGACATATTCACTAAACCATGGCGCCTTGTCATCGCGGGACATATAGGCAGAGGTAGAGGTGCGGGTATAATCAAAATTTGCCCAGTAGTTTTCAAAGGATTCTTCTGATTCTTCCCGGGTAATAAAGTTTGCCGAAACCATAGAAGCCAGTACATTTTTCTGCATGTTCATGGCTCGGTTAGGATGATCAAAAGGATTATAATAAGCAGGGTTTGAAAGCTGAATTACAAGAATAGCAGCTTCTGCCGGAGTAATTTCATGGGCACTGTGTCCAAAGTAATATTTTGAGGCGGCATTAACACCGTAGGTACCACCACCAAAATAAATTTTATTAAGATAAAGCTCCAGTAATTCATTTTTTGAATAACGGCGTTCCATCTGCATTGCCCACCAGAGTTCCTTTACCTTTCTGACAACAGATTTATCTGTTCGGTCGCAGTAAAGGGTTCCTGCTATCTGCTGGGTAAGGGTAGAACCTCCACCAAGAGACTGACGGGTAAGAATTCCAACAATTCCACGCATAATAGCTTTAAGACTGTAGCCGTTATGAGAAAAGAAAATTCGGTCTTCGCGGGTTATAAGGGCATCTATCATGTGCTGTGGAAGATCGTTGTAAGCAATAATTTCTCTTTTTTCGTCTGAAGAAAATTCTGTTATGAGTTCACCGTTAATATCTAAAAGCTTTGTCGGCAAAGCATTACTGAATTCTGTAAAGTATTCAGAATTTTTAATATTCTGAGTTTCTGAAAGTGCCCAGCCGAGTACCGCTCCAAAAATACCTGAAAAAACAAACAGAAGCGAAACAAAAACAACGGCTGTTTTTCTAACCTTAAACATACCCAATATTATAGTAAAAATACACGTTTTTAACAATATCAAGGCTCGTTTTTCCTCTTGTTAAAAAAAAAAAGGCACGGATAGACCGTGCCATGCCCATCAGGCAATCAGGGACATGGGTGGGAGGGGAAAATGTCCCTGATATTTTAAATATCGGGTATAAGTGCCAAAATCTTTAATGCAAATTAATAAAAATTTAATAATATGGCAGGAAAAACGGCCGCAAAAGCCTTACTCATCTTCAGAAATCTGCAGATCAACAGTTAGATTTACCTTGTAGGTGCGGCCTTTTGTTACAGAAAGAGTACGTATTATTTCATAATCCCCAATAGCACATCTTATTTTATGTTCACCTTCGGTAATTAAATATTCTTTGCCAATTTCGGTAAATTCCTCATCATCCAGATAAACCTTTGAGCCTTCCGGAGCTGTAATAAGAAGAGTCGGTTCAATACTCTTTAAATCTATGGTAACCTCTGTAATTTTTGCCTGATCAATTCTAACCTTGCGTACTTCGGTCCTGAAGTTTTCAGAAATAACGGAAATATTGTGAACCCCTGTTCCCAAAAGAATTCCCTTTGTTATATCCTCAAAAAGAACCGGTGCATTATCTACAAAAACCGTGATATTCTGACCTTGTGTGCTGTCTGCAATCTGTTCAAGCTCCGGATATTCCAGTTTAGTTTTAAGAAGGCCTTTATCACTCAAAACAGGACGTACATTAAACGTGATTTTTGAGTTCATAACTTCATCAGGAACACCCTTCATTACCTGCTGAAGCCTTATAAAGACAAAATTTCCGGCAGCAGAAGGAATTTTATCTATGGTTTTTGTATATTGATTTGTCTTGAATTGAGTTCCTTTTGTAAGCGGAATCTGTAAAACCCAGGAAAGCTTGCCCGGTAAAATTCCAAAGAAAATTTTATTGCCTGTAAAATCTATCTGCCGTTCAGTCGGGGCCGGGCGGATTTCGTCATAAACATAAGCGGCACAGCAGTCTCTCCACAAGGCAGTTTCTTCAGGAATATCCATTTTTATTTCTATGCCTTCAAGAAAGATTCGTTCTTCTGGTATATAAACACAAAGAGCATCGTTTAAGCCCATTTTTGTAGAAGCAGAAAAAGAAGCATCTTCCTTTAAGTCTATGACATGACATTGTGCAACACGAAAAGTTTCGGCAGTAAGAAGGGCTGTCGAAAGTGTCATTACAAGCAGAGAAAAAATAATTTTTCGTCTAAACAATGCCGGCATATTATTTCAAATCCATTTTTGACTGGGGATCCTGTGCAACACCCCCTTGTCTGATTTCAAAATGCAGGTGCGAACCGGTAGCCATTCCTGAATGCCCTACATATCCTATTATAGCACCCTTTTTAACATGTTCATACTGATTTACACAAATTGAACTAAGGTGCGCGTATACACTTGTCATTTTACCTGTGTCGTGGCTAAGAATCACATAATTGCCAAAGGTTTTGTCATTTTCTATACAGAAAGCAGCATAGCCGTCTTTTATTGCATATACCGGTGTGCCTTCTGCGGCGGCAAGGTCAATTCCTTTGTGATCCTTCCATTCTCCGCTCACAGGATTTTTGCGTTTACCAAAGGTTGAAGAAATCCAGAAATCCTCTCGTTTGAGCGGAAGTCCCAGCGTTGAATCAAGAAAATAGGCTCGCTCTGTTGGAGTAAACCGCTGGTTTGTAAGAAAGATATATTCCTCTCCATTTATATTATAATAAATATCTGTATTTGTTAAGGTCATTCCGGCGTAGTTTTCGTGAAGCAGAATTTCGAGTGAAGTATGACATTGCTCTGAACGTGTTTTTATAAAAAGTCCGGGAACTGTAGGAATTATAATCTGTTTGCCGATAAGGTCATCTGTAGAGCTTTCTATTCCATTTAGGGTGGCAATTGTGTCATAGGAGATGGTGCAGCGGGAGGCCAGAGAAATAAGCTGTGATTCGCCCCAGTGCAGGGTTGTTTTGTCATCTTCACGGAAGGTGTGTAAAAAGAAAAACATTTCGGGCTGCTTTTTTAATTTAATTGCCTTGTTGTTGTCTTCTACGATTTTCTGATGTTCTTTAAAAAAAGCGTCATCCCTGCTTTTGAACTGAAGTATAACAGGAAGGTTTTCTTTTTCGATTATAATGGGGCTTATTGAATCCTGGGCAAAAAGCTGCGCTGCTGTTAAAAAGAATAAGATGAAAACAGATGAAAACAATCTCCGTGCAGCATTCATTTTTCTTTCCCGGATTTTATGGCAGTCAGGATTTTTCTGACAATAAGGAATATAAGGAATAGGGCAATAAGGATAAGAACTACAACTGTATAAATTTGCGGGGCAGATACTGCAAATTTCCATAAAGGATATACCAGAACCAGTGTGGCAAGTACACAGGCTGCAATCAGCAGGAGAATTCTTAAAAATGTTAATAGTCCTTTTTTTGCGCTCATAAACGGAGTACCGGTAAAAATAAAGGGCTGTCATAGAATTTATGACAGCCCTATTTTAAGAATATGATTATTCTTCGATGATTGCTTCGGCAGGACAAGAAGCAACGCATGTTCCACAAGAAATGCATTTATCCTGATCGATAACACGAGCATCGTCTTTTTCAGAAATAGCCTCAACCGGACAATCAGGTTCGCAGGCTCCACAGTTTACACACTGATCTGTAATCTTAAACATACAGTTCTCCTATAAAATATAATAATATTATAATACATCAACTATGACCATTTCGCAAGAGTACTTTTGCCAGTGCCTGTATATTAACTTTTGCCTGTATATTAAGTTTCCTTGCATTGTCACGGTTTCTGATGTATTATTATTTTATGACTAAACAGGAAATTGCATCATTTATTGATCACACATTACTGGCGCCGGATGCCGGAGTAAAAGAAATCTCCCAGCTTTGTTATGAAGCGCAAACTTATCATTTTGCTTCTGTCTGCATTAATCCCTGCTATACAGCCTATGCTGCAACTGCTCTTGCCGGAACAGGAGTAAAGGTTTGTACTGTAATTGGTTTTCCTTTGGGAGCCGGCACATCTCATTCAAAAGCACTGGAAGCAAGAGACGCAATTAAAAACGGTGCAGATGAAATAGATATGGTAATCAATATTGGTGCCGCAATTGACGGACGTTTTTCTGTAGTTGGAAGTGATATTGCCACAGTTGTAAAAGGAGCCCGTAAAGAAGCAGAACGCAAGGGGAAAAAAGTTGTTGTAAAGGTTATTATGGAAACCTGTTTACTTGACAACGAAACCCTTAAGCTGTGCTGTCTTTGTGCAAAAAGAGCCGGTGCTGATTTTGTAAAAACCTCTACAGGCTTTGCAAGTCCAAAAGGGCTGGAAGGTCAGCAGCTGCCAAATGGTGCCAGCGAATTTCATGTTAAGCTTATGAGAGAAACGGTTGGTACAGAAATGGGTGTAAAGGCTTCGGGCGGCATAAGAAATGCAAGAACTGCAATTGCAATGATAGAAGCCGGTGCAAACAGAATCGGTACTTCAAGCGGGGTAAGAATTGTAGAAGGCTGGGATGAATCAGCGCCCGTAAAGCTTCCTGCTTATATGGTTTCCCAGAAAACCTGATTTTCAATAACCTTCATTTTAATCTGCTTATTTTCTCTGAGTGAAGAAAGGTGCGAGCGTATTGTTGCGCTTACAAGATTGTATTGTCCAAAGCCCATGTTTATATTGTGCTGGCGGGCAACTTCTTTTATAAGCTGCTCTGTGCTCAAACTGCCGCTTTTAAGTGCGTTCAGAATTGACTGTCTTGTGGAATAAATGGCAATTGTACAAAGCTCAGCGGTTTCGGCAAGATCTTCTGTAATTATTTTTCCATGCGAAGGAACACAGTATTCAAGATTTTTTATGGCACAGATTTTCTGAAGGGTTTCTATAAACTTTTGAGGCTGTATCATAAATTGAATCCAGTATTTTCCAAGCTCCCGGCGGTTAGAAATGGCGTCTCCGGCAAAAAGAAGCTTTGTCTTGTCTGTAGAAATCAGAACGCCTGTGTCGCCAAAATAATGTCCCGGAAGCTCAAGAAAAGTTACCGTAAAACGAGTCTTGTCCGGTGCTGTAAAACGCAGCTTTTTGTTAAAGTTTATAAGACTTGAGTTTTGTACCATGGCCGGCATGTAAAGACTGTTCTGAAGCTCTTTTGGAGGAAACCCACCCCATAAAATACCCGCCTGAATATAAGGATTTTCAAGAATGCCTCGTTCATAAGCAGAAAGAAAAATCTTGCAGCCTGTTTTCTGCTGAATTACCGCATCTGCCCCGCAATGATCTGAATGAGCATGTGTATTGATAATTGCCTTTATGCAAAAGGGAAGGGGAGTTTTCTTAAAAAAACTGTTTACCGCCTCTAAAACAGCAAGCCCCTGTTCCTCTGTTCGTCCTGCATCTACAAGATAAATTTCGGTTACGGGGCCTGTATTTTTTGAGCTTCTGTTATTTGTAATTACCCCTACATTAGTGGTTCCCTGTATTACATAAACGCCGGGAAGCAGCGGTGTAAGGGTAAGAGCTTCTGTCTTTGACAATTAAATCTTTGCCTTTTTAATCTCTTTTACAGTGTAGTCATATTCATGTTCATTAACTACGAACTTGACATTTTCGTCTACCTTCTTTTCCATAATGGCATTTCCGAATGGAGACATGTAAGAGATGATGTTGTTATCAGGATCAGATTCCCAAGGACCAAGAATTGTGTATTCTTCGTCCTTGTCTGTTTCGTTGTTGTGAAGTGTAACAACAGTAGCAAAAGAAATAACTGCAGTTGTAAGAGTTGTAGGGTCGAATACTGTTGCTCGGTTCAATTCTTCCTGGAGCTTTGAAAGAGAAAGGTTGAGCATGTGCTGCTTTTCCTTTGCAGATTTGCAATCTGCGTTTTCTTTCAAGTCTCCCTTATCGCAGG
>JAEEGL011742945.1_pt1 | contig 13894 bp, 9 predicted proteins | sample 9134231 | NCBI WGS metagenome assembly JAEEGL01 (sample SAMN16246548, study PRJNA631951) | gut metagenome | biome: gut microbiome; feature: rumen; material: fiber-attached | host: Bos | place: Iran: Karaj | collected 2018-10
AGAATTCCAAATGCACGAAGCGCCTATCTACTCCGAATGCCTTGACTGCCCTGCGTCCAAGAGTGCGAAGCTTTTCCGGGACTTCAGGACAAGTATAGTACATAAGATCAAGGTCCTTATTTACAATATCCATTACCGGAGGCCATACCGTCATACTTTCAAACAACGGCTCACATCGCGCGTCCAGTATCGCATCATAGGAACAGATAACTCCTTCAATAAACTCCTCCATCACATAAGGATTTTCCGGCAAATTATCGTAAAATGATTCGAGATCGCTGTCATTCTCCAGTTTCCATGTATTTGTTGCGCCGACGCCAATGTTAGGTTTAACAATAACAGGATACCCGACTTTCTCAATAAACGCCCGACCGGTTTCCCTTGTGGAAACAATACTCTGCTGTGCAGTGGGAATCCCCGCCTCTATATAAAGCTGCTTCATTAGGGACTTTTCTTTAATAAAGCCGATACGATCTGGCTGAATGCCAGTAATCACATTGAAGTCCTTTCGCAGTCTGGCATCCTGTTCCAGCCAGTACTCGTTCATGGATTCGATCCAGTCGATTCTTCCGTATTTAAAGGCAAAGAATGCCACAGCACGATAAACCTGATCGTAATCTTCCAGATTGTTCACAAAGTAATACTCTGTCAGTGCAACTTTGAGCGGACCTTCGAGGCAATCATAAGGGGAATCGCCGATACCAAGTACATTGATACCGTTCTTTTTCAGGCAATTGCAGAACTGCCAGTAAGTGTGAGGAAAATGAGGCGAGATAAATACAAAGTTCATGGAGTGTTTCTCCTTTTTTCATCAAGTGGAATTAGATAAATCAAACGTTCAAAAGAAAAGGCATAAAGTAACGTATCTGCCTGAACCACCAAGGCCAGTCATGATTGACATCATAGCCCCAGAAATCGCACCACGCATGTATTCCTTTACTTTCAAATACATGCTGCAAATAGCGAAGCGTACGTACACCATCTTCTTCCCATGCTCCCTGCCCAACGCAGAAGATGATATTCTTCTGGTTATAAAGAGCGATGTACGGATGATCAGAAGACATATTCGGCAGAAAACGTTCCGGCGAGTTATCATACAATGTTTGGTTCATAAAACCGTCGAAAAAAAAGTCGGCGTCGTACACTCCCGACATTGCCAGCATCCCACGGAACAGATCAGGCCTGCGCAGGAAGGTAATTGCTGTATGATTAGCTCCCATACTCATACCCATTACAAACGGAAGTGAATCATTTTGCTCACGCATGAGGGGAATAACTTGTTCAATAATATATCTGTAATACTGTTCCTGTCGTTCAGCACGCTGTTCCTTGTTGATACTTCTGGGTGACCAGCTTTCCGTATCTACCGTGTCTACTACGAAAAGCTGAATGCGGCCATCTTCAATATAATCTCGAATCTGATCGATCATCCCAAATTCCTCAAGTTGACGACACATGCCATCCTGCGTTGGAAAAGCTAAAAAAGGAATACCGTCATAGCCATAAATCATCATATGCATTTCTTTCCGCAGGGAAAAACTGTAATGGTCCAATGTTTTTATCTGCATATACTGTCTCCTGGAATATTCTCTGTCAGAAGTGCCGCAATACTATCAGTATCGTTACGGAAGTTTTATTTCCGTCAAACACATCCTTTCCTAATAGGTAAATCATAATACACATTTCACTATCTATGTCAATAAGGGTGAAGGATTCAACGTTTCTGGGGCTTCCAAATTCCAGCTTTAGCTAGAAAAAAAGAATCGTAAAACCAGCTACGATGTTGTATTATTATATGTTTTTTGTAAAACCGAAACTGTTATTTGTAAACTAGTCGTTTTATTATCATAAAAAACTGGCTAAAACTTTTTTCCTCCTTTTTCAGTATTTTTATCCGATGAAAAATACTTGATCTAAATCTGAATATTATTGGATGCCATGCGATTAGCATTAAACAGGTACTACCCAAAAAATGATAATTGCAAAATAACACTTTGGCAGTTTACCTCCTAAGAATGATTTTTCGTTCAGATCAGAGATAGCAGTGCCAGTGCGAGTATCATCTGAGACTGTACAAATCTCAGAGAACAGCCTAGCCAAAACCGAATTATCAACATTATCATGAAACAACATGCTTTTCTCTGATTCATATTCATCTGTGGATAAGCCGCAGTAATTTGGTCTGTGAACTTTCGATAGGATTGATTTTTCCTCTATGATGAAGTATAATTCATTTAGAAACAAAACTAATAGCGTAACAGATATTATACCTCTGTCGTCGTCCGAAGGTTCATATTTAATACTCCGAAGCATCGAGACAGCGTTTCAGATATTTTGTTGCTTTTAATCTGTTTTCTTCATAACTGGTTTTATATAATTATTCAAGGAGGATAACAATGAAAAGAATCGTCAGCGTTTTCTTACTGCTTCTGCTTTGCCTCTCTACTTTGGCATGCTCCGCTTCTGTAGTCAGTACAATTGCTGCACCTGTCAGCGCTGTCTGGTTCACTGGGCAACAAATTGAAAAAGAAGGATCCGCTTTATCTTCTCCACAAAAAAATGGAACCGACATCACTTCCGCCGATATGCTCAGGATTGGAGACTATATCACATTTGGCAGTTATGAACAGGATGCAGTTTATAACAACGGGGAAGAAGACGTCGAATGGAGAGTACTAAATAAAACCGGTTCACAAGTTCTGCTAATCAGCCGAAAAGTACTCGATTGTAAGCCTTTCCAGAACGTTTACAGCAGCGTACGTTGGAACAGTTCTGATATTCGTTCATGGCTGAACAGTTCATTTTTCGATGTTGCTTTTTCTTCTGATGAAAAATCCTATATCGTGAGTAAGACCATAACGGATGAAGCCAATCTAAAAACAGGCATTCCTGCAGGCAACTCGACACAGGATCATGTATTTCTTCTAAGCATCAGCGAAGCTGAAAAGTATTTCGATTCCAACGGAGATCGTCTTGCAGAAGCGACGGATTATGCACTTTTGCAAGGTGCAGTGCCTAATAAAGGGTATGTTTGGTGGTGGCTTAGAACTCCTGGAGACGGAACCGATCATGCAGCAGCCGTTTCTCATGTTGGTGGAATGTTCAGAAGCGGTGATCGCGTTTCTCGCACGGATTTTGGTGTTCGTCCCTGCATATGGATCGATTTTTCAAAATCCTCTTCACAAAATAATGGTTCTGGGAATAGTAGTACCCAGAGTCAAGCTGCTGAGACTAATCTTCCCTCGAAAAACGGTTCCCTTATTCGTTCTGTTAATGAGCTTCGTGTTGGAGACTTTATCACTTTCGGTTCCTATGAACAAGATGCTAATTTCAACAATGGGCAAGAAGCAATTGAATGGCGAGTTCTCGAAAAAAAAGGTACTCAGGTTCTGCTGATTAGTCAAAAGGTTCTTGACAGCAAACCATATCATAATTTTTACAGTAAAGTTCGCTGGAACAGCTCCGATATGCGTTCATGGCTGAACAGAGATTTTTATAATTCCGCTTTCACGGCAGAAGAGAAAAACTATTTGGTGCAAAAGGTCATTACTGATGAGCCTAATAGGAAGACAGGTGTTCCTGCGGGTAACGCGACACAAGACTATGTATTTCTGTTGAGCATCAGCGAAGCTGAACAGTATTTTGATTCCAACGGTGATCGTCTAGCTGAAGCGACAGATTATGCCATTTTGCAAGGTGCTGTTCCAAATAGCGGGTATGTTTGGTGGTGGTTGAGAACTCCCGGAGTTGATACTGATCATTCTGCTGCTGTCTCTCACGTTGGCGGGATGTATAGAAGCGGTGATCGTGTTTCCCGCAATGATTGGGGCGTTCGCCCATGCATCTGGATTAATCTGCCTTAACTATCAGTATTCAAGGGTTGAGTATTTCAGTGCATCAATATGTTAAACGCTGGTTGAAAACCATTCTGTAAATAGCCGTCTCTGTTGTATAATGTTTTATTGAATGGGCCGAATGACATAAACTGTCATTCGGTCCTTGATGTATACGAAAAATACTCCAAGATTTTTGGGTTCTCGGGTGCTTGTATCTCCCCTTTGTTATCTATTCAGAATTATCCTGTTTGTACTTTTCGGAATCATTGTATTTGGTCGGGTACACGGCCCTTACTCCCACTCGGCAACTCCTAACAAAAAATGTTTAGGAGTTATCGTCTGTCCTATTCTGCGTCACTTTGATTAATTGATACATCCATATTATCCAGCATGTCATTGCTTCTGTTGTCATTCTGTAACAACGTTGATAACAGGCGACGGGGATTGCTTGGATATAAAAATAAGAGTATACCCAATATGAATCATGATTGCAAAAGGCATAATCAAAGCAGGTCGGTTCTACTAAACAATTTGTTGTATTAAAAACAATTGATTGATTATTGATTCCGTTCCCGACTCCGATTATAATCTGATCACACCGGTGGAAGAATAGCTAAAGGAGCGAGCCTATCTATGATCAAATTAGGAGAGAGAATTAAAGAACTCCGTCTGCGGGACGGAAGGACCCAGGATGCTCTTGCATCTGAACTTGGTGTAACTGCTCAAGCAGTGTCTCGTTGGGAAAAAGAAATCTGCTATCCGGACATGGAAATGATTCCATCAATTGCCAATTATTTCGGCGTTTCGATTGACGAGTTATTTGGATATGACAATGATCGGTCAAAAAAGGTGGACAATTTGGCTGCCGTAATCAATGGTATGATCCGCCAGAACAACGGAAAAGACGTCAGCATGGATGCATGCATTACGGCTGCCCGGGAAGCTCTTATTGAATTTCCGGGCAATGAAAAGCTGACACTTGTGTTGGCTTCCGCTCTATATAATGCCGGATATGTGCGCCACGGTGAGTACCATATCGTCGGAGCAGATGGATACAGCGTTTACGACACGGAGAGGCATCAAAAATATCCCGAATGGCAGGAAGCGATTAAGCTCTATGAAAAGCTGCTTACGTCCCTTCAAAGCGGAGAACTGCGTCAGAAAGCAGTGTTGGAACTCTCACAGCTATACAAAAATACAGGAGAACAAGAAAAAGCCCTGCGCCTGGCAGAGTCCTCGCCTGCTATGTCCGCCTCCAGGCCTTTCCTTCGAATCAAAGCTTTCGACGGAAAAGCAGCCGTTGCCGCACAGGGGGAAGCACTCATAGAAACCGTACAGCAGAGCACTGATCTGATCATCCATATCGTTCTGGATGATGCTACGATCCCGTCTCACGCAGCAGCAGAGCTGCTCCAAAAAGCTGAGAATATGTTTGCTCTCATTGCTCCCGACCACTGTTACGGAAGAAATCTCGGAATGCTTTCCTGCATTCAAATGCTCCGTTCTTATTATCTGTGGTTAGCGGAGAAAAAGGACGATGCATTCCTTGCACTGGATACCGCTCTTGATCACGCAAGACAGTTGGATGCGCTGCATAAAAGCGCAGAAAAGTACTTCTCCTCTCCCTTGCTTCATCTCGTTCCGATTCATACGGAAGAGATGCCTGCTGGCATCTTCCGTACCGAGTTGCCGGATCTCTGGCCTTGGTGGGACGTCCCGGAGCAGGAAAAAGTCAAGGCAGAAATGCAAACTGATTCGCGTTGGATGGAGTGGGTACAAAAAACGCAGAAATGAATAAAAAGCGGCGGCGGGAATCGCTCCCTGCCTCCTGGCCGTTATCATTTTGTTATCACCGCTGATAACAGAAAACAGCAGGTCTTCCGTAGAATGCCTGCTGTTTCAAGCTGTTCAGGATAATTCTGCACATTTCAAGCACAAATATGCATTATTCCCACTCAATGGTAGCGACGGGTTTTTCGCTGATATCCCATAGAACACGGTTTACACCCGGGATCTGTACGATACGATCGCGCATTTTGCAAAGAACCGGGAATGGAATCTCCGGAACGGTTGCTGCGACCGCATCCACCGTGTTGACCGCACGGATTACAACAGCCCATCCCATATACCGTACTCCCTTTCCGTCAACATAGCGGATGCCGGTAGATACGATATCCGGAATCGCACAGAAATACTGCCAAGGAGTCTCCGGCAGTTTTCCGATCTCCTCACGAACTATCGCATCCGCCTCACGAAGCGCTTCCAGACGGTCGCGGGTAATCGCTCCAACGCATCTTACTCCAAGTCCGGGGCCAGGGAACGGCTGACGGAAAACCATATTATCAGGGAGGCCCAGCGCTTTTCCTACGACACGCACTTCGTCCTTATAAAGCAGTTTTACAGGTTCGACAAGCTCGAAATCACGCATGTCTTCAGGCAGTCCCCCGACATTGTGATGCGCCTTGACGCCATGTGACTCCAGAATATCCGGGTAAATGGTACCCTGCCCGAGGAAACTGACTCCATCCAGTTTTCTAGCCTCTTCTGCGAATACATCAATGAAAATCTTTCCGATGATTTTTCGCTTCTGTTCCGGATCAGAGACGCCTGCCAATGCGTCCAGGAAACGGTCTACAGCGTCGACATAAATCAGATTAACATCGAACTGCTTGCCAAAGACTTCGCACACCTGTTCCGGTTCTCCCTTACGGAGAAGTCCATGATTCACGTGGACGCAGGTCAGCTGCTTGCCAATCGCTTTAGAAATCAGCGCAGCGCATACTGAGGAATCCACTCCGCCTGAAAGAGCCAGAAGAACTTTTTTATCTCCGACCTGAGAACGTATTGCCTGAATCTGCTCCTCAATAAACGCATTCGCGAGCGTCTCGTTCGTGATCCGCTCCATTTCCGCCGGTCTGACATTTCCCTGTTCCATAGATACCTCCTAGTCAGAATAAAATGAACTATTTAATCGGGTTGCTTTTTTCTCTCTGAATAACGTCGTGCGCTCCGCCTTCCACGATACTTGTCGCGCTTACGAGTGTCAGGACCGCTTTCTCATGGAGTTCCGGAATCGAAAGCGCCGCGCAGTTGCACATGGTTGAACGTACCTTCGCAAGTGTCATACCGACATTGTCTTTCAAACTGCCTGCATAAGGCACGTAGGAATCTACTCCTTCCTCAAAGCTGAGTTTCTTATCTCCGCCGAGGTCGTAGCGTTGCCAGTTTCTGGCTCGGTTACTGCCTTCGCCCCAGTATTCTTTGTAATAGGTTCCACCAATCGAGACTCTTGCGGACGGACTCTCATCAAACCGGGCGAAATACCGTCCGAGCATGCAGAAATCCGCGCCCATTGCAAGCGCGAGAGTAATATGGTGATCATAAACAATACCGCCATCGGAACAGACCGGAACATATACACCGGTTTCTTCAAAGTATTCATCACGGGCTTTGCATACATCGAGAAGAGCAGACGCCTGTCCACGCCCGATACCCTTGGTTTCGCGGGTGATACAGATTGATCCGCCCCCAATACCGACTTTTACGAAATCAGCCCCGCATTCCGCCAGGAAACGGAACCCTGCCGCGTCAACGACATTTCCTGCTCCGACCTTAACCGTATCCCCGTAAGCTTCACGAATCCATCCGAGCGTCAGCTTCTGCCACTCCGAAAACCCCTCGCTGGAATCGATGCAAAGGACATCTGCACCAGCCTCAAGCAAGGCCGGAACGCGCTCCTGATAATCACGGGTATTGATGCCCGCTCCGACAATATAACGTTTTCTGCTGTCGAGAAGCTCGTTCGGATTCTGTTTGTGTACGTCATAGTCTTTGCGGAAAACGAAGCTGCACAGTCTTCCTTCCTTGTCTACGATGGGAAGCGCATTCAGTTTGTACTCCCAGATCATATCGTTTGCCTCTTTCAGGGAGGTCCCTTCCGGTGCCCAGATCACTTTCTCAAAAGGAGTCATAAATTCCGCCACTTTCGTATTCGGAGACATACGGCTGACACGATAGTCACGGCTCGTAACGATTCCGACCAGGCGCCCTTCCGGAGTTCCGTCGTCGGTCACCGCAACCGTTGAGTGTCCGGTCTTTTCCTTCAAGTCGATGACGTCAGATAGAGTGGATTCCGGCGTGATATTGGAATCCGACCGGACAAATCCTGCTTTGTAAAGTTTAACGCGACGCACCATCTCCGCCTGATTTGCCACACTCTGTGAACCAAAAATAAAGGAAACGCCGCCTTCCTGCGCAAGCGCAATTGCAAGGCGGTCGTCAGACACAGACTGCATGATAGCAGATACAAGCGGAATATTCATCGTGATCGGCGAACTTTCTCCGCGGCGGTATTTGCACAGAGACGTCTTAAGACAGACATTCTGAGGGACACATTCCTTCGAGGAATAACCTGGAATAAGCAAATACTCACTGAAAGTATGCGACGGTTCGTTAATGATCCTGGTCATTCTGCCTCCTCTTTTTACGCGAATTAAAATATGATTTATCATATCATACTCAATTATTAGAACCAATACGGCGATCTGTTTTTTACGGAAGTTTTACTGCTTGTGCATGATAGAATAAGGCTTTCATTTTAATCCATTTTCATCTTTCCGGTATTCAAATTCACGCATTCCATTCATCGCACAACGACATTGTAAACAATTCCGGTCACAAACTCTGATGAGTCATTATTATGCTCCATTCTGCAATTAGTTTTTCAAGTGAGAACTGTGCATTCGCAGGACTCGTGGAAGGAAGCACAATCGCCTCTAGTCCAATCGATGATTTCTGATATCGGTCATAATAATGCGCTGCCGTTTTCCCATTCACATAGATCTGCTTGATTGCATGGTTCTTCAAAATCTGATCCAGATCATTCGGCACCACATTTGTAATGCTGGCGTCAGATGATCCCCGTATCGTACATGATCCAATCACATCCCATAGTGCAATCCCATGGCTGTCCAGCATTTTCTGCTTTTCTTGTATGTTCTCCGGAACTGGAGATTTCAGCAGTGCCGCAAGCACCAGCCAGAAACGATTTCGTGGATGCCCGTAAAAAAACATCTGTTCGCGGGATTTCACGGACGGAAAACTACCTAGTATTAGAATATGAGCGTTTTCAGGAACGTACGGTCCAAAAGGATGAATGATGTGCTCTTCTGATTTCATTCTGAATCACTGGATACGCAAACAATACAGTCTGGCTGCTGTTCCTGTCGAGGCAACAAAAACATAATTGTTGTATGCGACAGGCGTTGCGCTGATACTATCTCCGAGACTTAATGCATAAAGGGAATTCTCGCCCGGATTGACCGCGTTGTAGAGTCTGATTGCGCCGGCACGGTCGCACATGACCAGATACGCGTCTCCGCGCTCCGTATACACTACAAGCGGAGAGGAGACGTAATCCGCCTCTCCAAACTGTTTGATTTCCCAACGGGTCTCTCCGGTTTTCCGGTCATACGCAACTACTTTCCCACCGTAACTATAGGTGACATTTCCTTCTTCATCCTGCGCATCGACCGCGAGGCCATAGTAGGAACAGATCAAAAGATCTCCGATCGTCCCCTGTCCGATATGCGGAGTTGCCTTGCTTCCGCCCTTGATATTGCCGATCGTAATAACCAGCTGTTTTCTCTCCCAGGCAACCTGACCGGTCAGTCCGTTGATCTTCTTCGTATAGCAATAACCGTATCCGTTCGGAAGAGATTCGTCCTGCGAATCCACCTGGCTGCAGGAATACAGCCAGATTGTTCCGGAGTCACCGTCCTCCTCAAGGACGATTGTCGCATCCGTATCGCCTCCCAAGTCGACCACATACTGGAGTCGCAGCGTGTTAAGATCAATACACTGCAGTCTTCCCCCGTTGTCGGCGATGAAAAGATAGTTTCGGAATGCCGTAATGCTCGCTTCATATCCATACCATCTTTTCCCGACTGCGCTCGAAGTAGAGTATCCGCTGCCTGCGTAGCGGTATTTAATTCGGTCGCCTGGAGAAACAGAAAGCGCGCCGGTATCAGGATCATACTTTGTATTGAGCTGAATAAAATAGATAAGTCCGTTCTCACTCGGCCATATCAGCATATCCTCCACGATCAGCGGACTTGAATCAAAAGCGGACCAGTCTTCCCTGCGGGCGGTATGATCCTTTCCGGAAACGATCTGCTGGAAGGTGTTAGAAACCAGGTTTACATAATAACAGGCTGATTTATTTTTTTCGTACACGGTTCCCTGACCTATGTACAGCATTGGAATTCCGCGCGGATCCAGTGTCGGTGTTCCGAACATGGGTATCCCCAGGGTGATCGGTTCGCGAGTCTTAAGTCCGCTTTCAAATTCGTAGAAATAGATTTTTCCGTCCGCTGCGCACAGGATCACTTCAGTGAGGGTATCCGCTTTTTTAAAGTTATCCAGAACGCCCAGAGTCTTCAGCGTTGCACCTTCCCAGGTAACGACAAGCGGCTGTCCAGTCCACTGTGCGCCAGAGAAGCTTTCGATTGCTCCGATACCGTTGGACCATTTCTCCGTAAGCGTCTGCATGGAAACAACCGCTTTTCCGTAAGCGAAAGAATTGCGGTAATTATTACCTGCAAAAGTCGTGATTCCCTTCACAGCGGTGTACTTCGAACCTTTTCCAAACAGGTAATTTGTTTCAGCCGGGTTGGAGTTGTAGGTCTCCTCCCTGTTGTTGCGTCGGATATCATAGGTGAATCCAAGTACGCCGGGCAGTGTCGAATCAATCGCCTTGACATTATAAACCTCATCTTCTGAGAGCTCTGGAGGAGCGAGAATCACGGATGCCTGCTCTTGATCCGTTTTGGTAACCGGTTGAGCCTCCGTTTCTTCCCCAGTTTCAATTACTGTACTCCCGAGGGACAAGGAGTCAGGAACTCTGCTGCAGCTCGTGGCAGAACAAAAAGAACTGCCGTATACGATAGCAATGATCAGCAGCGTGATGCTGATCAGCAGAATGAATACGGAAGCTATAAACAATAAAAAACGCGGGCGTATCGTTCTGGTTCGATCGCGTCTTGACATGTGCTGCCTCTTCGTAGAATTTGCTACATTATATCTCAATTCAAAAATGCTTGCAACCATGCAGAAATGGTTTCCATGCAACAGAAATGCAATATTTTCGTGACCGAAGAGCCGGTGCTTTATCCGGATTCCATATTATGGTACCTATCTTTTTTTGCGGATAGCTCAGATTGCTGATTGATTCTTTGTAACGATATGGTAAAATAATAAAAAACACGCAGGAGGTGATTGTTTCGATGCAGGCAACTGATCTTTCCCGCCTTATCCTTGCCGCGCGGAACGGAGATGCTACGCTCGTTATCAAAAACGCACGGATCATCAATGTCTTCACGAATGAAATCACGAGAGCGGATGTCGCTGTCAACGGCGATACCATACTGGGAATCGGCTCCTATTCAGCTCTGAACGAATATGATGCAAAAGGCGCTTATCTAGCCCCTGGATTCATTGATGCTCATGTCCATATCGAAAGCTCAATGGTCACCCCCGCCTCTTTCGCCCGTGTCATTCTTCCCAAAGGAACGACGACGATCATCGCCGACCCACATGAGATTGCGAACGTTGCCGGAACGACCGGTCTGGAATCGATTTACCGTCAGTCCGCCGACTTGCCGCTGCAGGTTTTGTTCATGCTTCCTAGCTGTGTTCCCTCCACGCCTTTTGAAAACTCCGGCGCGCGCCTCACTGCTGTCGACTTTATCCCTTTCATGCAGAAGAAGAGCAGGGTCATCGGACTCGGGGAAGTGATGGATTATCCTTCTACTGTCAGCGCGACTCCCGAGATGATAGAGAAGCTTAAGCTGTTCTTCAACCGTCCTATCGACGGACATGCGCCGCTTCTCTCAGGACGGGATCTAAACGCGTATTGTATTGCCGGTCCGAGGACAGATCATGAATGCTCCAATTTCGCCGAACTCAAGGAAAAGCTCAGCAATGGGATGAGCATCCTGATCCGCATGGGATCCGCAGCAAACGGAGTCGATGAGATGTTTGACGGTATCGTGCGGGAGCAACTGCCAACCGATGCGATCTGTTTCTGTACAGACGACAAGCATATTGAGAACATCATTCGCGACGGGCATATCAACTGCATCATCAACAACGCTATCCGGCATGGAATACAGCCGATCGAAGCGATCCGCATGGCTACGCTGAATACCGCCCGTACATTCGGCCTGTCGAGGACCGGGGCCATTGCTCCGGGTTACCGGGCTGATCTGGTTCTTTTCGATGACCTGAATGATATCCAGCCGAAGGCGGTCTTCACCTGCGGCAGCCTATTTGATCCAAACGCTGCGCTGACAGGCCGTCCCGCTCCGGCTGAAATATATGATACCGTTCATCCGGCTCCTTTACCGGCAGACGCATTCCGCATGGCTGTCGGCAGAGTTCCGATGCCTGTGATTCAGACCGTCCCTCGCCAGCTGGTAACAAAGCTCGTTTATGAATCCGTTCCCACGAATCAGCGCGGTGAATTTGTTCCTGACAGCAAGTTCAATAAGCTGGCGGTTATCGAAAGACACCACCAGACCGGCAACATCGGTCTCGGTATTGTCTCTGGGCTGAATATTCATGGCGGTGCCGTAGCATCGACCGTTTCGCATGATTCACATAATATTGTCGTCGCCGGGGATAACGATAAAGATATGTTCCTTGCCGTTCAGACTCTTATCGAATGCAGCGGCGGATACTGTGTCATACAAAACGGATCGGTAAAGGCTTCTCTCTCACTGCCGATCGGTGGGCTGATGACTGATGCTCCGATTGAAGAAGTAATCCAGAAGCAGCACGAGTTACTAGAAGCTGCTCACAATCTCGGATGTACAGAGGACAGTGATCCACTTGTGCTGCTCTCTTTCCTTGCTCTGCCTGTGATTCCAGAAGTCAGACTTACTGATCTCGGTCTGTTCGACGTAACAAAAATGGAATTCATCCGCTGATCGGTCTATCATGAAAGAAACCCCCGTCTGCAGATCAATAATTGCAGACGAGGGTTTATTTAGGTATTTTCATAATCCTTTTTTGGTCACCGGTTATCAATCCGCCTAGATGAATTGTCAGTAACAGCCAGATCTGTATCATTCCGAGATTATGCCAATCCCGGGCGAATCAGGACCCCCTTTTTCCGGCAGTCCGCAAGATATAGTTCTTCCGTTGCGAGTGCAATTTTTGTAACAGCGAAATCGCAATCATGCGGATAAATATACCACGTATCTTCCAATGTATTAAGATCGACACAATCGCCAAACTGTCCGAGGTAGTCAAACTCAATATGGCAGGAATACATCGACGCAACACTTTTCTCCATCTGAAACGGATCTCCGTCCCTATCCGTACCGGAAACGCGAAAGCCGTTCTTGTCATGCTGCATAATGCCCTCGCCGAGCAGGATAAACTTCTTCGCGTTTGGCAGGGAACGTACTGTAACAGGCAGCATTCCGCTGTCATATGTTCCCGCTTCGATCTCACGCTTAACATTTTCTCGTTCCCACTCATACCAGTCCGGGATATGAGGAAACTCCGTCTCGCCGCTCATGGCAGAAAGAGCACCGTCTTCCCGGTAGAACCAGCGTTTATTGCAGGCAGTACAGATCAGATGTGTTCCTTCACTTGTCATCCGGAATTCCATTCCACACGCAGGGCATTGATAGAGGACTTTATGAAGCCCTTCCGCGCGTTTCTCGTATGTGACGTGAATATTATTCCTGAGTTGCCAGGCGTAATCGTCGTACTGAAACGCCTGAGCCAACCGGTCATTGATCTCGTCCGCCGTTGTTTTCTTCAATTCTTCAGCGGTGAACTGCAGTGTCAGTTCTGCTTCGGTTGGTTTCACTCCCCTGTCGTGCAGATTCCAGAAGGGAGAATTGATGTGATGACCGTGACAGATCAGCGTGACCACCGGAACTCCAAGCAGCTTGCAGAGCTTTCCCAGTGAGGCGGGAAGCACAGCTGTCGTCCCGCAAAGGGAATATCGCGCCTCAGGGTAAATCACGTTGATATCTCCATTCCTA
>JAEEGL012399813.1_pt1 | contig 13894 bp, 13 predicted proteins | sample 9134231 | NCBI WGS metagenome assembly JAEEGL01 (sample SAMN16246548, study PRJNA631951) | gut metagenome | biome: gut microbiome; feature: rumen; material: fiber-attached | host: Bos | place: Iran: Karaj | collected 2018-10
AACCGAAGTGGCTCAACAACATTCTCGAACGTAAAATTCGTGCGGTCGATGGCCGGAGTTATTCAGTAGATGCCCGGACGCCACGCGACTTTCTGCGGATACTGAATGACGGAAAACTTTTCTGCTTGCTTTCCGATCAGGATTCGCGCATCCCGAGTGCACTATCGGGAACTTTGCTCGGGCAACCGGCGAATGTGAATCCGTTGCCGGACTTTTTGCTTGAACATCGTCCGCAGACTCCTGTTTTTATTTGCTGGATGGAAGAAATTTGCGGAGTCCGCGTGCTCCATGCTGTCGAAGTAGAACGCGCGCAGGTCCCGGGGGCGGCGCATCTCGTATCTCCGGCGCAGTCCAATGGCACATCCCTGGCAGATTCGAGCATCGTCAATACGCAATTCAACAAGTGGCTCGAACAACGTATTCTTGAAAATCCAAATCTTTGGTACAGTTTCACGCACCGCCGCTTTTACAGCCGCTTGCCGGAAATCTACGGAGGGTAATATGACCTGGACACCGCATAAAAAGAAACCTTTGCTCGTTAGAATTTTAGATTGGTTGAGCGAACCGGATGAATGGCCTGCATGGGTACAGTTCTGCTTGTTGCCTAAGCCGCTTGGCCGCGAAAACTTCTTTGCTGTCCGTGTTGTTCTGTTGTTTGCTATGGCGTTTTTTTCTGTGCAGGCTTTTTTCGGCGGTTACCAATCTTGGATTGTGCTATTCCTGCATAACTTGAACTTGCCTGTTCACGAAACGGGTCACATCGTTTTTAGAATTTTTGGAAGTGAAGTGATTACGTCGCTGGGTGGCTCGCTGTTCCAGACTATTATGCCGCTTGTGTTCTGCTTGGCGTTGTGGATTAAACCGCGCGACTTGTTTGGCGCTTCGATTGCGCTTTGGTGGGCTTTCGAAAACTTGATCGATGTGGCGCCTTACATCGAAGACGCTCTCCCGATGAAGTTGACGCTTATTAGTGGTGGCACTGGTGCTGAAGCGCCTTACGGATTTCATGACTGGAATTTTATCTTGTCCGAAACAGGCTTGCTTTTAAAATGTGATACGATTGCGTCGGTTGTTTATGCGATTGGCTATATAGGAATGGCGCTTTGCGTTTTGTGGGGCACTTGGAGCCTTGCTTATTACTTTATTTACCAACGGAAAACGGACTCGTTTATATAAGATTCATCTCGACGAGGAATCGGTAAAAGCAGAGTACGGCAACCCCTAAAATAAATGTTGTTACAATCACGAATTGCACGGGGTGCTCGTGAAAGTCGTAATCCGCCTTGCCATAAGAAAAATTACCACGCACAATGGCGCTGATGAAAAAGGCGAAGAATAAAATTGCAAGTAAAAGTGACATCGCGGTCAAAGATAGAAAATATTGCTTAAATCAAAAGCGTTTTAACACGAATGTATTTATTCCTTTACATTGTTGCGAATGCGTAATTTAAAAGTCGATGTTGTACTGGGTTCAACGAAATATGGACGGCGATGGGGGCTTTTTTGAAAATTGGACTTTTACGTCTATATATTACATTCAGAGGATTATATTATGAAAAAAATGAAATTGCCTTTGGTTGCTATTTCGGCAATTTTGGGTTTTGTTGCTTGTTCTGATGATACAAATCCAATTGGGGGCGGTGGAGCTAATGGCGGGAGTGTTTACAGCTCCAGCAGCGATTATCTGGGCTTTGATTTTTCAAGCTCTAGTGTCGTGTTTGGCGATGAACTTTCTAGTTCAAGTATTGTGATTCCGGGCAATGAATTTTCTAGTTCGAGCGTCGTGAATCCCGATAATGGACTGTCGAGCTCTAGCGTCTTTATCCCCGGTAACGAAATTTCCAGTTCCAGCGTTGTAAATCCTGGTCGTGAAACTTCTAGTTCGAGCGTGTCTAATCCAAATATCGGAACTTCTAGTTCCAGTGTCGTAAATCCTGGCGATGACGACAAGGATTTGGATGATGCAAGAACTTTGAACGGAACACAAATTCTCCTGAAACTTGCTGGAACAACTGCAACTGTCGAAAACAACAATGGTTGCGTTGAAGTGGCTGACAAGAGCGCAACGATTACTTGCCCGGGCGCCTATTACGTGACTGGCGAATCATCCGATTTTCAGGTTGTGGTGAATACTCCTGGAACCAATAAAGAAGGCAATACCGGCATCTATCTTTACAACGCGACTTTGAAGAGTTCCGACGCTCCGATTCTTGTGAAGAACGCCGACAAGGCTGTTCTCCATTTGGTCAAGGGTACAGTCAACGTAATTGAAGATGGCAAGGGAAGCCACGTATTTACTACGGTCAATGGCAAGCAGGATACCGCAAAGGCAGCGATTTATTCCAAGGATGATTTGAACATCAAGGGCGCTGGAAAGTTGACGGTTACGGCTAATTTCAAGAATGGCATCCAGTCCAGCAACGATCTTAAAATCAAGAATGGCGATATTACCGTTGTTGCAAGCGATGACGGCATCAAGGGCAAGGGCAGTCTCGAAATTTCGGGCGGTACCTTGAACATCACCGCTAAGGCTGGTGACGGCCTCGAAAGCGATGAATGCGTGGAAGATAACAGAGGCGCCTTCAAGGACACAGTGGCCGGCAAGGGCTATGTCGAAATCTCTGGCGGCAACATCACCATCAAGGGACACAAGAGCGGCATCAAGGCGGCCAACTACATTCTCGTAAGCGATTCCACCGAGGCTTCAACCATCAAGATTGAATCCCCCAACAAGGGTATCTCTGCCGAAAAATACATCTATGTCAACGGCGGCACCATTGACGTGAAGTCGGATTCTTCCGCCATTCGTACCAACTGGCGCGTTTACATGAATGGCGGTGACGTGACCATCTCGACAAAGAAGAAGGGCATCCACGCGGATTCCGCTTTGTACTTGAGAGGTTCCACGATCAACGTTGTTACGTCTCTCGAAGCGATTGAGGCTTACCAGATTTTTGCCGAGGGCGGTATCACTTCTGTGTTTGGGACTAACGACGGTTGGAACGGCGGTGGCGGCCCCAAGAACCCCAATAGTTCCATGGCCATGTTCAGTGAAAGCAGTGGCTATATCACCATCAGCGGTGGATACCATTACATTAGCGTGAAGGGCAACATGGTTGATGGGTTAGATGCTAACGGTAGTGCAAAAATGACTGGCGGCGTGGTGATTGTTGAAATTACTGGCCAGAGTTACGAAAACGGCATGGGTGGCGGTGGCTTTAACTTCGGCGGCGGTGGCGGCTGGGGAGGCGGCGGCGGCATGGGCGGCTTCCCGGGCATGGGCGGTCAGCAAGGCGGAAACAATTGCGGCGCCTACAACTTTGCCGGAGGTCTCATCGATACCGATGACGGATTTACAATTACCGGCGGCGTTCTCCTCGCGTTTGGCAACTACACGATGGATGTTCCTGGGTGCACGGCAATGACCTACAACAGCAATAGCTACTACGGTTCCGACAAGGCTGCATTCAAGCCGACATACCAAGGCAATTATATACTTTACGGTGGCGAAGTGAAGTCTGTGGCTCAGGTGCAAACCAGTGGCATGAAGGAAGTCAAGTTCCCGAATGGGACAAGCTACATGTACAAGTAATTACCTTGAAATCGGAATTGGATAATCGATATTCAATTCCGATCCAAAATTTAATGCGGGCTGCATCGAGTGATGCGGCCTTTTTTGTATATTTGAACTACAACCTTTAACTCGGAGTTGGATGCTCAATATCCAAAATTGGTTCATTGTTTAACGCAGGTTGCATCGAGTGATGTGGCCTGCCCTTCTGTGAAACTCCCGCAAAATGCGGAAAAACAACATAAGGTATAAACATGAACAAACATTCTGAAATCATTATCAGGCAGGAAACCTCTGCCGACTTTTTCGCTGTTGAAAATTTAACCCGTGAAGCTTTCTGGAACGTCTACCGTCCCGGTTGCGAAGAGCATTATGTGCTTCATTGTTTCCGCGACCGCCCGGATTTCATTCCCGAACTCTCGCTAGTCATGGAACGCGTCTTGGATGACGGCTCTCGCGAACTTATCGCACATGTGATGTTCGCGTGGTCTGAAATCATGGTCTATGGTGAACCGCCGCATGCCTTGCGCATGATGACGTTTGGCCCGATCAGCGTGCGACCGGACTTGCAACGCATGGGCTATGGCAAACGTTTGCTGGATTATGCGATGGAACGCGCCCGTGAAATGAACGGCGGTTGCATTGCCATGTGCGGCAACATCCAGTTCTATGGAAAGTGCGGTTTTGTCGTGGCGACTTCCAAGGGAATCCGCTATGCCGACGATCCGGACGGCGATGCTCCTTACTTTTTAATCAAGGAACTCACGCCTGGATTCCTCGACGGGATTACCGGAAGTTATCGCGACCCGGCGGGCTACTTTATCGACAAGGCGGCTTGCGAGGAATTCGACAAGCAATTCCCGCCAAAGGTGAAGCTGAAGCTCCCGGGACAGCTCGTGTAAAAAAGGAATGTCCGCCTATGGTCTCTGTGGCTTGGCGGCGGACGTTTTGAGTAGCTGAAAACCGCAAAATTGCGAAAATGTGCTACCAAATGCGGTGAAAATCGTTGTTTGGTAGCATTTTTTTTGAAAATGTACGGAATGTCATTATATGACATTATAAAATCGTAAATTGAAGTTGTAGCGTCGTACTTTTTGGAGGCTTTATGTGTTCGTTGTTTTGTGCTGTTATAATTACGGCGATTCTTTGCATTTTCTATGTGTAGAATCGTTTAAATTCCGAGTTCTCTGACCCAGTCTACATCAGGCGTAACCGTCAGCGTTTGCAGTCCGCAGGAGGCTGCCGCAGCGGTGTTCACGGCGCTATCGTCAAGGAAAATTGTTTCGGCGGGGGAGGCTCCGAGTTCGCGGATGGCGGTTTTGAAAATTTCGGGATCCGGTTTTTGCAGGTGCAGTTCCTGGCTCAAGAAAATGCGGTCGAAAAAGTCTTCTGGTTTATTGCCGTGTGCGTTGAACCAATTTTTGCAGCAATATTCCCAATGCAATTCGTTGGTGTTGCTCAAGAGTGAAATGCTTGCGACACCTTCTGTTTTACGCAGGCGGCGGAGCGCTTCTAACTTGCGTTCGGCAATGTTGACGCAAATGGAGTTCCATGCCTGTTCAATGTCGTTGAGCGTTGTTCCCGGCATGCATTTCTCCACGACAAGCTTGCAAAAATCCTGCGTGCTCACCCGGCCGAGCTGGTAATCTTCAGCCAGCTTGTAGATGCTTCCGCCTTCCGTAAGCTCTGTGCTGGGCAAGCCTAATTCCATAAATTGCTTGTTGACGTTTTGAATGCAGAGGTCCAAGAGGACTCCGCCCAAATCAAAGATGTAGTTCTTGAGCATATTGCAAAAATAGAAAAATGAATTACGCCTGCTTTTCTCTAAATTCAATCTGCGAAATGGTGGCAGCGACTGCCGAAACGCCACCGATAAAAGCGGCGATGAATGTTCCGCAGAAAAGGTAAAGCGGTAATGAGTAAACGGCTCCGTTTGTAAACGCTATGTATTTTAATTTGTGTGTTTCCTTGCGGCTTTCTTTGGGCGATAAACGCCAACGCTCATAAGTGTAATCCATAAAACCGTAACCGAAGTAGTAAGCGTTGATGATGAAAATCAAGATGAGCGAAATAACGCTTCCGACGACAGGTATAAAATTCAAGAGCAGGCAAAGCGCAATGAGGAATAGTTGCTTTATCGTATTTCTCAGGACGATGATAATCGCTCTCAAAACATCCTTTAGCGTTTGTTTGAAATCAAACGGAAATTCTTTTCCGGTAAGAATCGTTTCGGTTTTTTCAGAAAGGAGCGTATAAATAGGCGACATCAAAATGTTGACAATCGTTCCGCCGATGAAAATGAAGAGCGCAAAGAAAACGATGGGGAGGATAATCTTGATGCCAATCATCGCCGCGTGAATCCAGCCGTTCATGTTTTCGACACTACGCTCGATGATGCCGTTAATCCAGTCGCCAATGCCAACGCCCGAAAATACGAGTGCCACAACAACGATGATATTCAAGAGAACTGGAATCAGCAAATATCTAACGAGATGATTCGCCCAAATAAGGCGCAGCGCCTTGATATAAGAGGAAAAGCCTGTTTTGATTTGCTGTGATGTAGGAATGTTTGTTTTTGGCATATCGACTTTCTTTTGCATGTTCATAAAAAGTGTGCTGTAATAGCTCTTTACTGGAATTCGGTGTTGTTAATATAAAATTTTTATTCGCAATAAACGCGAAAAAGGCGGTATGCATGACCGCCTTTGATATTATCGGTGTGGGTTGACTTATGATATTGAAACTTTTTGTGTTGAAGCCTTATTTGGCAACAACTTTTTTCATGGCGCTTCCTTGCTTGACCATGTAGATGCCGGTACTATGGAACTTGTTCTTAATTGCCGCGCTTAAGCTAGAGCCTTGCGTGATGGTGACCGTTCCAAGCAACTTGCCTTGCATATCGAAAACTTGTAAATTTTGATTTTGGGTTGCCGCAAATTTCGGAGCGTGCAATGCTGTGCTTGCTTCGCCGGTGTAGACTTTCGCGTAAGCGAAATCGATAGTGCCAGAAGCGTTACCGTTTTCGGGGTATTGGCCGGCTTCGCCAAGGACCTTTGCTTCGTACATGGAATTGCCGAGTTCGAGTCCGAGACTCTTCCAGCCGTCAAAGTGCGCCGTGATATCAATGGTTCCGCAAGAACGCTTTGTTTTGCGAACGCTGAAATATTGCGTGAACGGCGTGTTGTCGCCTTCGATGGAGCCGCGCTGGACCTTGTCGACATAAACTTCGTAAGTGGCGCCGTCGATAGAAATTGTGCCACGCAGACCGCATTCGTCACAGTTTGCCGTGGATTTGCCGATCCAGTTCGGGCGATACGGACTCCAGTTATCGACGATATACCATTCGATGAGCGGATCCTGCGACCAGCCATAAACGCCGATGTAGGAGTAGGTCACGTTGGAGTAAGTTGAAAATTTGGGATCGGTCAACTTGAAGTCGGCGTAAAGATGGCCGAGGTCAGTGTACTTGAGCCCGCTATTCATGCCGTAGCGGATGCCTTCGCGGCAGAGGTAATCGTTCACGTTGCTGAATTCGCAAGAGAACGAACCGTCGGTATAGAACGTGGCGGAGTTATCGCCGATATCTGCCCACAGTTCGTAATTGTAGTTCCCGATATCGTTGATGCCGTTGCTCGTGACGGTAACGCTTTCACCGCTGTGCGTTGCGGTGTTGCAAAAATCCTGAGCAAAAGCGCCCGTGGCGAAAACGCCAAACAGACCCAATGCGAAAAGGGTACGAAAACCAAACATCATATACGCTCCTGTTATGCTCCAAAAGTAACTTAAGGAACGGAGGGGTGGATGGCTTTGTATGTGTTTAAATGGAAAAGTGTTGCAAGTGTTTTTTTTTGGTGTGGGGTTAAAAAGCCAAAACTCGGAAATATGTGGAGTTTTGGCTGGAAAAAAAATTTAGTCGTCGCTGAGCTCTGCAAAACATTCGAAATCGCCATAATCGTCCTCGACGACATGGAAGAATCTCTCCATCTTGTTTACCGCATCTTGTGTTAGCCAAGTCCCGTAACGACTTTCGAATTTTTCGTTGTCGAATTTAATATCGGATAAAGCTTCTGCGAATGGGACTTCTGTCAATGAGCGACTGTAAGCGTATTCTATATTCCCGTTTTGGAAAAGGCGACCATCTGGCGAAATCATCAAGTAACTTTCGGTCATTGCATCGTTGTCTTCGATGAAAATCACTTGTTGCGGCTCACTAGGTTTCTCGATATCTTCGCAACCAATGAATGCTGTTAGCATATCCTCGCGATGTTCCGGTATGTTCGCTTGCATGAACTTTTCATTGAAGTTGTTTCTGAGAAAGGCGTAGAATTGGTAATCGCTAACGCCGTGGTTTCCGTTGAATGGCCTTTGGCGCAGAATTTTCCACTTGTCGATATGGAGTTCGGCAAAACGCTCTACGAGGACTTCGTTGTAGTTGTGCGTGCTTACAACCGTATTCAACTTAATTTTGATATCGGGATTAACCTTGCGGATGTCTTCAATTTTTTGACGGAGAGTCTCTAACGGAATAGTCTTGCCGCCACATTCTCGACCGATATTCAGATTGGTCTCGTGATCAAGCGAATCGATGGAAATCCCGACTTGCGAAATCAGGTGTGCAAAAGGTCGAATATTTTCGAGGTGGCTGCCATTGGTGATAATGGAAATTTCCATCTCATGAGAATATGCTGTTTCTACCACGTTCCACAATCGTTCGGGGAATAAAATCGGCTCACCACCGACAATGTTCAAACGGATGTGAAAATAGCCTTGGCTGCGAAAGTGCTGGCTAATATTGGCAAGAACTTTCCGTACATTTTCCGGATTGCTCCAGATTTCTGTAGGCTTGTTCCACTTAGCAAAGCAAAATTTGCAGTGATAGTTGCAGGTCTCGGTAATGTGCCAATTAATGACGATGGTCTTGAAATTCATAGGTTTCTCCTTTTTAAAATGATGATTTGTTGAAATTGTGCAAGATGCGCGGCTACTAAGCGTAGGTTAGGCTGTCGCTTGGATTACACCTGTTTGAATGAGAAACTCGCGAATGTAATGGTTGTATTCGCGACGCATCATTTCGTAGGCGTAGTTATTGCTAGGCGTACTTGACACGATAAGAGTCTTGAATCCGCCCTTTGTAATGTGCCTGAGCGAAGGGTGCGTTTTGCCTTGGATGAATTCCCAACGCTTGCTTCGAATGAGGGCGTTGCAGAAATCGTTAATGCGCTTGTCGGTGGAAATGTGAGACATAAAGACCTCGATAATTTGTAATAAATTTGGCTTGGGGATATGCTGAAAAACATCCCGTTAAGTCAAGCGGAATTAAGCATCGTTTGAAATTGGTATCAACTAAATTTGATGCCGGTGAACGATACGACAAAACCACGATGGTTATAAACCTTCGTGTCTATTTCTGAGAAAAGCTAGTGAGGATTGTACATCTTTCTTGAACTCCTTTCTGTTTTACATAAAAACAGCTCAAAGAAATGCATACAGAAGCAGTTCAACGATGTGGTGATAATATACAACTTTTTGTTGGAAAAAGCAAGAGAAAATAAAAAATGGCAAGCGTAACTGCTTGCCGTTTTTGGGGGTTACATATGCTAGATTTCAATCTTTTTTACATGGGCCAGTTCTACGGTGACTCTTATAAGGTAGAGTAAAATTTGTTTGTTGTATTGATCAAAGAAATTAATATCAACTTCTTTGATGTCGTTGTAATTAATTGTGTCGTAATCTTTGCTTTTTGATGCGGTACATGTGTTGCTAATGCCGAATATAGTATTGAGAAATTGGCGGAGGGTATGTTTGAAATCTTCGGGATACTGAATATCGTCAGACAGCTTTTCTTCTTTATTTAATCCTAAGCTGCCGTTTTTATTGAGAAGTGTTTTGTTATTTTTACAAAGAGTTTTTTGAACTTCGGAGGATTCGGTGCAGTATTTAATAGTACTTAGGAGAAATTTTTTTGTGTACTTTATAAGAAATGATTCGTATGTGTTTTCATTTTTGAAAACATCAACACTTTTCTTGTCGTATTCTAGTGCTGCATCTTGTCTTTTTTCGTTGATTTTGTTGTGAATTTTTTGTGCTAGTTGATGAATCTCGGAATTATCGAATTTTTTGCATTTGACATCAAGTGACTCGATATATTTTAAGTAGTCACTGTAGTATTTCAAAGGAGGCTCATCAAAGTTGATATCTGGAAGTTCAAAATACTCAATGCGTTTTAGAATAGACTTTAATTTGTCTATATTTTCTTCTTTGATTAGTTCTTCAAGGAATGCTTTCCTCTTGTAGAGGAACTTAGAGTATTCTTTTTTTTCCTTTTCATTACGGAAAAGATCGTAATTCAAATTATGGTCTTTGGGGTAATAGAAGAGAATATATTTGTCGATTATTTGTTTCATCTGATTTGCCTTTGCATTAAATTCATCAAACTCTCGCAAATTGATGTGTTCCCATAATTTTTCTGAATCAAAAAATTCAAGATCCTTGTTGGATGCTTTAAAGCTTTCAAGGATGGTTTTTGTTGCGTTCGCCGATTGCTGTATTACCTTGATTTTACATAAAGGTATGTAATTGTCAATTTGTTCTTTAATTTTTGACTGAGAAAAGCCTGTTGCTTGGTAGAAAAAATTTTGCACATAATTGATATTTATGATTGAGTTGTAGATTGCTTTTGGATCATCATTTTCTATTTCGCTCTCTATTTTCTTTGTGAGAGTGAAATTATTTATGTGACTAAAAACTATATCAACAACTGTATCAAAAACGGATTTTTCTTCTGGAGAGAATGATGCGGTTTTATTGTAAACAGACAAACCTATCTTAGAAAAAGAAGACTTTGTGTTAGAATCTACGTTTTCTAAATTCACAAGATATTGCCCTAGGAAATTTTTTGACTCGTATAATTTGTCATAATCGTTGTCTTTGAAAGCATTCTCTAATACTTTGACAAAGGAATCCTTGTTTTGAATAAAAAACTCTTCTGTCTTGCGGAACAAATCAATAAGATAACTTGCATTTTCTTTGGGGATGACTATTGCATTTTTTTTGTATGCCGAAATGTGTAAATCAAGTTCTTTCGCTAATGCGTTGTCTACGGGATAGTCGCTCCGTATTTCGCTAAGTGTGTAGTATAAGTTGTCTATTCGAGTTGATGGAAGCATTTTATTTGCCATCTCGTCCAATAATCGATTGTTTAGCGTTCCTGTGTATTCTTTTTGATTGATGATGTCCTTTATTAGACAATACAAATCTGGATGATACGATTTAAAATAATGAATATGTTGTGACAATTTTTTTGAATATTCGTCAGTTTTATTGTAATTAGCTTGGACATCATGGAGTATATCAAGGATTTCCTTTGATGTTTCTAAATTCTCTATCTGCTGAACATCACCGTCCTTCAATTTGCCTGTGTATTCAGGTGAGGCAATCATTGTCAAAACATCTTTGATTATAAAATCAAGGGGCTGTTTTAGCAAAAGCCATAAATGACCATGCGATGGGGAGCCTAGTTGGTAATGATTCAAATCCTTTTTTAGATTTCGTAGTTCTTGTTCGTTTTGTAGTCTAGACTTGGCGTCATATAGGAAATTGAGCAAATCAGTAAAGTTCTTTTCTTCCAAAAGGCTTTCTGTTGGAGTGTATTTGGAATAGTGTGTTGCCATGTTTCGTGCTGGATAAATGTATCGTGTCTGCAACATGTTTTTATAGCGGTTTCGGTAGAATTCTTCATGGCGAAGATTGCATGCGGTATCGGTTTCTAAAAATAATTTACAGTTCTGCTTGCGGGCGAAAACCTTGTTGTTGTTTGTGGGAAAATGCTGTACTTGCATTGGCAGGGGAAAACCGCAGTCGATTTTAGACATGGTTTTAATTTCTTTAACAAGATTATCTCTAGATTGTGGACAGAAATTATCAAAGAATTTTGGATTTTTTTGGTTACTTTCTGGCTTGTCGTCTTTGAGTACCTTTGCTGTTGGCTTTATATCTGGGTAAGTGAATAATCTGGAGCGTTGCTCGTCAATAAAGTTTATTTGCTGGATGACATCCGATGCTTTGCCTGTTTCGTTAAAGCTGGCTATATTGTAAAGGAGGTTCAATGCCGTTTCTGTTGCTGAAAAGGCTTCATCATTGAATGTTGAAAAATCAAAGTTGCTTTTAATTGCAGGAATATCGTTGGACGACATGACCTCGTTTAAAAGTTGTTTTTGTTTTTCGGGTTGAAGCCATTCTTCATTTTCAAGAACTTTTCTATCCGCCTTTTGATTGGTAAGATTATCAATAGCGAAAAACATCATTTTTTGAATGCGGCTTTGTGCCCAAGCTCCTTTAAAATCAGTAAATGAAAATTTTTCCAATTCCTGGCTTGTGTAAATTGTGAATTTTTCGTTATCGTCAAACGGTTTTGGTGGATTGACGTTTTCAATAAAGAAGGACTTGCATTTATGGTAAGTCATCTTGCTGATTGTCTTGTACAGCAAAAAAGAAATGCATGGATATTTATCTAATATGTGGTCATCAAAGGATAAGAGTTCTTTGAAAACTTTTTCGTAGTCTATTTTAGATAGGGAAGTTTCTGGAAAATGTGTGCTTTTGATATCTAGTATTTGTTTTGCAAGAATGAGGATGTTGCTTTCGATATTGTGTACTTTACAGCGTACTTTTGATGGTTTTATATTTAAGATTGCAGATGGCGTATCTTTGGGTATAAGTGTATAGGGGTGATGAATATTTGCGGAAAGACTCAACATATTGAGTGCAATACTAGTGTCTTTGTTTTTTAGTATGTCATCGTTTATTTTTTTATAGAAAACTTGTTTTTTGTTGGAGTACTTGCAGTAGTTTTTTAGTGTCGGAAATGCTTCGAAACGCTCTGTTTCGTATTGCCAAGCTGCGTTTGTAAATACATCGTAGTTGTCTATAATGTATTCAATGTCATTTTGGATTCTTTCTGTATCTTTTGAAATCCAATAGTGTTTTTGGGAAACCTCTGAAATGATTTCTGGGGATATTGTAGATGTGTAATGGATGATTCTTTCTGCGAGTCTTTTTAGCTGTTTTGTGTAACCATTAAGTCTTTCGTTGAAAATCTTATAGATAAAATAAAGATATAATGTTGCCAAGAAAAAATTAGATGATGTTTCGTCGGCTTTGTCTTCATTGAGTATGTTTTTTTCAAAGCGAAAACTCGCTTCTTGCTGCATCACGGTGTTGTAAAGATCATTGATTTTTGAAAATGCGTTCTGATTTAAAGTGTGAAAAATATTGTGAAAATTCTGATCTATTTCAAAGAGAATTGTATAGGATTCTTCCAAAAGTTCTTGTTGTTTTGTCATAATCTTTTTCCTCAAAATTTGAGTCTTGTTTAACCGTAGACTTACATTCGTAAATTTACGGTTTAATTCTGCATCGCGCTTGCGGGTGCACGAAAAAACATTCCGACGAAGTAGTCGGTGTCGTTTTGGTATTGACTTAGTGGAATATCGTTTGCGACTCCTGGTTTAAGGTTGTGCTTTTCGATTCTTCGCGTGTCCAAAACGCCACAAATCCCTAATTTTATTAGGGAAATAGCAGTTTCAGACTCTACATCGAAGAAATCGCACAATATCGATATGGAGTCTAATTGAAAGTGCTATGAATATATAAACAAAAAACAGATCCGTCAAGAGATTTTATGAAATTCATCGAATTCTTGTCAGGCTTGAATGTCGTTCAAGAATTATCTACATTAGATTTAAAGCCAATGCTTCACATTCTTGATGCAAAATATCTCGCTGATTACAAGATATCCGTTACATTCGATGACGGGTGTTGCTGACTTTGAAAGTGTCGTCAAGAATGATCACCGACCGATTGTTCAGCAACTTTCGAACTTGAACTTGTTCAAGGATTTCAAACTTCAGGCTCGTACAATCGTGTGGAGCAATGGTGTCGATTTCGCCCCGGAGTTTATCAAGAGCTTGGCTTAGCTTCTTGCTTCAGACTTGTTTTAACCGAAATGACAACCGTCTCAACTGTATCTCCGTGCGCTAGACTTTCTTCCCGTTCCTCCCTGTCCGGACATCTTTTTTGCGCCCTGTCCTCAACTGTCAAAAATTTGATACTTTCTTTTGCTATATTCACTAGACCCCCGAACGGGGTGTCTGGCTGCGGTTGTTGCCAGGCGTGTATCACGAGGGCCGTGCGGGCTGTGCTATCCAATCAAGGGTGTACGGTTCGGTGGACCCCAAATCCGGAAACGGAATCTACAAGTAGGAATCTCAAATGGATTTTTCTGCGATTATTGCCGAAGAGCTGAATCTTGAAGTGTGGCGCGTC